>OGIR01001060.1_pt1 | contig 16914 bp, 7 predicted proteins | sample 1571831 | NCBI WGS metagenome assembly OGIR01 (sample SAMEA2582124, study PRJEB24529) | metagenome | biome: Human gut stool | place: China | collected 2011 | reverse complement strand
CGTAGAGAGCGTATGGGACATATCGAGCTTGCAGCTCCGGTTTCCCATATCTGGTACTTTAAGGGAATTCCGTCCCGCATGGGACTGATTCTTGACCTCTCTCCGAGAACTCTTGAGAAGGTATTATATTTTGCATCATACATTGTACTGGATGCCGGTAACACGGCATTACAGTATAAGCAGGTGCTTTCCGAGAGCGAATATCAGGAAGCCAGAGAGCAGTACGGCAATGCGTTCCGTGTCGGAATGGGTGCCGAGGCAATCCAGGAACTGTTACACGCGATCGATCTTGAGAAGGATTCCGCAGAGCTTCAGGCAGAGCTTGCAGACGCAACCGGTCAGAAGCGCGCGCGCATCATCAAGAGACTGGAAGTTGTAGAAGCATTCCGCGAGTCCGGCAACAAGCCGGAGTGGATGATCCTCACGGTCATCCCGGTCATTCCGCCAGATCTGCGCCCGATGGTACAGCTGGATGGCGGACGTTTTGCAACATCTGACTTAAACGATCTGTACAGAAGAATCATCAACCGTAACAACCGTCTGAGAAGACTCTTAGAGCTTGGCGCACCGGATATCATCGTCCGCAACGAGAAGCGTATGCTTCAGGAGGCTGTAGATGCCCTGATCGATAACGGCCGCCGCGGACGTCCTGTTACAGGACCGGGTAACAGAGCACTCAAGTCTCTGTCTGACATGTTAAAAGGTAAGTCCGGACGTTTCCGTCAGAACCTGCTTGGTAAGCGTGTTGACTATTCCGGACGTTCCGTTATCTGCGTAGAGCCGAAGTTAAAGATTTACCAGTGCGGTCTTCCGAAGGAAATGGCAATCGAGCTGTTCAAGCCGTTCGTTATGAAGGAGCTCGTTGCAAACGGAACCGCTCATAATATCAAGAGTGCGAAGAAGATGGTCGAGAGACTTCAGACTGAGGTCTGGGATGTGCTCGAGGACGTCATCAAAGAGCATCCGGTTATGCTGAACCGTGCTCCTACACTGCACCGTCTCGGTATTCAGGCATTCGAGCCGATCCTCGTAGAGGGTAAGGCAATCAAGCTTCATCCGCTTGTGTGTACCGCGTTCAACGCCGATTTCGATGGTGACCAGATGGCTGTTCACCTTCCGCTTTCTGTGGAAGCACAGGCAGAGTGCCGTTTCATGCTGCTCTCTCCGAACAACCTGTTAAAGCCGTCTGACGGTGGACTGGTAGCCGTTCCTTCACAGGATATGGTGCTTGGTATTTACTACCTGACACAGGAGAGACCGGGCGCAAAGGGAGAAGGCAAATTCTTCAAGAGTGTCAACGAAGCAATCCTCGCCTATGAGAATGGCGCGGTAACACTTCACTCCAGAATCAAAGTTCGCATGAGCAAGACCATGCCGGATGGAAAAAAGATTACCGGAATCGTAGAGTCCACGCTGGGACGTTTCATCTTCAACGAGATTATCCCGCAGGATCTGGGCTTTGTAGACAGAAGCATTCCGGGCAATGAATTAAAGCTCGAGGTCGATTTCCTCGTAGCAAAGAAGCAGAATAAGCAGATCCTTGAGAAAGTCATCAATATTCACGGCGCAACCAGAACTGCCGAGGTGCTGGATGCTGTTAAGGCGATGGGTTACAAATACTCCACCAGGGCGGCAATGACCGTATCCATTTCCGATATGACCGAGCCGCCGGAAAAGCCGCAGATGATCAAGGACGCCCAGGATACCGTAGACCGCATTACAAAGCAGTATAAGCGTGGTCTTATCACAGAGGAAGAGCGTTACAAGGAAGTCGTAGAGACATGGAAAGAGACGGATGAGCAGCTGACACATGCACTTCTCTCCGGACTGGATAAGTACAACAACATCTTCATGATGGCGGATTCCGGAGCCCGTGGTTCCGATAAGCAGATTAAACAGCTTGCCGGTATGCGAGGACTTATGGCAGATACAACCGGTAGAACAATCGAGCTGCCAATCAAGTCCAACTTCCGTGAAGGTCTTGACGTACTGGAATACTTCATGTCTGCGCATGGAGCGCGAAAAGGTATGTCCGATACCGCTCTTCGTACCGCCGATTCCGGATACCTGACCAGACGTCTGGTAGATGTATCACAGCATATGATCGTTCGTGAGTCTGACTGCTGTGAGGGAACAGGCAGAGAGATCCCTGGTATGTGGGTAACTGCATTCATGGATGGCAAGGAAGAGATCGAGAGCCTTCAGGAGCGTATTACAGGACGTTTCTCCTGCAATACCATCTGCGATGCCGAGGGCAATGTCCTCGTGAAGGCAAATCATATGATTACACCGAAGCGCGCAGCACTTGTTATGAGCAAGGGTGTGGATGAGAACGGAGAACCGCTTACAAAGGTGAAGATCCGTACCGTATTATCCTGCCGTTCCCACATGGGTGTGTGTGCGAAGTGTTACGGCGCCAACATGGCAACCGGTCAGGCGGTACAGGTTGGTGAGGCAATCGGTATCATCGCGGCACAGTCCATCGGTGAGCCTGGTACACAGCTTACCATGCGTACGTTCCATACGGGTGGTGTTGCCGGTACCGATATTACACAGGGTCTTCCGCGTGTCGAGGAAATTTTTGAGGCAAGAAAGCCGAAGGGACTTGCGATCATTACCGAGTTCAGCGGTGTTGCCAATATCAAAGATACCAAGAAGAAGCGTGAGATCGTTGTGACGAACAATGAGACTGGAGAGAGCAAGGCATATCTGATTCCTTACGGTTCCAGAATCAAGGTTATGGACGGTGCAGTCTTAGAGGCCGGCGACGAGCTGACGGAAGGTTCTGTCAACCCGCATGATATCTTAAAGATCAAGGGTGTGCGTGCCGTTCAGGATTACATGCTTCGCGAAGTACAGCGTGTATACCGTCTGCAGGGTGTTGAGATCAACGATAAGCATATCGAGGTGATCGTGCGCCAGATGCTGCAGAAAGTCCGTGTGGAGACAAACGGAGATTCCGATATGCTCCCGGGAACATTAGTAGATACGCTTGACTTCGAGGATACAAATGAGCTTCTGGAGAAAGAGGGCAAGGAGCTTGCAGAAGGCAAGCAGGTACTGCTTGGTATCACAAAGGCTTCTCTTGCAACCAACTCCTTCCTGTCAGCAGCATCCTTCCAGGAGACCACAAAGGTTCTGACGGAAGCTGCCATCAAGGGTAAGGTTGATCCGCTCATTGGTATGAAGGAGAACGTTATCATTGGTAAGCTGATCCCGGCTGGTACCGGTATGAAGAGATACCGCAATATCAAGCTGAGTTCGGATATTGATGAGAACGAGGAGATTGCATTCGATGATTTCGACGATTTTGATGACACCGATGTGGCAGATGAGAATTACACATTAGAGGAGAATGCGCCGGAAGAGTCCGAGGATACAGAAGAATAAAGCGCAGATTATATCTGCATTACAGAATGGGGCGGCCAGACAATGTTTGGCTGTCCCATTTTTTTAGAAAAGATGTTAAAGAACCGTGAAAAGATGTCGATAAAATAGATAAGGTATAATTTAGAGTTTCATAAAATGGGACGAACGCTAAAGGGATAGATCAAAGGAGATGGCGCGTATGTACAAGGATGTATGCAAGAGAATTTCGGCGTTTATGCTGACAGTATGCCTGATTGTGACGATGGTGGAATGGCCGACGACTGTCTGGGCAGGACAGGGAACGGTAAATACCTATCGGAACGGAGACGGGGTACTGGCGGGAGCACCGTGCGAGACCCAGGCTGTAGCTGCGGTATTTACAGCGAACCGCAATGCGGACGGAGCAGAGCTGTTAGACAGTATTGACTTCTACGCACATGTGGATGATGGCGGCAAGGCAACGGCTACCGTGGAATATTACAAGGATGTAACAGGCATGGCGCCGGATGCGGGAACGAGCATTTTCCAAAAAGAAGTCAGCGTGAAGGAAGGAAAGAATACTTATTCCGCAGGGCTGGCGAATCAGGTAATGGAGAATGGTTCCAGGTTTTCTGTGATCGTCCGGTTGAGCGGGGCGTCCTTTTATGTATATGGCGGTACGGCAGAAGGAGAGAGCTATATTCTCGGCAGTGCCGGCTGGCAGGATATGTATACAGTGAACGGACGCTGTGCGGCGATAAACGCATACACCTATAATGTGACTGCAGCATCCGGGAGAAGTTCCTCCAATGCTGCAAAACAGGTGGCACCGCAGAGCAGTAATGTGAAAAAGAGCGCCGCCGTAGCACTGAACAAGAACAGCATGACCATCGGTGAAGGATGGACGGATCAGGATCTCACACTGCAGAATGCCACGGGAACCGTAACGTGGGTTTCCGGCAATGAAGCGGTGGCAAAAGTAAGCAGTACAGGTAACCCGGCAACCATTGAGGGTATTGCCGCAGGAAGTACGACGATCACGGCAGCCTATGCAGGAGAAAGCTACACCTGTAATCTGACAGTCACACCGAATCTCTCAGAGGATGCGGTGACAGTCAGCCCGGAGAATCCGGTATACAACGGCGGACAGCAGATCCCATCCGTTGCGGTACAGGTGGGAGATACCATATTAAAAGAGAACGATCAGTACCAGCTTTCCTATGCACAGATGGTTGGTGGCGCGGCAGCAACGTTTGATCCTGCCACGGACACAACCGCGCTTGTGAATGCGGGAACCTATTACCTGTACATTACAGGACAGAACGGTTACAGCGGAAAGATTCAGAAGGAATACGTGATCGCACAGAAGGATATATCAGACGCGGCAGTGGAAGTGACACTGCAGGACGGTATTAACTGGGATAAGGTGCTGGCTGACGCGGCGGCAGATCCAGATAATGCATCTGCCACACTTGTAGCCTGCATCCAAGAAGTAAAGGATACGGCGCGTGCAGATGCGGATGCCGTAGACGGCGTGAAAAATCTGGTTGAAGGAACAGATTACACGATTTCCCTCAGCAAGACAGGAAGAGGAATTACACTGACCGGTACCGGCAACTATACCGGAGAGAGATATTGCGGTGCACCGCGCAATGCGGCGGACGCGAATGTTGTTTTTGACAAGACTTCCTATGTATATACCGGAAGTGAGTGGACGCCGGCATTTCAGCTTCTGGTGGACGGGGAGACCATCTCCCAGGCGGATTACGATGCGGTATATTCCGACAATGTCAATGTCGGACAGGCTACATTGACGATTACCGGAAAGAATTCTCTTTACGGAACAAAGACGGTAAATTTTGAAATCAAGGCAAAAGATATCGGCAACAAGGATCAGGAAGAAGTTGGCATGGCTGTGTCTGTGACGGCTGCTGCGGCAGGAGGAGCGGACAAGGAGCCGGTCATCACTGCAACCTACAACGGCATGACGCTGGAGAAGGGGACGGATTACACCGTCGGAACAGATATTATCAATGCCGGAAACGGAACCTACCGCCGTGTCATCACCGGTATCGGAAACTATCAGGGAACCTACACGGTGGAGTATCAGGCGGCAGGCGCTGATCTCTCAGACCTGATCCAGAAAGTGACGGCAGCGACAGTCACTTATAACGGCAATGCACAGACACCGGAACCGGACATTACGTGGAAGAGTGGCAATAACGACCTGGGACTGGTTGAGGGAACGGATTACTCCGTTACTTATGCAAGCAACACGAATGCAGGAACAGCAACCATTACGCTGCAGGGTATGGGAACATACGGCGGTGCAGTGACCGGTAAATTCACAATCGAGCAGGCGGACATGTCAAAGGCGGTATGCTACTATGTGGATACGGATGGTTCCGAGGTAAGCACTGCAAACTATAAGATGGAATATTCTCCGGACGGAGCAGACGTGAAGCCGAAGGTGGTTGTAAAGTTTGCGCAGGGCGCGGACATGGTAACGCTTCCGGAGTCGGATTACAAGCTGACCTACTCTGCAGATACCAAGATATTTGCAGGTACGGCGAGCGTTGAGATTGCGCCGAGCGACTCCAACAGCAATTTTAAGACCGGTACAACGAAGCGCCTGACATATACGATTGCCCAGTGCAACCTTACAAGCACGAAGATTACAGCCAGCATTGACAGAGAGCTGTTTGACTATACGGGAGCAGAGATTGCACTTCCGACAGAGAGCGTTGTATATCATTCCGCATCAAAGACAGATCATACACTGAAAAAGGGAACCGATTATACGGTGGCATGCTCACCGACAACGGTAAAAGACATCGGAACCTACACGATGACGATTACCGGAAGCGGCAACTATACAGGCGTTGTTACCAGGACGTTTGAGGTTACAGCGGTAGATATCCAGACACTGATCAACGACAAGAACCTTAAGGTAACCAACAGCGCGGACAGGATGGTGACAGGATATGACGGACCATACTGGGCAATGCTGTGGTATTCCAGCAATAAAAACGATAACCAGCTTGAGATTTCACTCATGGATAACCAGGGCAATACGCTGGTAAAAGGAACTGATTACGAATTAAAGTATGACGGCATCAAGGATATTTCAAAAGAAGGAAGCACGGCTTCGGTAACGATTACCGGAAAAGGCAAATTCTACGGCAAGCAGGAGATCAAGTATCTGCTCGCATCAAAGCTTGATGAGGATTATGATGTATCGGTAAATCCGGCAGAAAACCCGGTATACACAGGAGATCCGATTACGCTTGCTGCGGATGAGATTTCGGTATCGGACGGCGGATTCGGACTCTGGAAGAGCGTCCTTGAGCAGGGGACAGATTATACGGTCAACTACAGTGACGGAACCAACGCGGATCAGGCGATCAATGCCGGGGAGGCGACGGTTACAGTAGAGCAGATCCCGCTGGAGGATCAGCCGACGGCAAACGGATGCTATGTGTACAGCGACGGCGCCACAAAACTGAGTGCAACCTTTACGATTCGTCCGAAGGACATTGCAACCGGTGTTTCCTACGAGGCGATCAAGAAAGCGTACGACGGAAATGCAGTGACCCTTACAGAAAGTGAGATAAAGCTTACTTATAATAAGAAGACATTGACTGCGCCGACCGACTATTCGATCGTGGCTGGCAGCTACGCGAACAACGAGAAACCGGGACCGATGGCAAATGTGACCATACAGGGTAACGGCAACTACACAGGAACGAAGATTATTGTATTCACCATCAGCGGAAAATCTCTGGATGAGATTATCAGCTGGAAGGTGGATGAGAACGAGACGACCTACACCGGCGAGCGCCTGTACCCGAAGATCACCGAACTGACATTGAGCGATGGAACAAAGCTTACGACAGCCGATGAGATCGGGAAAGTGATCGCGTATGATGAGTCTTCCTACGCGGACAACCTGAATGCCGGCGAGGCATCCATCACTGTTTCCGGTAAGGGAGACTACTACGGAACAGATGACAGAACATTGACATTTGCGATTCTGCCGAGAAGCCTGGACAACAACTGCACGCTTGGCGGATTAAAGTCCAGCTATACATACACTTCGGAAGAGATTACACCGGTACCTGCGGTACAGTGCACAGATCTGAAGAAAAAGCTCGGCGAGGATGATTACAAGATTTCCTACGAGAATAATGTGGATGCCGGGACCGCAACGATGACGATTACCGGAAAAGGAAATTATCAGGGAACCTTTACGAAAGATTATACGATTGCGCCGAAGAATCTGGCAGAGCCGGAGGTAAAGATCGCACCGATCGACGCGCAGGAGTACAACGGAATGGCTGTCACACCGGCACCGTCGGTAAGCTACGAATTTGGAGACGGAACCTATGCGTTAAGACCGGTCAACGATTACACAGTGGCTTACGCGAACAACAAAGGAACCGGAACCGCAACGGTGACAGTGACCGGAACCGGCAACTTTACCGGAAGCAAGACGGCAGAATTCAGAATTGGCCAGCTCATCACAAACGAGAGCAAATTTACGATCAGCTGCCCGGCACTCACCGACGGCACACAGTATGTTTATGACGGAAGTGCATTTGAGCCGGAGGTAACGGTAACACGGATCGAGGGCAACAAAAAGCTGGTAAAAGATTCTAACTACTCCGTGACATATACGGATAATATCCACGCGGGAACCGCAACGGTAAGCGTGGAAGGTCTGGGAGGATACGTCGGTGTATGGCAGAAGACTTTTACGATTGCACCGAGAGATCTTACGGACAGCAGCGTAGAGCTTTCTGTCGGCGGAGTGACCGATGGAAGCTATCAGACGCAGTATACCGGAAGCCCGGTAGAGCCTGAAGTGGCGCTTACTTATGACGGACAGAAGATCAGCACGACGGATTACACGGTATCCTACGGGGCGGATCATACCAGCCGCGGAACCGTGACGCTGACGGCAACGGCAAAGGACGGTACGGACTTTACAGGATCGAGAAGCACAACCTTTACGATCACACTTGCAAGTATTGGCAATGGCGGATATACACCGGCAAACGGCTTTAAGATCGGAGCGATCGAACCGCAGCCGCTGGTGGACGGAGCGGCAACACCGCAGCCGAAGCTGTACTATAACGGAACAGAACTTGTCATAGGTACGGATTATATCTGTACTTATGAGAAGAACGACAGCATTGGCTCCGCCGCGGTTGTCATTCTCAAGGGAATCGGCAATTACACAGGAAGCGTGAAGAAGACCTTTAAGATCTGCGCAAACATTGCGGACGCCGAGATTACCGTTCCGGATGAACTGTGGTTCAAAGATTATGTGAATGCCGGAGAGACGGACATTGCAATCGGCGATAAGAACATCACGTTTGACGATCAGATCAGTGTTGTGCTGAACGGAACAACACTTCAGAAAGATACCGACTATACGCTGGTCTATGCAGACAACAGCTGGGTCGGCAACGCAGTAGTTACCATCAAGGGTATGGGAGGCTTTGCGGGAAGCGTGGAGAAGACGGTTCCGATCAAAGCGGATCTTTCGGAGGCAGGCATCCAGGTGGCAATCGGAGATCAGCAGTATACCGGAGATCCGGTGGAGGCAATCCCGAGCATCAGCTACTACGGAACAGAGCTGACATCCGGAAAGCACTTTGTGATTCATACATACGAAAACAACGTGAAGATCGGTGATAAGACTGCGAGCGTGACGGTAATCGGAAATGAGAAAAACGGATTTACCGGAACACTCACAGAGAATTTCAGCATTGTTGCAAATGCGGGAATTCTGGAGGTAAGCGGTGTAGAGAGCAGCTACCTGTACCGCGGAACACAGATCCGCCCGCAGGTTACCGTTAAGATAGGGAACAAGACACTGTCCACGTCCGATTATGATGTGACCTACGGAGAGAATATCAAGGCGGGAACAGACGGCGGAAGCATTATGGTAAAGGGTAAGAACGAGTATGCTGGTCTGATCAAGCTGGTAACCTTTGATATTAACCCGCTTCAGATGGACGACCTGAAGGTGCTTGACGGAACGCAGAATGCGATCGGAAGCAGAGAGTACACCGGTAAGGAGATTGTGCCGGAGTTCTCATTGAAGGCAACCATCGGATCAACGGATTACATTCTGCCGGCAAGAAGCTATACCATTGCAAAGAAGGCAGACGCGGATAATACGAATGTAGGAACCGGTACAGTCGTGATTGCCGGTGATGGAAGCAACGTAATCGGAAGCCGTGAAGTATCCTTCCAGATCGTGGCGAAATCATTGGCAAAACCGTCATCCGGCACCGACCTGATTGCGGTAGAAGTGATTCCGGACAGCTTTTCTTATGACGGAACGGAAAAGAAGCCGACTGTTCTTGTGACATATCAGTACGGAACAGAGGTTGAGGTACGTCAGCTGACAGAGGGAAGCGATTTTACCGTTGCATACAGCAACAATATCAATGCAGGAACAGCGACAGCGGTGATTTCCGGTATCGGAAATTATACGGGATCCCGCACCGTGGAATACACGATTACGGAGAAGAGCTTTGACGGAGCGATTGTCACGTTCCCGAACGGAACTTCCTATCCGTATATGGGAAGCGACAACGGGGTGGAACCGGAAGTGCAGGTAACACTGGACGGCAATGTACTCACAGCGGGTACGGATTATGAGGTATCTTATCAGAACAACAAGGCGTGCGGTACCGCAACTGTGACCGTGACAGGAAAAGGAAGTTATGCTGGAAGCGTAACAGCACCGTTTACCATCGTAAGCCACGATATTGCAGCGGCGGATGTTACGGTGGATCCGATTCCGAATCAGGCATACACAGGTCAGCCGGTGATTCCGGAAGTCAAAGTGACCTGCGGCGATTACACCTTAAAGCAGGGTGAGGACTATACACTGAGCTTTGACACGGACAACACAGAGATCGGCACTGTTCTGATGCGGATCAACGGAACCGGCGGATTTACGAATTACCGCCAGACCACATTTCATATTGCGAGCGACATCAGTCCGGCGGAGATTGTAGGACTGCGTGACAGTTACCCGTTCACGGGAAGCGCTTATACGCCGGATGATCTGGGCATTACAGAGGTACGCATCGGCGAGACGGTTCTGACAACAGACTCCTACAGCTTTGCATTTGACGACAACAGCGATGGCATGAGCGCTGGAACGCAGACCCTTCTTCTGATCGGTCAGGGAAGCTACGGCGGAACCAAGAAATGCACCATCGAGATTACACCGAAGGACATCACAGATGAAGATGTGGTGATGAGCGGATTTGAGGACACGGTATCCTACTCAGAGCAGATTACACAGAACGTAACATTCCAGTGGGGTGAGATCGCACTCGTAAGAGACACCGATTATACCGTGACATGCAGACCGGCAGGAGTGGCAGGAACCTACGAAATGGAGGCTGCCGGAACCGGCAACTACACAGGAACCGTTACAAAGCAGTTTACTGTAGACCAGACGCCGATCGACGGACTGGAAGTGAAAGGTCTTTCTTCTACTTACACTTATACCGGAAAAGCAATCACACCGGAGCCGGAAGTATGGGCAGACGGTGTGCAGCTGGAAAAAGATAAGGATTACACGGTATCCTATGAAGACAACATCAACGCGGGTGTAGCGAAGCTGGTAATCACAGCAAGCGGAACCCATTATGCAGGTACTAAGGAACTGAGTTTCCAGATTCTGCGTAAGAGCATACATCTGTGCGACATCGGTTCGATTCAGACACAGGTATATACCGGATCTGACATCAAGCCGACCGTGACGGTGGAAGATGACGGCAAAGCCCTGGAACTTTTAAGTGACTACACACTGATGTATTCCAACAACCGCAAGGCAGGTACCGGTGTGGCGGCAGTTGCAGGAAAAGGCAATTACACGGCAACAAAGAACCTGACGTTTGACATCAGACCGTGCGATGCAGGCGCGGCGGTTGTGACAGGTGCATCCGCAGACAGTCTGTCCATCAGCTGGACGGGCGACGGTGCCGTGACGGGATACGAAGTATACCGTGCCGGTGCAGACGGAAAGTGGCAGCAGGTAACGCGTACCAGAGACGCTTTCTATACCGATAAAAAGCTTGCGGCAGAGACAACATACTCTTATAAAGTAAGAAGCTACCTGGTGGCGGACGGCGAGACTTACTACGGTGAGTTTACCGGAGCAGTTACCGGAACAACCACAAAATAAAGACAGAGAGGAGGGAGAGCGGTTCCGATCATGGCGGCATATAAGATAGGGAATTTTACATTTGACACAGAAGAGGAATATGCCAGAGGACTCGAAGATGCGAAGAAAATCGAAAAGATTCAGAGCACCGTCGATCTCAATGAACCGGAAACCGCTCTACGCCTCTATTGGCTGATCCGAACAGGGAAGATCAAGTTCGGCAGCAAAGTCGGCAAGAAATTTTTTCTTGATATTGCAGATGCCGTGGCAAAATCCGCGGCGAAGAATATGACGCAGGCACAGGCACCGGAACAACAGGCGGGGGAGGAACCCCGGCAGGGGGCGCAGGACCGCAGCAGAAAGATTCTCGGTGCGGTGTGTGTGACGGCCGCATTTCTATGTTTTGGCTGGTATTTCTGGTCAGATTACACGAATCACCGCGGCAGTCAGGCGAATGAGTATTTGAAGATGTTAAAAGAAAATCCGACAGAAGCCGCAGAGATGGTGGACAATGACACCTTTTTTTCAGAGGACGCACCGGAACTTGCGGCGGGCTTAGACCAGACGGAGCGGGAGAACGAACCGCCTCCTCCGGTTCTGCCGGAATATGAAGCCATCGTGGCGCAGCACAGTGATTTTGCCGGATGGATCACCATTGACGGGACGAAGATTGACTATCCGGTCATGCTTACCCCGAATGACGGGGATTATTATCTGAAGCGCAATGTAAACGGGGAGGACGATATCAACGGAACCTTGTTTATGGATCCGAGAACGGATCTGGTGCAGCGCAGCACCAATATTATTCTCTACGGACATAACATGAAAAGCGGTGCGATGTTCGGAAGTCTCAAGAAGTATCTGGATGAAGATTACTGGAGGGAGCACGCGCAGATCAGATTTGATACAATTTATGAGAAAGGCACCTATGAAGTGTTTGCCGTCTGTCTGGCAAAGGTGCAGTACCGGAATTCACAGGAATTTCGTTATTATGATTTTATACAGGCGGATTCCGAGGAGGCGTTTAACGACTACCTCGATCATATCATACAACTCTCGGTGTTTACCGGAACAGATCTGCCGGTCTACGGGGATGAGCTATTGACCCTGTCGACCTGTAACAATTTTACAGAAGACGGAAGACTGTTTCTGGTAGCAAAGAAATGCAGGGAAGCAGAGTAAAAGCGTGGGATCGCGCGTGAGGTTCACGGGCGGGGGCTGCGTCGAAATAAAGGATGATGGGAGAGAGTGCTAATGAAATACCGGATAAAACGAAAAATAGGCTATGTGCTGGTCGTTGCCATGCTTGTGGTGATGATCTATCCAGGAGAGCTCAGTGCAGCGTCCGGTCAGGAGGACGGATTTGTCATAAAAGGGACAACCCTGCAGGGGTATGTCGGAGCGGAGAACGCGGTTGTCATTCCGGACAATATTACAAAAATTGATGATGATGTATTCCTCAATACGACGATCACATCGGTGGAGATTCCAGACAGTGTGACAGCCATCGGAGATAACGCATTTGCAGGATGTGAATATCTGACCGAGGTCACGGTTCCGGACAGCGTGACAAAGATCGGGAACAATGTGTTCTACGGCTGTACCAGTCTGGAAAGTGCAACATGGGAGAGCAAGGAAGGAATCGGCGACGGCACATTTGCAGAGTGTGCGGGACTGACGGACTTAAGTATTTCCAAGGAACTTCCATCGATCGGAAAAGAAGCATTTAAAAATTGCGAGTCCCTCGAGAGCATCGTGATCCCTGAGGCAACCAAAACAATTGCGTCGGACGCATTTGACGGATGTGTCAACATGCAGTCCATTGATGTGAAAGAGGGAAATACATACTTTATGTCATACGACAATGCGCTCTACACGGCGAACGGGGTTACGTTATACCGTTGCCCGCAGGGGGCGAGAACCATCGAGGTATATGACGGCACCAAGATGATCGGTGAAAATGCATTTTACGGCTGCAAGCTTGGAAAAGTGACACTTCCGGAGAGCGTGACAACCGTGGAAGACGGCGCGTTTGACGGCAGTGAGATTCAGACGCTCTGCCTTGGCAAAGCCTTAGAAACGTTTGGCGAGCAGAATACTTCTTTCAAGATCCACTCGATTGAAGTGCCGGGAAGCGCTCCGGCTGCACCGAAGCTGGTGGAGACGTACGGTGCGATTGTGGTGACGGATTATAAGCCGGACGACACCGAGGATACGGAGAAACCGACCGAGGACACGGAAAAGCCGACGGAAGACACGGAGAAACCGACCGAGGATACAGAAAAGCCGACGGAGGATACGGAGAAGCCGACCGAGGACACGGAAAAACCGGCAGATGACAATAACAACAATAACAACGACAATAATAACAGCGGTAACAACAATAACAGCGGCGACAACAACAATAACAATAACAGCAGCAGTGATAACAGCAGTAATAACAATAGCAGCAATAACAGCAGCAACACGAGCAGTGGTAATAACAGCAGCAGTACGGGCAGCGGAAGCGGCAGCAGCGGAAAGAGTAACGGCACATCATCTGGAAGAGGCAGCAGAAGCGGCAACGGCAGTGGAAGAGGCAACGGTGCGGTAAAGGGCAGTGCCGGAGCGGCAGGCGCACAGAGCAGCGGTACCGGATCGGCGGCAGCGACGACGGCGGAGACACAGGGAGATGTGCAGCCGACAGCGGCGGAAGTGCCTGCGACGACCAGATTTGCAGAGCAGGGAACCGCATATATCACCGGAAATGAGGAACTGAAGGGCTGGGATGCGATTTACACGCAGATGACGGTGGCGGATCCAGGTTCAACGATCTATATTACCATGAACGGCACCACGGTTGTGCCGAAGGATATTCTGACACTGGCGGCAGATAAGCAGTTGACGCTGGTTCTGGATATGGGAAATGGAATCTCATGGACGATTGACGGAAGCAGCATTGACACAAGCGTTGTAGCAGATACGGATTTTGGTGTGGAACTGGGAACAAGCAATGTGCCGGCGAACCTGCAGAGCACAGTAACCGGAAGCGGCTGGTCAACGCAGATGCATCTGGCGCACGACAACCTGTTTGGCCTGACGGCGCAGCTGACCGTAAATGTCGGTGCAGCGAACGCCAATAAGCTGGGCACTTTGTTCTATTATAATGTAGATAATCAGATCCTGGAGTATATGGGACAGTCCGATACAGATGCAGACGGCAATGTGGCATTTTCCTTTGTGCATGCGTGTGATTATGTCATCGTAGTGGATGAGCGTCACTCGGATTCAACGGCGCAGGCAACCTCCGGATTTGTGATTACACCGGCAGGCGGAAGCCAGGCGGAAAGCCAGCCGGCAGAGACGACGGAAGCGGCGGAGACGGAGCAGCCGGCTGATAATGCGCAGGCGGCGGATGACTCGCAGGTAAAGGATGAGACGCCGAAGACCGGACAGTCGTTAAATCCGAAATATGTTCTGTGCATCGGTGTGATGCTGCTGGGAATCTATATGATTCTGACCAGTGAGAGACAGGAGAAGCAGAGAAAACGGGCAAATGGCTGACCGTTTGGTATAAACATGTAAAAATGTGGAAGAATAGATGGAAGATATCCGTTGGGAGTTTTCCATCTTTTCTTTTTGCATGCAGAACTCTTTTTTACCCGCGTATTCCGCGAAATTCAAGGAAATTTTGGAAAAGAACTTGACAAAAAAAGATAGGGTTAATATAATAATTTAGCGTGCATACGTACGCCGAGATCAATTTATGATCTCATACAAATAAAACAGGAGGTGAAAATAATGCCAACATTTAACCAGTTAGTAAGAAAAGGACGTCAGACATCTGTTAAGAAGTCTACAGCACCTGCACTTCAGAGAGGTTACAACTCTTTACAGAAGAAGCCAACCAATACTTCTTCTCCGCAGAAGAGAGGTGTATGTACTGCTGTTAAGACAGCTACTCCTAAGAAACCTAACTCAGCTCTTAGAAAGATCGCCAGAGTACGTCTTTCCAACGGAATCGAGGTTACAAGCTATATCCCGGGTGAGGGACATAACTTACAGGAGCACAGCGTTGTTCTGATCCGTGGTGGTCGTGTTAAGGATTTACCAGGTACAAGATATCACATTATCCGTGGTACACTTGATACTGCCGGTGTCGCTAACAGAAAGCAGGCTCGTTCCAAGTACGGCGCTAAGAGACCAAAGGCTGCAAAATAGTAGCGTAGAGTTACTGTAATTCAGCGAACCAATAGTATCACATGGTAAGTGTTGGAATTGTTTCACACAGAGATATATTTCCGCACGAACACGAAGGGGCAGATACCTGCCACTACATTGTGAGTACCGTTGAATTAATCGAAATGAAGTCCTCCGGATCCAGAGACTGGAGACCGGGCAATGCAGACAGAGTTCTGTATAGTAAATTATGATTAAGGAGGGAAGAACCGTGCCACGTAAAGGACATACTCAGAAAAGAGACGTATTAGCAGATCCAATGTACAATAACAAAGTGGTTACCAAGCTTGTCAATAACATCATGTTAGACGGTAAGAAGGGTGTAGCACAGAAGATTGTATACGGAGCTTTCAAGAGAGTAGAGGAGAAGGCTGAGAAGCCGGCTCTCGAGGTATTTGAAGAGGCCATGAACAATGTTATGCCAGTTCTTGAGGTAAAGGCAAGACGTATCGGTGGTGCTACTTATCAGGTGCCGATCGAGGTCAGACCAGACCGTCGTCAGGCTTTAGCACTTCGCTGGCTGACAACATACTCCCGTAACCGCGGTGAGAAGACCATGGAAGAGAGACTTGCTAATGAGATCTTAGATGCAGCTAACAACACAGGTGCATCCGTTAAGAAGAAAGAAGATATGCACAAAATGGCAGAGGCAAACAAAGCGTTTGCTCACTACCGTTTCTAATTTAGGGAGGAAATACCTTGGCTGGAAGAGAATATCCATTAGAGAGAACCAGAAACATTGGTATTATGGCTCATATCGATGCGGGTAAGACCACATTGACCGAGCGTATTCTGTACTATACCGGTGTTAACTATAAGATTGGTGATACTCACGAGGGTACTGCTACCATGGACTGGATGGAGCAGGAGCAGGAGAGAGGTATCACCATTACATCAGCCGCTACGACCTGCCATTGGACTCTGGAAGAGTTCACAAAGCCGAAGCCGGGTGCTCTGGAGCATCGTATCAACATCATTGATACCCCAGGACACGTTGACTTTACGGTTGAGGTAGAGCGTTCACTCCGTGTACTGGACGGCGCTGTCGGCGTCTTCTGTGCAAAGGGTGGTGTTGAGCCTCAGTCAGAGAATGTATGGCGTCAGGCTGATACCTACAACGTACCGCGTATGGCATTCATCAACAAGATGGA
>OGIR01001052.1_pt1 | contig 16978 bp, 16 predicted proteins | sample 1571831 | NCBI WGS metagenome assembly OGIR01 (sample SAMEA2582124, study PRJEB24529) | metagenome | biome: Human gut stool | place: China | collected 2011 | reverse complement strand
GACTTGCTAAGCTTGCAGGTGGCGTAGCTGTTATCAGAGTTGGTGCTGCAACAGAAACTGAAATGAAGGAAGCTAAGCTTCGTATGGAAGATGCTCTTAATGCAACAAGAGCAGCAGTAGAAGAAGGCGTTATCTCAGGTGGTGGTTCAGCTTATATCCACGCATCTAAGAAGGTTGCAGAGCTTGCTGCTACACTTAGCGGAGATGAAAAGACAGGTGCAGAGATTATCCTTAAGGCTCTTGAAGCTCCATTATTCCACATTGCTAACAATGCTGGTCTTGAGGGTGCAGTTATCATCAACAAGGTAAGAGAATCAGAAGTCGGAACAGGTTATGATGCACTTAACGATAAGTACGTTAATATGGTTGATGCAGGTATCCTTGATCCAGCTAAGGTTACAAGAAGCGCATTACAGAATGCTACAAGTGTTGCATCTACACTTCTTACAACAGAAGCAGTTGTTACAACTATTAAGGAAGATGCACCAGCTATGCCAGCAGGAGCTGCCGGTATGGGCGGAATGATGTAATAAGTAATAATTTACTATACATCAGTAAGTTGATAAAATAAATTTAACATTTACATCATATTAAAAAAGTCCCTTTGTTTATGTTTTATATTCATAAACAAGGGGGCTTTTTGTTGTGTAATGTATAAGGAAACATGTTATGCTATCAAGGCTATTAAGTGAATTGCAGCAGATTGAGCAGATTCATATATGTCAGGAGAGCTTGGTTTATGCTTATTAATAGATAGTTGTTTCTATTTAAAAAAGTTAAGGGGTATGTTATAATACTTTCATATTGGGTTTTAGTTGTCACGCAGGAGGAATGGTAATGACTGATATTGATGAGCTTAAAAAGAAACTTGAAGATGGATGGATAAAGGGTGAACCTTATGTATTTGTAAGTTATGCAAGTAAGGATAAAGAGAAGGTTTATGATTTTGTATATGAGCTTAGAAAACGTGGAATTAATGTATATATAGATATAGAGCTTCAGGAGAATATTTCTAAGAACTGGTTACAGAATATTAAGGAGCGCTTATATGATGTTGATTGTGTTGCTATGATTTCATTTCTTAGTCTTAACTATTTCCGTAGTTATGCCTGCCTTATAGAACAGCTTGTAACACGTTCAGAGGATTTAAAGATGGAAAAAGGCAAGTATCTTGAGAATTTTTATATTGCCTTGGATGATAATATGTCTACAATACAAAAAATGGAAGATGCAGTGTATGATAATACAGTTGCAAAAGAAAGTCAGAGTATGGCAATAAAGATGGTTCCAGAGGAAGTAAATGTCCTTAAAGATGTTATGGAAGATAATATTGCAGTAAAGAGCAAGTTAAAGAAAGATGTCAGGTCAACTATAGATGGTCTGAATACAGCACATAGAGTTGCGATAAGTATGCTTAGTTATATTTTTAAAGAGTCAAGCTATAGTATTCAGAAATATGGAACAGCTGGTGATTGCGCACAGTTAATGTATAACAATTTTACGAATGACAAGAATGACAAAATTAATATTGATGTATTGGAGAAACTTAAAGAAAAGTACAACAATGATAGTGTTGCTGATAAAAATAACATAGCAATAGACAGTGTTGCTGCAGATGATTCTGTAACAGCAGTAGATAACACCAATATAACAGATAATACCAATATAACAGATAACACTAATATAACAGATAGCACACATATAAAAGATAACACCAGAACAAGACAGGCTACAAGTACAGGTGATATCAGATTTACGCTTTATGGCAAGGAGTATGAGCTTAATCAGTCAGATATGATGCTTACATTTTTTGCACACGTTCTTAATAAACATCAGGATATTGTGGACGAACTTCCTTCATATAATGGGATGACATGCGTGTCTGATGTTGATTACAGTCTTCCTAAGAATCGTAAGGCAGATATGCCTACATATTTCAGAAGCTGCGAATTCTTTGAATTCGCTAATGGAAGCCATATATGCGTCGGAACATCATATTCAGTAGTAGACAAGTTAAAGAAAATGGCACTTCTGCTTAATATATGTGGTGAAAGCCCGGAAATATTCAGTTCAGAACTGGTTGAACTTCCAGCGGTAAAGGTCAGAGGTGGTTCTTCTGCTGTCGGCAAGGGAAGTGGAGCACTTGTGAAATTCAGCGTATATGGCAATAAATACGAGCAGAATCAGACAGATATGCTTGGAACAATATGCAGTTCTGTTATAACTAAGCACCCAGACAAGTTAGAGGAAGCAGCAGATGCTTTATTGTGTTTGGATGTTAAAGATTATACAGATGTTGCAAAAGAGGACAGACCAGTATATTTCTCATCTATGAACAGATATGAAGTAAATGGCACAGCTTATAGTGTTGGTGGAAGCTTCGGAATGAAAGAAAAGCTTAAAATGATTGCCAGATTACTTATAATGTGTGACGAAAGCAAGGATATAATTGATATAGAAGACTATGAGATACCAGATGTAAAGGTTAAGGCAGCAGCAGGCACTAAGAAGAAAATTAATTACTTTGATTAATTGGAAGTATTACAAGATAGGAGGCTTTATGTTTGATATAGCAGTAGAACAGATAGTGAAGGTAAAACCACCTAAGACAGCAGTTGTTTATAAGACATTGCTTATAATAGGCTGTATTGTGGCGGCTACAACCATACCACAGACAAGAACATTTGGAATAATTGTGCTTGCATTATTTGCGGTGATGACATTTTTAGTATTCCAGTATTATAATGCAGAGCTTGAGTATTCGATAGTGGATGATACGCTTACGATTGACAGGATTATGGCAAAATCAGCAAGAAAAAGATGTGGTGTGTATACACTTTCAAGAGCAAAGCTTGTGGCAAGAGCTGATTCGCAGGATGCACTCCGTATGAACCATATGGACGTTAAGACTTATGATTATTCAGTTGGTGCAAGCAATCATGATTCAGTTGTCATATATGCGTATAATGAACATAACGAATTAGTCAGGGTATTTATATATCCTGATGAACGTGTTCTTCATAGCATACAAAATGTTGTTGAAAAAGATGTGTTTAAAGTTATTGACTTTTAAAAAATGCTCTGATACAATCTTAATATTATAAACAAAAGGAATATGATAGAGCGTTTATCAGATTTCTCCACACAGAAATGTCCGAATTGAGTATTCGGATTTTTTTGTATAATCCTATGATGTATCTGTTGTCAGGTTAAGTGATGTAGTATTAATACACACCGCTTTATAATACATCATAGCATTAGAAGCATATTACAAGAACAAGAAAGCGAGGACAAAGGAAAATGGGTACAATTATTGGCGAGGGCATTACATTTGACGATGTGTTATTAGTTCCACAGTATTCAGAAGTAACACCTAATATGATCGATTTAACAACTAATCTTACAAAGAATATTAAGCTTAATATTCCTTTGATGAGTGCAGGTATGGACACAGTTACTGAACATAGAATGGCAATCGCTATGGCAAGACAGGGTGGTATAGGTATTATCCACAAGAATATGTCTATTGAGCAGCAGGCAGAAGAGGTAGATAAGGTAAAGAGATCAGAGAATGGAGTTATAACAGATCCATTTTACTTACATCCAGACAATACATTAAAAGAAGCTAACGAGCTTATGGGAAAGTTCAGAATATCAGGTGTACCTATCGTAGATGAGAACAAGAAGCTTGTTGGTATAATCACTAACAGAGATCTTAAGTTCGAAGAGGATTTCTCAAGACCTATCAAGGAATGTATGACAAGTGAGAATCTTGTAACAGCAGAGGAAGGCATCACACTTGAAGAAGCTAAGAAGATTCTTGGCAAGGCAAGAAAGGAAAAGCTTCCTATTGTTGATAAGGATTTCAAGCTGACAGGTCTTATTACAATCAAGGATATTGAGAAGTCTATCAAGTATCCTGCATCTGCACATGATTCACAGGGAAGACTTCTTGCAGGTGCTGCTGTTGGTATAACTTCTAATGTTATGGACAGAGTAGAAGCACTTGTTAATGCAAGTGTTGACTGTATTGTTATAGATTCAGCACATGGTCATTCAAAGAATATTATTACAACTTTAAAGGAAATCAAGGCTGCATATCCAGAACTTCAGGTTATTGCAGGTAACATAGCTACAGGAGCTGCTGCAAAAGCTTTATGTGAAGCAGGCGTAGATGCTGTTAAGGTTGGTATCGGACCTGGTTCTATATGTACAACAAGAGTTGTTGCCGGTATTGGTGTACCTCAGGTAACAGCAGTTATGGATGCATATGCTGAGGCTAAAAAGTATGGTATTCCGGTTATCGCTGATGGTGGTATAAAGTTCTCAGGAGATATAGTTAAGGCGATAGCAGCAGGCGGTAATGTATGTATGCTTGGAAGTCTTTTAGCAGGCTGTGACGAAGCTCCTGGTTCATTTGAGTTATTCCAGGGCAGAAAGTATAAGGTTTATAGAGGTATGGGTTCTATTGCAGCTATGGAGAATGGTAGTAAAGACAGATACTTCCAGACAGATGCAAAGAAGCTTGTTCCAGAAGGTGTTGAAGGACGAGTTGCATATAAAGGACTTGTTGAGGATACTATATTCCAGCTTATGGGAGGACTCCGTTCAGGTATGGGTTACTGTGGAGCACAGACTATTCCAGTACTTCAGGAGACAGCTAAGTTTATAAAGATGTCATCTGCAGCTTTAAGAGAAAGTCATCCACATGACATTCATATTACTAAAGAAGCTCCTAACTATTCTGTTGAGAATGCTTAAATAATATAATTGATATCGGGGTTAAAAATAACCTCTTATCATATTTAAAGTGTAAAATAAGTTTCCGGCATGGCAAAAGTGTGACTAGCTGTGCCGGTTTTATTATGTGTAGTAGTTAAGAACGTGAAGTTTTTTCTAAAATAACAGAAAACAGCAAGTAATATATCAATTTTCAATCAATTAAATAAAATAAGTGATTGCTAACTTGTATCTTAATGATGTATAATGAATTAAAAGTTAAATGAATCGAAAAATTATAATTGACAGATAATCAGATATGAGGAGAGCGATGATATGCGGGACAAGATGATTAACAAATATATTGCCAAAAATCACGCTGGAACTGTTTTTACTGATAGTGAACTGAAGGTTATCAAAGAAGGTAACATAGATGATATGGTTACAACATTTCTTGATATGAACACAGAATACTACAACAAGCAGATGCAGAGTGTACTTAAGATATTTACTCAGTTTATAGGTAGTGATATGGAACTGGAAAGAATTATATATCAAAAGGAGTACGAGGGAAAGTTTGTAGGCTGCCAGCTTATGGACGGAGATATAGATGTATTTCTTGGCATAGCGGGAGATGATGACGATCTTTTATGTGTTGCATCAGTATTTTCACAGGAAGAGCTGAGTGAGTTTGATTCAGATGCTTATGATTCAATATGTGAGCTTATTAACGTGATTAATGGTGCGTATGCAACAAAGCTCAGCTATGAAGACATAGAAGTTGCATTGCATCCACCAGTATTTTATAAGGATACACAGATTAAGGCAGATAATGGAATGTATGTAGTTACATTTTCAATGAAGGGCCATAGATTTAATCTGATTATGGTGGCAGATGATAAGATTAAGCTGGAAGTTTAAGGTGTAAGCATATACCAGATTATAAAGTGGGAACGGAGGACGATTATGGCTAGAATATTGATAGTAGATGATTCTAAGACATCAAGGAAATTCTTAAGAAATATGCTTGAACAGGCAGGACATGAGATAGTTGCAGAAGCAGTAGATGGTGCAGAGGGTGTTGAAAAATTTAAAATATACAGACCTGATATTACAACAATGGATATTACAATGCCAAAGCTTGGTGGAATTGATGCAGTTAAAGAAATAATAGATGACGATCCGGATGCTAAGGTTATCATGGTTACAGCAGCGGGACAAAAGGCTAATATGATAGAGGCGCTTAAGATGGGTGCAGCTGATTTTATACAGAAGCCTTTTGAGATGGATGTTATCGTTAATACAGTTGAAAAGGTTATGGAAGAATAATGTATAATTACAAGTTACAGATTCAATATGATGGTGGCAGATATGATGGATGGCAGCGTCTGGGTAAAGATTCATCATCCAATACGATAGAAGTTAAGATTAAAGAAATAATTAAAAAAATGACTGGCGAGGATATAGATATATATGTTGGCTGCAGGACAGAAAAGGGTGTTCATGCACTTGCGCAAACAGCTAATTTTAAGTTAAATGACAGATATCAGGCTGTTGAGATTAAGAATTATCTTAACAGGTACCTTCCAAGAGATATTGCAATCAATCATGTTGAAGAAGTTGATGAAAGATTTCATAGCCAGTTGAATGCAAAGGGCAAAACGTATGTATACAAGCTTGATATGGCTAATGTAGCAGATGTGTTTACAAGAAAATATGCATATCATACATTCGATGTGCCAGATATATCAGCCATGAGAACAGCGGCACAGTATTTTATCGGAAGTCATGACTTTAAAGCATTTACAACTGCTAAAAAGAGTAAGTCAACAGTAAAGAATGTCAAGTCAGTAGATATAGATGTAGAAGGTGATAAATGTAATATTACAATAACAGCTGATGATTTTCTTCATAATATGGCAAGATATATGATAGGAATGCTTCTTGATGTTGGTAACGGATTAAAGAAGACCTCAGATATAGAAGCTGCACTTGATGGAAGGGATGTTGTTATGTCACTTCCAGCTGAGAGCTATGGACTTTTTCTTGAAAGTGTCTTATACTAAACTAAATACAGCTTTATATATTATTGTTCAGAATAGTTGAAAACCTAAAACTGAGCAGTGATGTAGTAGTGTTTTATATGGAAGCTGTCGCAACGTAAGTAGTTTATATATCAATATATAATCAACTTAGTGCAACAGCTTCTTTTTTATATTTATTATATATGCATCAGGTGATATAACAACTGAAAAGCAAATAAAATCAGGAGTGGAGATTATATGAAGACCATAATAGAACTTATGACAGAACAATTCCAGAAAGCGTTTGAGGAATGTGGATATTCTAAAGATTATGCAAGGATAACAGTATCTAACAGGCCAGACTTATGTGAGTATCAGTGTAATGGTGCTATGGCAGCAGCAAAGGCATATAAAAAGGCACCTTTTATGATAGCAGATGAAGTTGTTTCTAAGCTTGCAGATAACAGACTTTTCTCATCTGTTGAAAGTGTTAAACCGGGCTTTATCAATATAAAGATTAGTCCTGAATATCTTGCTGGTTATATGAATGATATGGCAGCTTCTGATAAGTATGGTTATCAGAACAATGAACAGGTTAAGACTGTTATTGTAGATTTTGGTGGTGCTAATGCGGCTAAGCCACTTCATGTAGGTCATTTAAGATCAGCTGTCATTGGTGAAAGCGTTAAAAGAATTAACAGATTTGTTGGCAACAGGACAATAGGTGATGTGCATCTTGGTGACTGGGGACTTCAGATGGGACTTATTATAGAAGAATTAAGGGATAGAAAGCCGGAACTGCCATATTTTGATGCTTCATTTACAGGTGAATATCCTAAAGAAGCACCATTTACAATAGCAGAGCTGGAGGAGATATATCCAGCAGCAAGTGCTAAGTCCAAGGAGGATGAAGCTTTTGCTAAAAGGGCGCACGAGGCAACACTTAAGCTTCAAAATGGTGATAAGGCATGCAGAGCTATCTGGAATCATATTATGACGGTTTCAAAGAAAGATCTGAAGAAGAATTATGATAATCTTAATGTATCCTTTGATCTTTGGAAAGGTGAAAGTGATGCACAGCCATATATAGATGAAATGGTAGATAAGATGGTTGATGATGGCATAGCATATGAAAGCCAGGGGGCTACTGTTGTAGATATAGCAGAAGATACAGATACTAAAGAACTGCCTCCATGTATCGTAAGAAAGTCAGATGGTGCGGCACTTTATGCTACATCGGACCTTGCAACTATAGTAGAAAGAGAAAAACTTTATAAGCCGGACACATATATATATCTTGCAGATAAAAGACAGGAGCTTCACTTTACACAGGTATTCAGAACCGCAAAGAAAGCAGGCATCGTAAGACCTGATGTTAATATGACATTTGTCGGATTTGGAACTATGAATGGAAAGGATGGCAAGCCATTTAAGACACGTTCAGGCGGTGTTATGAGATTAGAGCATCTTATTGCTGATATTGATAATGCAGTACTTAACAAGATAAAGGAAAATCGTTCAGTATCTGATGAAGAAGCAGAAGAAACATCAAAGATAGTAGGGCTTGCTGCACTTAAGTATGGAGATCTTTCTAACCAGGCATCAAAGGATTATGTTTTTGATATAGACAGATTTGCTTCTTTTGAGGGAAATACAGGTCCTTATATTCTGTATACAATCGTAAGAATAAAGTCTATACTTGCAAAATACAAGGAAAATGGTGGAAGTTCTGAAAATATTAATATACTACCTGCAAAAGAAGCTTCAGAAAAAACGCTTGCATTGTCACTTATTAAGTTTTCAGATGTGATAGAAAGTGCATACAAAGATAATGCACCACATAGAATATGTCAGTACATATATGAAGTATCTAATGAATTCAATGGCTTCTATCATAATACGAAGATACTTGCAGAAGAGAACGAAGAACAGAAAAAGGGTTATATAGCACTTATTACACTTACAAAAAATATTCTTGAAACATGCACAGACCTTCTTGGCATCAAGTGTCCAGACCGCATGTGATACCCCAGGGTCGAAAGTGTGGCCGCTGTTCGTGCTTGCACGAAAAAGCGGCAACATTTTCGACCCGTACAAACATGAGGAAGAAGCGATTTATGAAATAAATCAGCGGAATCCGAATGTTTGTAGAATTGCGGGAGCAGCGAAGCAGCGGAGCAATTCGTAGGGGTATCACAGGAAGAAGCAAAACGAAAGTGTGGCCGCTGTTCGTGCTTGCACGAAAAAGCGGTAACATTTTCGACCCGCACAAACATGAGGAAGAAGCGAAACGATTTTTTTGAAATTAAATAGGAGAGATTATACATATGAAGTTATTATCATTTGCAATTCCATGTTATAACTCAGCAGAATATATGGAAAAATGTATTAAATCATGCCTTGCAGGAGGGGATGATATTGAGGTTATCATAGTGGATGATGGTTCTACGAAGGATAACACTTTAGAAATAGCTAAAAAGTATGAAGAACAGTATCCAGGCATCGTTAAAGCTGTTCACCAGGAGAATGGTGGGCATGGTCAGGCGGTTAACACAGGACTTGCCAATGCTACAGGAGTGTTCTTTAAGGTAGTTGATAGTGATGACTGGGTAGATATAAAAAGTTATAGAAAAATACTTACAAAGCTTAAGGAATTCGTAGAAAAAGATGACCTTCCTGATATGGTTATAGCTAACTATGTATATGAAAAAGTAGGCGCTAAAAGAAAAAAAGTTATTCATTATGAGAACGCACTCCCAGTTGATAAGATGTTTGGATGGGATGATATGGGGCATTTTAAAGTTGACCAGTACATACTTATGCATTCAGTTATATATAGGACACAGCTTATTAAAGATTGTGGATTAGAACTTCCAAAGCATACATTTTACGTGGATAATGTGTTTGTGTTTGAACCGCTACCTTATGTTAAGAAAATGTATTACATTAATACGAATTTTTACAGATATTTCATAGGACGTGATGACCAGTCAGTTAACGAAAAGGTTATGATATCAAGAATAGATCAGCAGTTAAGAGTTACAAGAAGGCTTATAGATTCATATCTTTCTGAGAAACCAGAGAATGAGAAATGTAGAAAATATATGAGAACATATTTAAGAATTATGATGGAGGTTTCATCAATATTCTTAATAATATCCGGAACAGAGGAGAATCTTAACAAAAAGAAGGAACTCTGGAGGTATGTTAAAGACACAGATAAGCAGCTCTATAAGGAACTAAGATATAGTCTTTTAGGAAGTACAGTTAATATTCCCGGACGTATAGGAAGAGGAATATCCAAGACAGGATATAAGGTTATGAATAAGCTGATAGGATTTAACTAACTGCAATGAGCATTGTTTAGTTGTTATTTATTGAAGATTTATTTCAGAATTAATGCAGCAGATAACAGGAAATATAAGGAAAGAGAGAGTATATGATATTAGATTTATTTAAGTTAGATAATAAGGTGGCAGTTGTTACGGGTGCCAATACAGGACTTGGACAGGGAATGTGTATTGCGCTTGCACAGGCAGGAGCTAAGGTGCTTGGAGTTGCAAGACGTTCATGCGAAGAAACTAAAGCTAAAATAGAGGCAGATGGTGGTATATTTACCGAAGTATTAGCTGATCTTTCAGACATGAATTCTATATCTAAGGTTATGACAGCTGCTATGGATGTATACGGAAGAGTTGATATACTTGTTAATAATGCAGGTCTTATCAAAAGACAGGATGCTATAGATTTCACAGAGGAAAATTGGGATTCAGTCATACAGGTAAATGAAAAGATGGTATTCTTCTTAAGTCAGGCATTTGCAAAGCAGCTTATAAAGCAGGGTGAAGGCGGCAAGATTATCAATGTATGCTCTATGCTTTCATATCAGGGCGGAATAAGAGTACCTTCATATACAGCAAGTAAGAGTGCTGTTATAGGTCTTACAAGAGCCATGGCTAATGAATGGGCAAAGTATAACATCAATGTAAATGGAATTGCACCAGGTTATATGGCTACTAACAATACAGCCCAGTTAAGAGATGATGCAGACAGAAGTGAAGCTATTCTTGACAGGATACCTGCTGGAAGATGGGGAACACCAGAGGATATGGAAGGTGCTGTAGTATACCTTGCTTCTAAGGCATCAGACTATGTTAATGGTTTCACACTTGCAGTTGATGGAGGCTGGCTTGCTCGTTAGTTAAATGCGGGTCTGTCAGTACTGATTAAAGTGCTGGCATAAGCTGCATTGATGAGGAGTAGAATTGTATGAGGATAGCATTGTGCGAAGATGATAGTGTACAGGCAGATATGTTTGTCAGGCTTCTTGATAAGACAGCGGATAAGCTTGGAATAAAAGCAGAAACAGATGTATATAACTGTGCAGAGGATATGAAAGAAGAACTTAATGATAAGAATATATCATATGATGTGTATTTTCTTGATATAGAGCTTGGCGATGATAATGGAATAAGTCTTGCAAAGTGGATAAAGGCGGGATATAAGAAGGCTGTTATAGTATTTATAACAAGCCATACGGATTATATGCAGAAAGCATTTGATGTACATGCATTTAACTACATAGTAAAGCCGGCAGGTGAAGAACGTCTTAGTATGATACTCAGCGAGATTAACGAGTTGTATATAGGTGATGGCAGCAAGTTCATATTTCATATAGGAAAGTCTGTATACAGGATAGACTATAATGATATAGTGTGCATATATTCAGATATGCGGTATATCAATATCGTAACATCTGGTAAAGAATACAGGACATATGGAAAGATAAAGGATATCAAAGAAGAATTCCCTTCTGATATGTTTGGAATGGCAGGCAGTTCAATGCTTATAAACTATAAGTATATATCAAGAATAAAGTCAGATATGGTATGGTATAAGACAGGGCGTGAAAGCGAGGAAGTTCCGGTTTCGATAGCAAGACGTTACAGCAGGGAATTCGTTGATGGCTTTAATAAATATGTGTCTGCAATATAAGCGTGGAGAGTACTGATGGTGTGGGAATATTGGTTTATACTTCTTGGAATAACTGAATACATAATATATAGAAGCTTTATCAAGTCCCTGAAATATACAGGCGAATATGATACAGATAACAGTATACAGGAAGGAATACATCACAACATAAGATGGCTGATAGCCATTGATACAAAGCAGCTGTTAAAAAGCATAATAATAATGGCAGCGATAAGTGTGAGCCTGTACAGACTTATATTATATGATGATTATATAGTGTGTGCTGTACTTGCGGTTATTCTTATTATATTGAATATATCGGACATTCCCCTGCTGTATAAAAATATATCGGCAGTACTTATATATGTAAATATGCTTATTAATATATCGGTTGTCATTAAAGTCATATGGAGCATAAAACGTAACAGTATAGTGTATACTGAGGAAACAGCATCGATTTATATAATTCCATTTATTATATTTGTAAGTATAATAATGTTGTTTGCATTTATCAGATATAACAATTATAGAAAAGTAAGCGTAAGCAGGATTACGGATATAGCTGTTATAATGACGGTTGTCGTACAGAATATAATTCTTATGATGGTGTATAAGTTAATGCCGCAGCAGATAAATGACAGGTATGTAGTATATGTAATACTTATGATTGTGATATGCATAGCCAAGGATATTGTATGCATAAGTATGATAGAGATAGACACAAGCGCACGCCATAGCTATGAGGAAGATATTCTTAAGATACAGATAGACACGAATAACAGGCTGTATGGTAATATCAAAGAGGCACAGGAGGAGCTTAAGGACATAAGACACGACCTTAAGAACAGACTGAATACGCTCAGTTATGCCATACAGTTAAGGGATTATGATGAAGCCGAAAAAGAACTTGATAATATACTTGATAATATTAACACAGCCGGGCAGCCAAAGTACTGTACGAACTTAAGGGTCAACAGTATATTGTCGTATAAGTTATCAGAAGTGCCAGAAGGTGTAAATATAACCTATGACGTGAAAGTGCCAGAGGAGCTGGATGTCGATTATAGTGACCTTGGCGTGATTATAGGCAACCTTATAGATAACAGCAAACATGCTGTAAGCCGTGTACTTGAGAATAATATGGATGCATATATAGATATTAAGCTTATATGTCACGTAGATAATATAGTATTTATTATAAAGAATAATTATATAAACACGCCGGAAGTCAGAAACATAGATTATTATAAAAATCACGGCAGAGGTATAGGCAGTGTCAGGAAGATAATAAAGAAATATGATGGAATGTATGATGTCAAAAAAACAGAATATGAGTATGTAACAAGTGTGTCGGTCGGAGTAAGGAATATGAGAATGTAAGTATAGGGATATATTTTATATACCAGCCTAGGGATGTCAGGGGAAGTATCTGATGTTGAAAGGGCTGGTATTTTTATGTTAATTACATATATTATACATATAAAAATATGAAATAAAGTATATAAAATTGGATTAAATATACTGAAAAATAACATTTATTGACCAAATATTACAATAAAACCTACCAATTATTACAAATTGAAAAAATAGATGTTTTTGTGTGGTAGAATAAATACAACGGAACCGGTTCTATAAAGTTACTTATTAACAAGGGGGTTACTGATGATTAAATCAGAAGCTTGAAAGAGTAAAAGAAGTAAAGCTTACTTCTTAATCGGTTGGGGATAATAATTCCCAACCGATTGAATTATAAAGAGAAAAGGATAGGGGGAAGAATGAGTTTATGAAGAAAAAAAGCGCAATTATTATGATAAGCATTACAATCTTAACTTCACTTACTGGATGCAGATTAACTAATATAGATGATGTATATTCAATGGCAGATATAGAGGATGAAAAGAAAACAACAGTAGTTGTTGATAATAAGGAGTCTAAATGGCATGATGATAATAAGTATTATACTATACCTGAAGGGGTAGATATACCGCCGATGGTAAATATGGATGATACAATAAATGAAACTAGTAATAAGAATAAACTTGAATGTAAAATAGAGGAAGCATATGTTACAAATGATTTTACGGATGTATATTTATATGAGGATAGTGAAAGCATAGAACAGTTAATAATATTCTTAAATAAAATGAAGAAAAATGAGTATATAGATGAAGCTGCTAATATATGTAGTAGTCCCAAAGGGATAGATTGGCAAATGATTATATTCAGACTTAATATAACTAATACAGGGAATGAAGATAGTCAGTTTTTAACAAGTGATTTTAATTTTTATGATATAAAATATGATAATAATAACCTGCAATATAATACTATACATGATAATAATTTTAAGGGGTTCTTTATAAAACCTGATGGATGGGGAGAACATGAATTTTGCAGGGCAACAATAAAAGCAAAAGAAAGCAGAGAAATTATTTTATTATGTTTTGTGGAGAAGTATAAAGTTACAAGATATAGAGGGAAGAATGTAACAGGATATAAATATGTGTATGAGGATGTAGAAACAGATGGATTAATGCTTGATAATGATATATACATAGGAACTAATCACGGAAGTGATGCTAAAACAGGTAGTCCAGAAATATGGAATGAAGATAAATTACTAAAGCTTGATTTTACATATTCAGACAAGCTTAAGTAAGTAGTTGATATTCTGTATGTAATAATGTATATGGCTGGGAGGTTGATAGAATGAAGCAGATGCTAAAGATTGAAATGGAGCGGGCGCTAAAAGGAGCAGCTTTTAAGATTGCGCTTATTATAGGAATGATAATAGTTACAGTGCAGTTTGTCAAAGTGGGGTTGCATAATGCACTTAATCCGCTGGAGTTTTTTGAATATGGGGGACTAACTCTTCCATATACCGTTATTTATACGTGGATAGGTGGAAGTTTTAACGTTTATTATACGTTGTATATAAGATTACTTCCTATAATGGTAGTTCTGCCATATGCAGCTACATATTATACGGACAGGCGTACAGGAATTATAAGAAATTATTATTGCAGAACGAAAAAGATTAATTATCTTATAGCCAAGTTTACCGCAGTATTTACAACAGGTGGAATCGTGGCAGTTCTTCCATTGCTTGTTAATCTTTTAGCAACAGCTATGCTGCTTCCTTCTATGATATGGAATAATGGTACATTTTGTTATTCGGCTAATTCTATGTGGAGCAGTATATTTTTTACACATCCTTATGTATATTATCTGTTGTACTTTATATTGCAGTTTATATGTGGTGGATTACTGGCTACAGTTTCACTTATGGTATCTTTATGGGTGAATAATACATTTATAGTATTACTTTTTCCTGTAGTGCTATGTGAATTTATGAATGCAGCTTCAAGCTGGTTTCCGTATGTGAAAGTAAGAGCGATTGCTCCATACAGGTTGTTTAGTATGAGCCAGATGGCTCCTAATTATTGGGAAAGTTATGTTTTGTTTATGGTGATGATAGTTGTACTTGATGTTGTTTTGTATATATGGCGGGGGTTGAAGAATGATACATTTTAAAAATAAAAAAGTAAAGTATGGCATATTATTATGTGTGGCACTTGTTTTGGTTATAGTGTTTATATTAGCTTACAGAAATGCCAACACAAGACTGCCTGCTCCAGTTGAGGAGTACTATGAAGCAGGGGATGTTGTAGAGCATAATGGATTAGAAATATGCGTAGCTAATCTTTATTTTGGCAATATGAATGATATTGTTGATAAGAAGAATATGCCGGAAAAGATGAGAAGCGATAATGATGGATTGGTCATTGTTTTTGATGTTACAAACAAAAAAGATGAGAATGTCAATCTGGCAGCTGATTTTGTACCCAATGTAGAGCTTGTGGCATATCCTATAGGATATGATAATCAGGGAGCGATATATGCAGTAGATGAAGAAGGAGATACTATATTAAAACCAGAGGAAACTAAAACATTTGCTATACGCTTTGGTATGTCTGATGGTCTGGTAAGACAGGAACGCAGGGCAAGATTTATAAAGTCAGACTTTTACTTTGATATGGCATTATATCCGGTACATAAGGCGATTATAATACATGGAGCTGAAAAGGTATGAGAAAGATAAGGGAATTACTGAGTGTCAATGACAAGGGAATGTCCATAGTAATGCTTGTTGTTATAACTATATTGTTACCTAATACAATATTAAGAGGGCTGGGTATTCCGTCTGATACAGAAGCATGCCTGTATGATGTGTATATAGGTATTGGCATATATTATGTGAGCAGACTGCTTACAATATGTTCATTGTTTTATATATTGTATGTACAGAGATATAATTTTTCAGTAATGATGATTACGAGGCATAAACATATATATAGTATATGGAAAAGATGTGTGAAGGACCTTGCAATACTTAGTGCAGTCATCGCTGTATACATATATATAGCAACAACTATAGCAGGCATATGTATAAAACGAAAGATATATAACTGGGAAGATGAGGTAAGTACGTGTTATAAAGCCATACATATGCCATGTGAGGCAGCACCTTCATTTGCACTTATAAGTGCAGTTTTTATATTACAGGCATTTGCAGTTATATTCGTTATGGGACTGATTATGCTTGCGGTATGGTGGATAACGGATAAGAAATGGGCTGGCTATCTTGCAGCTATGGTTATAGTGAGCGTTGAATATTATGATGCCGATGGTGCTATAAGCACTGGTCTTCTATGGCGTAAGTATGTTATGACTTATTCTGTATATAAAAAGGGGATATTATTAGGAAAAAATATTCTTATGCCGATAGCTGTGTGTATAGCGATGCTGCTTGTCACAAGTCTTATAGTCAGATTGAAGAAGAAGGAATTCATAAATAGCCGATAGAATGTGATGATTGCAGAAAGTGTCGTAATCCCAATATAAAAAGAGCCGTGACACGGCTCTTTTTTATTCTGTATACAGTTAAAAAGGCTTTATACTAATAATAGTTAATATGCTAACTTACACTTATTAAGATCCACATGTTCTTTGATAAACTATCCAGTAATTGCTTTAATATCTTCTGGCATATCTTTTGTGTTAAGCATAACAATTCTCTTTTTTTAGCAAAATAGTTTACAAAGTTCAGAAAAATAGTTTATAAAGTATTGTTAAAAGATTACAAAAATGGTAATATATATCAATGTTAGAAACATATTAAGTGGGGCGTTCCCCACAAGAACCAATAGGGAGGTTTACAAGTTTATGAGAAAGACAGTTAAAAAACTTACTGCTGTAGG
>OGIR01001051.1_pt1 | contig 17004 bp, 10 predicted proteins | sample 1571831 | NCBI WGS metagenome assembly OGIR01 (sample SAMEA2582124, study PRJEB24529) | metagenome | biome: Human gut stool | place: China | collected 2011 | reverse complement strand
TTCATGGTAAAAGTACAAAAAAATACCGTATTAACCGTTTTATTACTATTTTTGTAGGCAAATAGCGATGCATGGACAACTCATCATTGATAAAATCTCCGATTTCTGAGGAATTGGAGGACTTCAAGAAGCTTTTTGAAAGTACTCTCTCCAGTTCCAACCTTTTGCTGAACAGCGTAATTGCGCATATCCGGCAGAAGAACGGGAAGATGATGCGCCCCATTCTGGTGCTTCTGGCTGCGAAGCTTTTTGGCAAGGTATGTCCTGCAACCCTGCATGCTGCGGTTGCGTTGGAACTTCTTCATAATGCCAGCCTTGTGCACGATGATGTAGTGGACGAAAGTACTGAACGCCGTGGACAACTCTCCGTTAATGCCATTTTCAATAATAAAGTAGCCGTACTGGCAGGCGATTATCTGCTTGCAACAGCGTTGGTGCAAGTGGGCATGACCCGTAACCATGACATTATCGACATCGTCTCCTGCCTGGGGCAGGATTTGGCAGATGGTGAACTTCTGCAGCTTTCCAACGTCAGCAATCTCCATTTCTCCGAGGAAGTCTATTTCGACGTTATCCGCAAGAAGACGGCCGTGCTCTTTGCAGCTTGTACGAAGGCGGGCGCTCTCTCGGTGGGAGCCAGCGATGAAAAGGCGGAATCTGCGCGTCTGTTCGGTGAATATATCGGGCTTTGTTTTCAGATAAAGGATGATATTTTCGATTACTCCGAGAGCAAGGAAATAGGCAAACCTACCGGAAATGATATGGTGGAGGGGAAGTTGACTCTACCTGCGCTTCATGTGCTCAATACCGTGAAGGATAAAACAGCGGAAGAAATTGCCGTAAAGATAAAGAATGGGGAGGCAACGCCTGGCGAAATAGCCCATTTAATCGAATTTACCAAGCAGAATGGTGGTATAGAGTATGCTTCGCAAGTGATGTATGACTATAAGGAAAAGGCTCTTTCTTTGCTGGCTTCTTTGCCCGATACGGAGGTAAAAGTAGCGCTAGCCGGGTATCTGGATTATGTGGTAGAGCGGGAAAAATGACGGAACTGTTTCCGGTTGATAATATGAGAAAGCCTGATGGAACCCACTCCATCAGGCTTTATTTATAGGTAAATACAGCTTTCTCTTAGAAGAATTTCATCTCTTCACCCTTGATTTCCGAAAGCAGCAGGTTGGCAAGACGACTGGTTCCCAGACGGAACAGCTCGTTGTTCAGCCATTCTTCGCCGAGCACTTCCTTGACGATGGTGTAATAAATCAGTGCATCGTTCACGCAGTTGATTCCTCCTGCGGGCTTAAAGCCTACCTTGATACCCGTCAGCTCGTGATATTCCTTGATGGTCTGGCACATAACCAGGGCGGCCTCCGGCGTGGCGGCAGGCTGCTGCTTGCCGGTGGAAGTCTTGATGAAATCGGCACCCGAATACATGGAAAGGATGGATGCTTTTTTGATGTTCGAAGCCGTCTTCAAAGCTCCGGTTTCGAGGATTACCTTCATGTGGTGCTCTTTGCAGGTTGCTTTGAGTTCTTGTATCTCCTCGCACATGCCTTCATAGTCTCCCGCCAGGAACTTGCCCACCGAAATAACGATGTCTATTTCATCGGCGCCTTCCATCAGTGCCATGGCAGTTTCTGCCACTTTCACTTCAATGAAAGTCTGGGAGGAGGGGAAACCTGCTGATACACAAGCTATTTTTACATCTTCCACTTCCAGCGTGTCTTTTACGACTTCTGCAAAATTGGGGTATACACAGATGGCTGCCACATTCTTCAGGTCGGGGAACTCTTCGTCGAATTTATTCACTTTCTGGGTGAATTTCATGACGCTTTCGTCGCTGTCCGTACTGTTCAGTGTGGTGAGGTCAATGCAGTTGAAAAGGAATTTCTTTACCTCCGGCGTGTTGTTTGCCGGCACTTTCTCTGCAATGATTCTGGCAGCTTGTGCAGCTATTTCCGCATCATCCAGTTGGGTGTTGTACTTTGCCAGGGCGGCGTCATACTTACTCTGGGTAGGCTCATTCTTCTCCATGGTCTTTCAATTTAGGGTTATTGATATGTCTTGTCTGGTCACGTCTGGTTTTCTTCTCGAAGTTGCGGCAGAAGGCGTCTGTCAGGTTCACTCCGGTCTGGTTCGCAAGGCAGAGAAGTACCCAAAGAACATCTGCCATCTCATCGTCGAGATTGTCTTTTTCTCCTTTCTTGAAGGATTGGTCGCCATACTTGCGTGCCATGACGCGGGCGAGTTCGCCCACTTCTTCGGTCAGTATCGCCATATTGGTGAGTTCGCTGAAATAGCGCACTCCGTATTCCTTTATCCAGGAATCCACTTGTTTCTGTGCTTCTTCTAACGTCATTATTCCTTGTTTTTTGTATCTATACAGATGGTCACGGGACCATCGTTCATCAGTTCTACTTTCATATCGGCACCAAATTCGCCGGTACCTATTTCTTTACCTAATGCTAAACTCAGTTCCCGGCAGAATTGTTCGTACAGTGGGACGGATATTTCCGGCCGTGCTGCCCGTATGTAGGAGGGACGGTTGCCTTTCTTGGTGGAGGCGTGGAGGGTGAACTGGCTGATAACCAGTATCTCGCCGTCTGCTTCAAGAATGGATTTGTTCATTACGCCGTTTTCGTCATCGAAAATGCGCAGGTTGACTATCTTCTTGCAAAGCCAGTCGATATCTTCTTTTCCATCGGATTCTTCGATGCCTACGAGTATCATGAGGCCCTTTCCAATGGAGGCTTTGCAGGTTCCGTTGATGGTGACGGAAGCGTGTCCGGCACGTTGTATCACTACTCTCATGTTGTTCTTGTCTTTTTGAGGGGACAAAGTTACGAATTAATTCGTTGTGTGCATGGCTCTGCAGGCTGATTTATCAGTCATTATTTCTCTGAGAAATAGGTCTGGATGATTTTGGCTTTCGCTTCTCCCACCACGGCGGCAAGCTCCTCGGCAGATGCTTCGCGGATACGCTTCACGCTTTTGAACTCCTTGAGCAACGTGCTTTTTGTCTTTTCACCGATACCTTTTATCTCGTCCAGTGCGGAGGCAATCTGCCGTTTGCTGCGCTTGTCGCGGTGGAAGGTAATGGCGAAGCGGTGCACTTCATCTTGAATCTGCGTCAGCAGTCGGAAGAGGGGGGTGTTCTGTTTCAATCCGATGGTCTGGGGAGGGTAGCCATACAATAGCTCGGAAGTGCGGTGTTTGCCATCTTTGGCAAGTCCGGCGATGGGGATGTTCAGGCCAAGCTCGTCTATCGCCTCTTTTACGGCGCTCATTTGCCCTTTTCCGCCGTCGGTGATAAGAAGGTCGGGCAGGGGTGCTTTCTCTTCTATAGCGCGCTGATAGCGCCGTTTTACGACCTCTTTCATGGAGGCATAGTCATCCGGTCCCTCTACGGTCTTGATATTGTACTTGCGGTAATCCTTCTTGGAAGGTTTCCCCTTGACGAAGACCACGCACCCGGCCACGGGGTCGGAACCCTGGATGTTGGAGTTGTCGAAACATTCTATCTGCATGGGCAGGCGGTCCAGGTGCAGCTCTTGCTGTATCTCTTTCAGCAGGCGCACGGTCCGTTGCTCCGGATTCAGCTTTTCGGCTTGCTTCAGGCGGTCGGCTTTGTACTGCTTCACATTGAGGATGGAGAGTTCCAGCAGTTTCTTTTTGTCTCCCCGTTGCGGAATGGTAAAGACGACATCTTTCAGCTCCATATCCAGCTCAAAAGGCACGATGATTTCACGAGAAAGGCTCTTGTATCTTTCCCGCATTTCGATGATGCCGAGAGAGAGCAGTTCTTCTTTGCTCTCATTCAATCGTTTCTTGTATTCAAAGGTGAAAGCCTGGTTGATGGCACCGTTCGTAATGTGCAGGTAGTTGACAAAAGCGGACTTTTCATCGCTGTCTTCCTCGATGGAGAACACGTCGATATTGTGCAGCACGTTGCTTACCACTTCCGATTTCGCCCGGTAGTTTTCCAGCAGCAGGTATTTCTTCTTTATCTTCTGTGCTTCTTCAAACTTCATTTCGGCTGCCAGTTCCTGCATTTGCTGGAAAAGCATCCGTTCTATCTCCTGGGTATTCCCTTTGAGTATTTCCTTGATTTCAGCGATGTTTTTCAGATACTCTTCCTGGCTTTGCTTCCCGATGCAAGGTCCTGCACAGTTCTTGATGTGGTATTCCAGGCAAACATTGAACTTTCCGGCACGTATGTTTTCCGGAGAGAGGTTCAGGTGGCATGTACGCAAAGGGTACAGATGCTTGATGAGGTCGAGTAATGCGTACATGGAAGGTATATGGCTGTAAGGGCCATAATAGGAGGAACCGTTACGGATTATCTTCCGGGTTCTGAATACACGTGGAAAGTATTCGTTCTGCACGCAGATGCTGGGATACGTCTTGTCGTCTTTCAACAGTACGTTGTAGCGAGGCTTGTATTTCTTGATAAGATTGTTTTCCAGCAATAGCGCGTCTTCTTCCGTATTCACCACGATATATCGGATATCTGCAATCTTGCTGACCAGCACCCTCGTCTTTCCCGGTTCGTGCTCCCGGTTGAAGTAGGAAGACACTCTTCGCTTCAGATTCTTTGCCTTTCCTACATATATAATAGTCCCTTCGGTATTCAGATATTGGTAAATACCGGGACTTTCGGGAAGGTTGGATACAATCCCTTTGAGGTAGTCGTTAGTTCTGAGTTCTTCCATAATACCGACGTTTCACCACAGATTACACAGATTAGCGCAGATTTCTCTTCGATAAAACTGTGTTTTGTGGTGGATAAATAATCTGTGTTAATCTGTGTAATCTGTGGTGAAATATGAAATGGCTAAAGCGACAGCACAGCCTCCACTTCCACATCATCTCCAAACACATCCTTGCCATGAAGCTCTTTCAGCTCGATGATGAAGTTTACATACACTTTCTTGGGGTTCATCTGTTTCACCAGTTTGCAGGCGGCTTCCATTGTTCCACCGGTTGCCAGCAAGTCGTCGTGTAGCAATACTACATCGTCTTCATTGATGGCATCCTTGTGCATCTGCACGGTGTCTTTGCCATATTCTTTCTCATAGCTCTCTTCGATGGTTTCTGCAGGAAGTTTTCCCGGCTTGCGGATAGGAACGAAGCCTGCTCCCAGTCTGGTGGCGAGAATGGGGCCCATAATGAAACCTCTTGATTCTATACCCACTACTTTGGTTATTCCTTTGTCCTTATACATCTCGTACAGTGTGTCCGAGAGCTCCTGCAGGGCAGCAGGTTCCTTGAACAAGGTAGTTACATCGTAGAATAGAATTCCCGGAATGGGGAAGTCGGGTATTTCCCGGATGCTTTTGGCAAGCGTTTCTTTGCTCATAATCAGTTATTTAATAGGTTTATTGAATTCTTTGTTTCACGTGGAACTTTGCGTTCTATCGTCCGCAAAGTACCAGTAGCACGTTGATGTCGCTCGGAGATACTCCCGGAATCCGACTCGCTTGGGCTATTGTTTCCGGATCTATCTTCATCAGCTTCTGTCTGGCTTCGGTGGAAAGGGATTGAATGGAATTATAGTCAAACTTACCTTTTATCTTGATGCTTTCCAATCTTGCCAACTTATCCGCAATAATCCGTTCGCGCCCGATGTATCCCTCGTACTTGATGAGTATTTCTGCAGCTTCTACAATTTCTTCCTTTCTATCGGATATTTTATCCAGTTCTCGTTTAAAGGCACTGACGTGTTCGGCAATGTTCTCAATCGTTATCTGCGGACGGTTTATCAAATCTATCAATTTGCATCCCTGGCGCAGTGGAGTAGTGCCGAGCTGCTCCAATACCGGATTGATTAATGCCGGTTTCATCGAGTAATTCCGCGCGAAGTCTATAATCCAGTTCACGGCTTCACGTTTTTCTGTCAGCAGCTTGTACCGCTCTTCCTTGACGAGTCCCAGCTTCCAGGCTTTTTCCGTGAGTCGCATGTCCGCATCATCCATACGGAGCAGGATGCGATATTCGGCACGGGAAGTAAACATACGGTAAGGCTCGTCCACGCCTTTTGTTACCAAATCGTCGATTAAAACGCCGATATATGCTTCATCCCTTGCAAGGGTGAACGGCTCTCCGCCGTGGCAATTGATGTGGGCGTTGATGCCAGCCATGATTCCTTGTCCGGCAGCTTCCTCGTAACCGGTTGTTCCGTTTACTTGTCCGGCAAAGAACAGATTCTTTATATTCTTCGTTTCCAGCGTATGTTTCAGTTGGGTGGGGTCAAAGAAGTCGTATTCGATGGCATAGCCCGGGCGGTAGATGACCAAATCTCTGAATGCCGGTATCTTTTTCAATGCTGCAATCTGGATGTCCATGGGCAATGAAGAAGAGAATCCATTCAAGTAGAGCTCTTGGGTTGTTTCCCCTTCGGGCTCCAGGAAAAGCTGGTGCTGCGGTTTGTCGGGGAAAGTCACAATCTTGGTTTCTATACTGGGGCAATAACGTGGGCCGATACTTTGGATTTGTCCGTTGAAAAGGGGAGAATCCGGCAGACCTTCCTGCAGGATGCGGTGTGCTTCTTCGTTGGTGAAGCAGGTCCAGCAAGGGAGCTGTTTCAAATGGCGTACATGAGTGTCCATGAACGAGAACTTGTGGAAGTCACATTCTCCGTCTTGGATTTCCATATCCTCATAATGCACGCTGCGTCCATCTATGCGTACGGGGGTTCCCGTCTTCATGCGTCCAAAGGTGATGCCATGCTTTGCGATGGATTCGGTTAATTGGTAGGATGCAGGTTCTGCCATACGTCCGCCTGGAAGCATGGTACGTCCCACGTGCATCAGTCCATTGAGGAAAGTTCCTGCGGTGAGTACTACACATTTGGCATGGAACGTTACTCCCCATAATGTGACTACTCCCGTAATCTCACCGTTTTCAACGAGGATTTCCTGCACGGTATCCTGCCAGATATGCAGGTTGGGGATATTTTCCAGTATCTCTCTCCATGCCCAGATGAATTTGTTGCGGTCGCACTGCGCGCGCGGACTCCACATAGCGGGACCTTTGGAACGGTTCAGTATACGGAACTGTATGGCTGTCTGGTCTGTCACCAATCCCATATATCCTCCCAAGGCGTCTATTTCGCGTACTATCTGTCCTTTGGCGATGCCTCCCACTGCCGGGTTACAACTCATCTGTCCGATTTTGTTCATATCCATTGTGATAAGACAAGTCTTCGAACCCAGGTTTGCAGCAGCGGCAGCGGCTTCGCATCCTGCGTGTCCGGCGCCGATTACAATAACGTCATACTTAAACTCCATTCGTTCAGTGTATTTTAAAACTGTGCAAAGTTACGAAAAAAGTTGTATGCCGGGACGTGTCATATCTTAAAATCCGGATATATCTTCTTTGGCATTGCTTATATTTCCGTATCCAGCATCATACTTATTGCTTGGAATGCTTAGGCTATAGACATATTGCTTGTGTTTAGCTTAAAATACAATCAAAATGAAGCTTTTTGAATACTATTGCTTTTCTTTTTGAAAAAGATACATACCTTTGCAACGTTTGGATATTAAAAAGTGTTTTGATTGACTAATTTTAAGGAAGAGAAGCATGAGAAAGAAATTCTTCTTGTTAATCATTGTCTGCCTGGTTATGGGGGCGGGAGTGATGGCTCAGACGTCTACGGTCTCGGGAACAGTATTTGCCGAGGACAACAATGAGCCGATTATTGGGGCATCGGTATTGGTGAAGGGTACAACGCTGGGGGCCGTGACCGATATCGAAGGTAAATTTACAATCTTGAATGTGCCGGGCACGGCAAAGACAGTGATTGTCTCTTTTGTAGGTATGCAGAAAGTAGAAGCTGCCATAAAGCCTGCTATGAAGGTGGTGCTGAAATCGGATTCGGAACTGCTGGATGAAGTGATGGTGGTGGCTTACGGCACGGCCAAAAAGAGCAGCTATGCAGGTTCGGCTTCTTTAGTGAAAGCGGATGCGCTGAAAGACATTCCGACGACCAGCTTTGAAAACGCGTTGAACGGTAAAGTGGCGGGCTTGCAACTGACGAATAATTCCGGCCAGGCGGGTTCCGCACCGGCCATCCGCATCCGTGGCATAGGTTCTATGAATGCCGGGAATGAACCGTTGTATGTAGTGGACGGTGTTCCGGTCTCTTCGGGCAATACGGGGCAGATGAGCGGTGAGCTCTATTCTACCAACAACATCATGAATACGTTGAACCCGGAAGACATCGAATCTATTTCTGTATTGAAAGATGCGGCGGCCAGCTCGCTTTATGGGTCGCGTGCGGCAAACGGCGTCATTCTGATTACTACCAAAAAAGGACAGATTGGCAAGCCGGTGGTGACGCTGAAAGCCGAAGTGGGCTTCACGCCCTGCTGGGCAACGGACAACTATGAAACGGCCAGCGTACAGGAGAATGTGAATATGCTCTACACCGTATTTCACGATGCCCGTACAAGTGGTAAGGGCGAAACGGACGAAAAGGCGGCAGCCTATGCCATAGGCCAGTTGAACAGCCGTTTCAACAAACATGGCTACCAATTTACCACAAATGGTACGGGAGCTTACGAGAACGTCAATATCCTTGAGTACGACAACTCCGGGCGTGGAGGCAAATACTACGATTGGGACAAGGCATATTTCCGTACCGCCATTTACCAGACCTACGATATGTCCGTCAGCGGTGCTACGCAGAATACCAACTATTACACTTCCCTTTCCTATACCCAGGACGAAGGACGTTTGAAGATGAACAGCTTCGACCGTGTTTCCGGTCGCCTGAACCTCACCCAGAAGGTGGGGAAATTCCTTGAACTGACCACCAATGCCAGCCTGGCGCGTACCAAGAAAAGCGGTTATAATGATACACGCAACACGGGCAGTAATTACTTCATGCAGACCCGTAACTTGCTGTGGGGACTCTACTGGCCCACTGATTACAAGACCGGCGAGCTCTGGACCGAACGTTACGGTAGCTACGCCTACAATGGGCTTTATTATGACAAAGAGTGGGAGAACGGTTCTACCAGTACCAAAATCATAGCTGCGGAGACGCTCACCCTGCATCTGATGCCGGGCCTGGACCTTCGTTCTATCTACTCTTACGACAATACTACTGTAAAAGACTATATCTATTACAGTGCCAATCACTATAAAGGCTCGGCAGACAATGGGAATGTCAACGAATACCGTACTACATACGAGAAGATGGTTACCTCCACTACCGCCAATTATACCGGCACCTTCGACAAACACACAGTTGGCACCATGGTGGGTTTCGAAGCGGAGAAGAACAAGACAGACTATGTGCGTGCCACAGGAAGCAATCTTGCGGTCAGCACCATTCATACAGTTTCTACTGCCGGAACGCAGACTTCTGCCGGATATTCCTGGGGAAACTCGATGGTGTCCGTGCTCTCCAAGTTGGATTATAATTACGATGAACGCTACTTCATTTCCGGTTCTTACCGCCGCGACGGTTCTTCCCGGCTCAGCAAGCAGGAACGTTGGGGAAACTTCTGGTCAGTGGCAGGAGCGTGGAACATCATGCGCGAGGGTTTTATGAGCAAATATTCTTTCCTGAGCAACCTGCGTGTACGTGCCTCTTATGGTATTAACGGTACGCTGCCTTCGGACAATTACGGCTATATGAGCTTGATGAGCTATACCAGTAAGTACATGGGTAACCCGGGCGGTACAATCACTACCGTCACCAATGACAAGCTGTCTTGGGAGACGAGCTACAACACGAATGTGGGTATCGACTTCGGCTTCTTCGGTCAGCGTCTGCGCGGTACGGTAGAATACTTCAACCGTGATTCGAAGAACCTGCTCCAGGATGTTCCCATTTCGATGGTTACGGGATTTTCCTCTACGTTGCGGAACGTAGGATGCATCAACAACCATGGGGTAGAGGTGGAGTTGAGTGGTGACATCATTGATAGTAAAGGATGGTTATGGAGTGCCGGTGTCAACGCAACCTTCCTCCGTTCTGAGGTGAAAGAGTTGTATGGCGGTGCGGACATTATCTGGTACGACCCCACCAGTAGCGACAGCCGTGCGCAATATGTATACCGGGAAGGTCAGTCCACGTTGGCTTTCTATGGATACGAATGGGCAGGTGTGGACAAGACCAACGGCAAGAACGTCTACTATGTAAATGACCCCAAGAATGGCAAGGCCGGAGATTTTGAGTATAACGGACGCGGAGCTACTTATGACTATAACAATGCCAACTACACCATCATCGGCAATGCCGTTCCCAAAGTGTATGGGGGCATCAATACCTCGGTCTCCTACAAAGGCATAGCCCTTTCGTTGGGCTTTACCTATAAGATAGGAGGAGACTTGTACGATGGAGCCTACATGGATGTGGCCGACGACGGTTATTATTGGGAGCGTATCCGTGCTAAAAGCTACTACAACAACCTTTGGACGCCAGACCATACGAACGGTACAGAGCCCCGTATCGAAGGTGTAGACCTCGATGACCCGCAACAATACAGCAGCCGCCACTTGTTCAATGCCAGTTATCTGCGCTTGAAGAATCTCTCATTGGCCTATACGCTACCCAAAGCCATGACCCGCAAGGCTTTCATCGAGAATGCCCGCCTTTTCTTCACTGCCAGCAACCTTTGGACAATAGCCAAATACAAGGAGGCAGACCCCGAAGTGAGCGAATACGGCACACGTGGTTGGGAAACCCCTATCGGAAAAACGTTTGTCGTTGGCGTTGAATTGAAATTTTAATGAACTGGAGGAACTAACAATGAAAAAGATATATCATTTATTGGCACTTGTGATACTTGGTGCCTTTACATTCACTTCGTGTGACGATTTTCTGGATATGCAGCCCACCAACTCCGGAAATGCAGAAGGTGCTGTCGGTACGGTAGCCGATGCGCAGGTGGTTATCAACGGTGTGATGAGTGCGATGACCTCATCGTCCTATTACGGCAGAAACCTTTTTATGTACGGTGATGCCAAGGGCGGTGACCTCACGATTTTTGCTGCCGGACGCGGACTGGATGCATTCTATACGTTCAACCACACTTCCAACAGCAATACTTATTCCGGTTTCTGGAGCCGTGGATATTACTGCATTCTGCAGGTCAACACCTTGTTGAGCAACATTGAGAAGCTGGAAGAATCGGGCAGTATGGAAGACTTTTCCGAAGCCAAAGGGCAGGCGTTGACTCTGAGGGCGCTGTTCTATTTCGATTTGGTCCGTCTCTACGGGCTTCCTTACAATTACAACAAGACCTCTTATGGAGTTCCCAATGTAACCGAGCCGCTTACGGTGAACGCCCAGCCCACCCGTGCTACTGTGGAGGAGAACTATCGCCAGATTCTGCAGGACTTGTCGGACGGGGCGGCCCTGCTTGCCAAGAAGAAGACAAAGCAGAGCGGATATGCGGACTATTACACCAACATAGCCCTGCAAGCGCGTGTGAAACTCTATATGGAAGATTATGACGGTGCTTTGAACGCTGCCCGGGAGATTATAGAAAGCGGTGTGTACAAACTGTATGAGCCTGCCGATTGGACGGCTTCCTGGAGCAAGCAGTTTGGTTCCGAGTCCATCTTTGAGCTGGGCATCACCACTGAGGAATCAGACCTGGGAACTTCTTCTTTGGGCTTTTACCTGATGCGCTACGGACAGTTGAAGAATGCCATGGGCTGGTATCTTGCCAGCGATTATTTCTTGAACCGTCTGGGTGAAGACGAGACGGATGTGCGTTGGGGAATCATGGACAACGATGAATACTGGGTGGACAATGAGATTGAACGCAAGGGAGCCTGCTACAAGTATATGGGCAGTACCACTCTGGCAGGTGACGGCAAGGCAACCAATACAGCCGTCAATATCAAGATAATCCGTCTTTCCGAGATATATCTGATTGCCGCCGAAGCAGCCTTGCACTCCACGAAGCAGGAAGCAGGCGCAGATGCCGCCGCCGGTTACCTGAATGAAATCCGCAGGCGTTCTCCCGGACTGGCACCGGCCACTGCCGCTACCATTACCGATGATATGATTCTGGACGAGCGCAGCAAGGAGCTTTTTGGTGAAGGACAACGCTTCTTCGACATGATGCGTATGGGCAGAACCATCGAATTCAACGACGATTTTCAAGATATTCCGGTGAGTCACCGTGGAAAAACAATCGACCGTACTTTCGAGAAGATTGTGCTTCCTATTTCGCAGGATGAGATAAATGCCAATCCGGCATTGGAGAACCAGCAGAATCCGGGATATTAGTCATTCCCTGCTGTCTATTGTTTGCTACTCCTTGTATATCAGGGAGGTATTTTGCCAACAAGTTGTCACTGCCTTGGCAAACTTTTGCCACGCCTATGGCAAAGTTTTGCCAACGCGGTGGCAAAGTCTTGCCAATGGGAAGGCAAAACCTTGTCATAGGCGTGGCAAGAAAAGCGGAAAAAGGTGCCTTTGATGAATTTCTTTGATAAAATGAGATGGTAATACCTTGATATTCCACAAAAATACTATTTATTGGTTCGAAATTTCTATTCTTTTTTTCTGAATCGGCTTATCTTTGCTTTCGTAGAAACCAATAAAAAGTTATAATACTATGAGAAGATTTTTCCTCATATCGTCATTCTTGACGTTGTTTGCAATCGGAAGCTCGGCGCAATGGAAGCCGGCAGGTGATAAAATCAAAACGGACTGGGCATCCCAGATCAATCCCGCGAATGTGTTGCCCGAATATCCTCGTCCCATCATGGAACGGAGTGACTGGAAGAACTTGAACGGACTGTGGAATTATGCCGTTATAAATAAAGGTGAGCATCTTCCGGCAGAGTTCGAAGGGCAGATGCTTGTTCCTTTTGCCATCGAATCCTCCTTGTCCGGAGTTGGAAAAAGAATCAATGAAAACCAGGAACTGGTCTACCAGCGCAGTTTTGAAATTCCTTCTGCCTGGAAGGGAAAACAAGTGCTGTTGCACTTTGGCGCTGTCGACTGGAAAACGGATGTATGGGTGAATGATGTGAAAGTAGGCAGCCATACGGGGGGATTTACTCCGTTCTCTTTCGATATTACTGCCGCCCTTTCTGGCAAAGGCAATAATCAGTTGGTCGTAAAAGTTTGGGACCCAACGGATAAAGGACCTCAACCCCGTGGAAAGCAGGTCAGCAATCCGGAAGGTATCTGGTACACTCCCGTAAGCGGTATCTGGCAGACGGTATGGATGGAGCCGGTTGCCGGAAAACATATCAAGAACCTCCGTATCACTCCCGATATTGACCGTAATCTGTTGACAGTGAAGGCTGAATTGAATAGTGCATGTCCTTCCGACTTTGTGGAAGTGAATGTGTATGACGGCAATCAACTGGTAGCCACCGGCAAAAGTATCAATGCAGAGCCGGTGGAGGTGTCCATGCCCCGGAATGCCAAGTTGTGGAGTCCGGATTCCCCCTTCCTCTATACGCTGAAAGTGACTCTGAAAAGCGGAGGCAAGGTAGTGGATAAGGTGGACAGCTATGCTGCCATGCGTAAGTACTCCACCCGTCGTGACGCGGATGGCATCGTACGCCTGGAACTAAATAACGAGGCTTTGTTCCAGTTTGGACCGCTGGACCAGGGTTGGTGGCCCGACGGACTGTATACAGCTCCCACAGACGAGGCTTTGCTGTATGATGTACAGAAGACGAAAGATTTCGGTTTCAATATGATTCGCAAGCATATCAAGGTGGAACCGGCACGTTGGTACACACATTGTGACCGTTTGGGTATCATCGTATGGCAGGATATGCCGAGCGGTGACCGTAATCCGGAATGGCAGAACCGCCGCTATTTCGACGGAACAGAACTGAAACGCTCCGCCGAATCCGAAGCCTATTATCACAAGGAATGGAAGGAAATAATGGATTGTCTCTACTCTTATCCGTGTATCGGTACATGGGTACCGTTCAACGAAGCCTGGGGGCAGTTCAAGACGGTAGAGATAGCCGAATGGACGAAACAGTATGACCCGACCCGTCTGGTGAATCCGGCAAGTGGCGGTAACCATTATACTTGCGGTGACATGCTCGACCTCCACAACTATCCCCAACCGGAGATGTATCTGTATGATGCACAGCGTGCCACGGTTTTGGGTGAGTATGGCGGCATCGGCCTTGTCTTGAAAGACCATATCTGGGAACCGAACCGCAACTGGGGATATGTTCAGTTCAACTCTTCCAAAGAAGTGACTGATGAGTACGTGAAATATGCCGATATGCTGTATCAGATGATAAAAAGAGGTTTCTCGGCAGCCGTCTATACACAGACCACGGATGTGGAGGTGGAAGTGAACGGTCTGATGACTTACGACCGCAAGGTGATAAAGCTGGATGAGAAACGCGTGAAAGAGATAAATACACGTATCTGCAATTCACTTAAGAAATAGGGGCATTTACAATTTACCATTTACAAAGTACAATTTGGCTGCGCTGTCATCTGCATAGTTAAATTGTACTTTGTAAATGGTAAATTGTACATTAAAAATGTTGTTATGAAACGATTGATTATAAAGCTTTTCCTTAGTCTGTGCCTATGGGCGGTATTGCCGGTCTGTGCGCAGGATGCTGTTCATTACTATTTCAGAACGATGGATATCCGGAACGGTCTTTCGCAGAACACCGTGTATCAGATTTTGCAGGATAGGAAAGGCTTTATGTGGTTCGGAACCAAGGACGGTCTGAACCGTTATGACGGATTGTCTTTCCGTATTTACAAGAAAGAGAACTCCGGTTTAGGAAAGAACTTCATAACTGCGCTCTACGAGGACCGCCGGGGAAATATCTGGATTGGTACCGATGGGGGAGTCTTTATTTACGACCCGGTACTGGATTCCTTTACCGCTTTCGATGAGGCCAGTGATAACGGCAGTATCATCAGGGATTTCGTCACCATGATTGGAAGTGACGAGGACGATAATATCTGGATATCGGTAGAAAACCAGGGGTTGTTCTGCTATAAACCGGATGAAGGGAGGCTGCTGAACCATCTGCACGATTCGGGACTGCCCAATGTAACCCGCTTTTGGCTGAATGGGAATACGTGTTGGCTGGCCTTGTATGCGGATAATCTTTACTATACGAAAGCTGACTTTGAAACTCCTCTGCAGCCTTTCAAGGACGCGGAAGGAAATGAGATTTTCAAGAATGATATTATCAACTGGCAGGTCAGCGGACCCCATAATTGTGTGTATATCGCTTCGCTGAACGGGTTGACAGAGATAAACCAGACTACCGGCAAGACGCGGAAGCTGCTGAACACCTATGTGAGGGCTTTGCAGTTCAAATCTGACAACGAGCTGTGGGTGGGCGCAGAGTCCGGCTTGTATATTTACAATCTGACGAATGACAAGATTACCCATTTGACCGTTCCCGACCAGGATGATTCGTATGCATTGTCGGACAATGCCATTTATTCGCTCTGCTGCGACAAGGAGAACGGCATGTGGATAGGGTCTTATTTCGGTGGAGTGAACTATTGTCCTTATCAGTGGACTTACTTCGAGAAGTTCTATCCGAGAGACAATCTCAGGCATTTCGGCCGTCGTGTACGGGAAATCTGTGAAAGTAATGATGGCACCTTGTGGATAGGTACCGAAGACAAAGGCTTGTTCAATTACAATCCGGAAAACGGAAAGATAGAGCCTTTTGAGCATCCGGCCATTTATCAGAATGTCCACGGCCTTTGCCTGGACGGGGATGATTTGTGGGTGGGTACGTTCTCCGGTGGTCTGAACCGGGTGAATCTTCGGACCAGGCAGGTGAAACATTATGCCAAGGGTGAGAGTGAGAATTCCATGGTCGCCAATGACGCCTTTACCATTTGCAGGACCACTACGGGAGACGTGTGGATAGGCACCACGTCCGGTCTGTTGAAGTACAATCGCTCTACAGATGACTTTACCCGGATTCCTCAGCTGAAGAATATGTTTACTTATAACATTCTGGAGGACTTCAACGGAAATCTGTGGTTTGCTACTTTCTCCAATGGAGTGTTCTGCTACAATGTAAGAAGCCAGCAGTGGAGGAATTATCTGTCTAATGAGAATGATTCGACCTCTCTTCCCTACAATAAGGTAATCAGTATCTACGAAGACAGCAGGAAGCGTCTGTGGTTCATGACGCTGGGTGAGGGCTTTTGCCGCTACAATCCGGAAACGGACAATTTTACCCGTTATGACATGTCGAAAGGATTTCCGAGTAATACCATCTACAAGATGGTCGAGGATAAGCGGGGTAACTTATGGATTACTTCCAATTATGGTCTGGTCTGCTTCAATCCCGATACGGAGAGCAAACATGTCTATACCACGGCAAACGGGCTGCTGAGCAACCAATTTAATTTCCAGTCCGGTTACATTGACAAGAAGGGACGCATCTATTTGGGAAGTATCAACGGATTCATAGCCTTTGACCCGGAAACTTTTGTGGAGAACACTTTTCTCCCTCCCGTAGTGATTACAGATTTTTATCTGTTCAACAAACGGCTTTCGGTGGATAGTCCGGATTCTCCTTTGGAGAAGAGCATCACCTATGCGGATGAGATAGAGCTGGATGCCGACCAGAATTCTTTCTCTTTTCAGGTTGCAGCCTTGAGTTACCAGGCACCCGAAATGAATGGTCTTGAATGTAAGCTGGAAGGCTTTGACCGTGACTGGTATACGGTAGGACGGAATTCCATCATCAACTATTCAAACCTTCCTTATGGAAGCTATACATTGCGTATAAAAGGTTCCAACAGCGATGGCAAGTGGAACGCGACGGAACGTGTGCTCGACATCCATATCCGTCCTCCTTTCTATCTCTCCACTTGGGCGTATGCTGTTTATACGGTATTGGCGTTATGTTCACTGGCTGCTGTAATTATCTATTTCAGAAAACGGACCCGGCAGAAGCATCAGCAGGCTATGGACAAGTTTGAACGGGAAAAGGAACGGGAGTTGTATACTGCGAAGATAGACTTCTTCACGAATGTGGCGCATGAGATAC
>OGIR01001049.1_pt1 | contig 17026 bp, 16 predicted proteins | sample 1571831 | NCBI WGS metagenome assembly OGIR01 (sample SAMEA2582124, study PRJEB24529) | metagenome | biome: Human gut stool | place: China | collected 2011 | reverse complement strand
TATCCTTAAAGAGTTGGGAATCAGATGTAAAATTCCAAAGACCGCAACGTATTAGCTCAATGATCTGCTGCTGCATTAATATATAATTCAAACAAGACAGACATATCTTCTGTATAGTTATACCCTTTAGAATGAAGATTGGTCAAAAATCTTCATTCTAATTCGAGCTCATATATGGCCATATTCAACCATAGGAATCCAACTGCCCATCATCAAGTCTGCTTCATCTGGCTCTATACGATTCATGCCCGAACCATGATAAAAAGTAATTTCTCCGAAATACACTTTTCCGTGAATATTATAGAGGTCGACTCTGCAATGTGGAAATGGTTTTGACAACTTCCGGCAGCACTCTTTCATAAACTCCCAATTTTCCGGCTTAGGTATTTTGGAATAATCATAATGTTCTCGCGTCTCTTTAATTTTTGTGGGAACAAAATCCATATCGTATATATTCCGATAATATTCTTTGGCATGTGTACCATTCTTTTGAGCGACTCCAATATCAAGAAATAACAGTCTTGGTTCACCCTCAAAACACATGAATTTATAATCTAATAGTCCATACAATTCATCTGTACATAACACCTTTTCGACTACAATAGAAGGTTTTATATTCTTATAAGGCCATTCATACCCATAATAATAGCAATTATTTTTCAGTAGTTCCCGAAATAAGGGCCGTACTTTTTTCAAATCGTCGGAGAATGTTGACTTATGACAAATTATATTTCCACCTGACAGATGATTACACTTGACAAAAAAATCTTCGTCAGGAATATCATCAATCTTAATATCCTCTATTGATTTAAAATGTCCAAAAGAAACATTTAGGATTTCTTCAAGCCCACATTGTTTGACATATTCCCTTACGGCCCACTTATCAGCACATACCGTCATGAGCGGATTGTGGTAATGCTCTTTCAACCACCACAATTTTTCATCATATCTACGACAGCGGGAAGAACTGAGATGCAATAACCGTCGATAAGTCAGAAAATACAGTATCTTACCATAAACATTAGAAGGAATAATTGCTGTCCTTGCTCTAAAATATCCTCTTTTAAGACTAAAATATAAAGACATTCCTTTCATATTCTTAATTAACTCCATAAGATCCATTTTTTTAAATCCCACATGTTTTTTCTTTCCACATTTGAAACACCAATAGCTACCATATCACTTTATTCTCATGGTCGAGTTTGTTGTGATAGGACTGGTTTCTCTCCTAAATTTCTGTCGTCGTACCAAAATATCGAGCAAAAAAATCGACAAGAGGACTTATAGCCTCGGCATTCAAGTTCCAATATTCAGAATTATTAAAAAGCCCAAAACCTTTCTTAATCATTTCTTGTTCTATTCCCGATTTTTTATGTAAATCAAGATAAGTGTACATCTTTGCCTTCCTGCCAGGAGTGATATATTTTTCTTCTTTAGGATCATGAGCCCGAATATCTTTTTCAAATTTTTCGAAACAGTCTAAAAGACATCTATGCTTCTCATTAATTATTTGTGACAGAAGCATCTCAAAATCTCCATCACTGCGATTATCGGGCCACAAAAAGAGTCCAAAATCAAGTTCTTCTTGTTTCTTTAACACCTCTATCTCCTCCTTTCGCTTAATAAACCCACCAGAATTTTGTGATGTGTCGGCATCAAAAACCACAAGATTATTTCCACCATCATCAGTATTCTGCTTAAACTCAGAGACAACATTAGGCAGATTCGTCCAACCACCAACACCAACAACAAGATAATCTTTTCCAAATTCTTTTTTAGGGAAATACAAGGAAATAACTTTCTCTATAAAGTCTTGCTCATTAGTAGTTCTCTTCCCATGCTGCCTCGCATCATTCACTCCACTTTCAACAAATATTTTAATCATCTGATTTCTAAATTCTGATTGAGCAAATAATTAAATTGCGTATAATTATGAGCGTACGCTTTAAGCTCATTCTGTGAATTCTTCTTTAAAGTATAAGCTCGCCACTCTTTTTGCACCTTGCTATGCTCATTTCCCTGGAGTATATCATTAACAGCATGAAGAGAATCTATATTGTGAGTTGTGGCAAATACTTGCACATCAAACTTGGTAGCGGCTATGATGATAGCCTGCCACAATATGGGGATTGACTTAAAATGGAGTCCATTCTCCAATTCATCTACCATAAGTACTCCACCGCGACAATCATATATTGCGACAACAACAGAAAAAATCTTTCGTACTCCGTCTCCCATAACTTGAATAGGGACTCGTTCTGCTAAACCGATGTCTACCAACACCTTGTTATCTGCTAAGACGATATCCTTGATAGAAGGCTCTATCTTTTGCAAGACTTCTAACACTTCACGCTCCTGCTTAGCTTTCACCACATGTAAGAAAGACTCATAACTCACATCATGCCCAATAATTGATGATAAATAATTATAGGGAATGTGTTCCGTTCCTACCTCCAAAGATACTTTCTGATTACCCTTATTGTCTTTATCCGAATAAAAATAGATCGAGGCCTCCACTGACTTTTCCGGTAAATCGGTTTCATAAGACTTCATAGAAAGCCCATATTCCATTTTAGGCTGATTCTGTTGAGTTGTCACCTCATCTATTTTAAAGCTATCCGCGGCTTTCTCCCAGTAACTGATTTCAACAGCCTTTTCTACGCCCGATACTTTTCCTGTAAGGGATATTGGTTTATCAACCTTCAGATTATAAAAGATCAATTTCAAATCCCTACGTCCAACAGAATACAACTGCCTAAAACGATTGATGCCAATATTGGCCGTGGGATTATCCATACTTAGAAATAGGCACAGACCGTCCAACAAAGTACTCTTTCCACAATTATTGTAGCCCAAAAAGAGATTGAATCTGCCAAAGTCTCCTATGACACACCGTTTTATTCCACGAAGCCGCTCTATAACTATGTTATCTATCATAAATATTCAATATTATCATACTACAAATATAATCCATTTATGCCAACTACACAAATGTTACATGTTTTTTTCTTTCCACATTTGAAACATCAATAATCGCCATATCACTTTATTCTCATGACCGAGTTTGCTGTCATAAAACAGATCTTTGATCTTCAGCACATTCGTTGCATTGAAAATCTCCATGTCAAGTGCTCGGTCATTGATATGCTCCTCTATCAAATATTTCAAGTCGGAGCGCAACCAACCATCGACAGGCATCATAAATCCAGTCTTGGGCCGGTCGAGCATTTGTTTGGGAATATATTTGTAGACAATGTCGCGGTAGATACGTTTCTGTACACCATCCTTAAATTTATAGTCCAAGGGCAGGCGTGCTGCAAACTCTATGATTCGGTGATCGATAAGCGGCTCCCTGCTTTCGAGCGAGACGGACATGGCCGCCCTATCGACTTTCACCAAAATGTCATCAGCCATGTAGTTGATATAATCCATTGCCATCGCCACCGATATGGCATCGCCAAACATACGCTCGTCCGGCATGAAAACCGGAATAGGATAAGGCAGCCTCAACAACTCTCCGTAGACCGATTTGGCCAATGTACTATAAGAACCTCCTTCGGTAGCCACGGCCGTCCTGAAAGCCTGAGGAGTACGTAGGATAGCGGCCAGCGTCTCGCCTTTTTCGTGCAAGAAAGAGTAAGGACGGGCTAATGCTTCGGTCAAGGTATTGACGACATGAGACATGCCGTTACCTCTAAGGCCTTTAAGCAATCTCATATATTTCATGACACTTGCCAGACCGGCATATCTGTTATATCCCGCAAAGGTCTCATCCCCACCATCGGCCGACAATGCCACTTTCACCTTTTCCCCGGCCACCCGACTGACCAAAATCGTGGGCACAGCCGAATTGTCGGCAAAGGGTTCATCGAAGAAGAAGGGCAGCTCGGGAATAATCTCCTTACACTCCTTTTCCGTGCAAATATATTCCGTGTGTTCCGTACCCAGCAGTGCCGCGATTTCCCGGGCCGCAGGTGCTTCATTGGTACCGGTGGGAAAACCTATGGTAAAGGTTTTCAGCCTCTCCGTGCGATCTGCCTGTAAGATGGCCGCCAAACCGGTGCTGTCATATCCCCCGCTCAAGAAGATACCCACGGGCACATCAGATATCATGCGATAGTTGAATGCCGAGCGTAGGATCCTCTCCATCTCTTCTTTTGCCGTCTCGTAAGAAATGTCCAGTCGCGGTTGCTGGTAGTAGTCCAGCACATCCCAATATTTGGTTATTCGGAATGTCCGATCCGAAATGTTATATTTGAGAATATGACCGGCTCGTAGCTTAAATGTGTTCTTGAAGATGGCGTAGGGGGCCGGCACATAACCGTATTTAAAATACAATGCGGTAGCATGATGGTCAAGTGACTTGACAAAAGCCGGATGCTTATAAAACGCTTTCAGTTCGCTCGCGAAGAGGAAGACACCATCTTTCACATAATAATAAAGGGGCTTCACGCCGGCCCTGTCCCTGAAAAGGGTTAACTCATTAGAGGCTGTGTCCAAGATAGCGAAAGCAAACATGCCGACAAACTTGTCCACACATTTATCTCCCCACTCTTTATAGGCATGGAGGATGACCTCGGTGTCTGAATCCAACAGGAAATGATGTCCGCACTTCTCCAGTTCATGCCTGATGTCCTTAAAATTGTACACTTCCCCATTGAAGACAATGGCCAATCCTGCATATTCCATGGGTTGGTTGGCTGCATCGGAAAGGTCGATAATCGACAGCCGGGCGTGTCCCAAGCTACAGTCGTTTCGGGGATAGTTTCTGGCTTCCTGATGGTCGGGCCCCCGATGCTTCATCATGGCCACCATCTCCGTAGTCGTCTCCAGAGATAGTTTTTCGTCTATATAGCCGCAAATTCCACACATACTCTCATTGTTTTTGTTCCAGCACTCTGTTTCTCAACCGGCTGCCATAGATGCACTTGACCCAGGCAGTAGGCAGATTTCGAAACACGTATCGTGCAATGGGATATTTATATGACAACGTCATAAGTCCTTTCATCCGATAGATGCCTTTCATATAGATTTTAAACTCATTTTTGGCTTTTGCTCTGCTCCGCCGTTTGAACACATCTCCTTCCCTACGGAAATACAACACCACCTGGGGGATGTTGGCTATTTGGTAGCCGGCCATGAGCGCGTCAAACCAGAGCTGTATGTCCTGACTGGTCGGATAACGCTCGTCATATTTCAGTCCGCTTTGGAAAATGCGCCGACGCATCATCACAGCAGGATGAGCCAGTGGCGAGGCCTTGACAATGTACTTCCGGGCCTCTTGAGGTGTCAAAGGATAGTGACGGACATTCAGACACTCGTGCTGTGTGTCAAACTCCTGCAAAAAACCTCCCACAATGTCGACATCAGGATGCTGCTCCAGAAAGGCCGCCTGCCTTTCAAACCGCCTCGGTGCAGCCCTGTCGTCGCTGTCCATGCGGGCCACCAGCTCTGAGGTAACCTGCCGCAGCCCAATATTAAGCGACTTGGTCAGTCCTTGGTTGGTTTCGTTCCAGCAGATGCACATTCTGTCACCGAGAATATCCTTATAGCGGTCGATGACAGTATAAAGACCAGCCGTCAAAGGGCCGTCTTCTATCAGTACGATCTGTGCCGGCTTGCAAGTTTGTTCTTCCCAGACGCTTTTTAGGGCTTGGGCAAGGAACTCCGGCTTTTCCGACTTGTAAACGGACATCAATACAGATATTGTCATACTCTCTCTCCTCCTTCCACTACATGTGTTATTAATGAAGCCCATTGATCGACAATGCGGTCTTCTCTAAAGTCGCCGGCTTTCCGGCGGTTATTCTCACCCATTGTGTACATCAGTTTTTCATCGCCCAACAGCTTTTCGAGTGCGAGAGAAAACGCTTCCTCGTCTCCAATCGGTGTGACAAAGCCGTTTATGCCTTGTTCTATCAAATCGCTTGCACCCGACACATCGGTGGATATGACCGGTAGTCCCACGCAAATGGCTTCCAACAGGGCATTGCTCATACCTTCATAGTCGCTTGACATGACAAAAAGCTTCGAGCGGTTCATTTCCTCAATAATCTTATCCGACTTCCCTGCCAACACTATCTTGTCTTCCATCCCGATAGCTGCTATCCCGGCCTCTATCTCTGAACGTTGGGGACCATCGCCATATACGCATAGTTTGTATTGGGGGAAATGCTCCGAAACCTTCCGGAAAGCACGAAACATCATCGGATAGTTTTTCTGGTATGCCAATCGTCCTACAGCGATAATTCTGTTCTCCTTGTCCACTTCCGGAAGTGAAAAGACTTTACCGGTAACCGGATTCCGAATGATGGTGGTTCTTGCCTGCAAACGGGGAGAGTAAAACTCCTTGATGCGCTCAGTCTGTACCACCAAGTGTGCCGTCCTGCGCAGAAGCACCCATCTCAAGAAACCTTTTGCCTTTCCGAAGAAATGAGGGTCTATTCGCTCCGACGAGACTACCGGCACCCTCATGCCTATCAAAGAGGCCAGCGTGGCGCAGAACACCTCAAGCATGAAAGCTATCACCACATCGGGCTTCCGCTCCTTGACATGCCTACGCAGCCAAACCATCTTCTTTATGATAGACCGGCTCCGGGTCTCTTCCTCTGCAAACCATACTTTGACTTTTTCGTCTATGGGATAGAAGACCAGATGTTTGTTCAGACAAATGATCTCCACCTCATTTCCACGATTAGCAAAAGAATTAGCCAACAACGACATGACTCTTTCACTCCCTCCGGAATGTAAAGTAGAAGTAATAAAAGATATTTTCATTGATAAGCGTTCCTTTTAATTATACGAGTTCCTCAGAGTTTATGAAACCCGCTTCTTATTTTCAAGCTGACCAACCATTTCCGATGGATAGACCTTTACTGTATTCTTATCATTTAACATTTATAGCATAGACTTGTTTTCATGTTGTTTCTGTTTTTTCTTTCAAAATATCGGCAAGATATTCCTTCCATCGTTCCACCGTATGTTCTATAGAATAATATTCTGCTCTCGTGATAGCTTTTTGCTGCAACTCATGCCGATATTGCTCATTTATCAACAAAAGTTCCAAGGCTTCAGATAAAACGACAGGATCATCTGGAGTACAGATTTCTCCACAACATTCTGAGCCAAAGATTTCTTTCTGTCGCCCATTATAGTCGCAAGCAATACATGCACATCCTTGACTCATAGCTTCTATTAGTACAAGGCCAAATCCCTCGTAGCGACTGCTTAAAACAAATATTTCACTTTGCCGATATAATTCCTCTATATCTTTCCTAAACCCTAAAAAAGAAGTTCTATCTTCAACTCCATTTTTTCTGGCAATCTCCCGCAAGATGTTAAGGTCTTGCTCAGAACCGACCCCGGCAATTTGTAGACACCACCCTTCTGTAAAATCTTTCCGCATTGCATTCTTTTCACTTTGCCCCATTTGGCAACACCTCCCCCAAGCTTCCAAAAGTACATCAAAGCCTTTATAATGCCAATCATACAACCTACCACATGCAAAAACAACTTTTTTCTTCACCACCTTCCCTACCACTCTGTCAATAGCTAAAGGATTAGGCATAACTACTACATTTTTCAGGCGATTTCCAATAATTTGCTTATCCCGTGTAGTCAATACAGTTATATATTGATAGATTTTATTTAGGTAGAATTTACAAAAGTATTCAATCTTAGAGAGTGGTGTTATTATAGGTTGCTCAAAAGGGCCATGCTCTGTCATTATCACGGGAATCCTCATCCGGCGACTCGCTATTACAGATACCAAAGAACATAACTGCATAATACCTATGATAACATCAGGTCTCCTTTTTTTAAGATATCTCCTAAGATTCCTTTCAACAGCAATCCATTTAATAAGTCTATTATCTTCACGAGAAACCAGATTACATAATTCCACTCTCTCGTCAATCTCATAGGTAATTTCCTCATTCAGATTGCTCATAACTGTAACATTATCTTGAGAGATTCGAGAAAAGCCATTAGCTAAAGTGACCGCCACTCTTTCAGCACCACCATGATTCAATTTACCACAAACTATTACAATATTCATTTATATAAAAGATGAAATATTCTTACTGAAAAAAATAACACACACGAAAAAGATGAATACATAGATAAACGTCCGGCTTCTTCTTGTATAAATATTCAAAAACATGGGGAGCATAAACATCTCAAATGTTGCCATAATCGTAGATAGTCTTCCTGCCAAAGTGCCAAACTGAGTCAACATAATCAGTAAGAGAGTGGATATAAAATAACCATCTCTCATCACATAATAGTGAGGAGAGACACGTCTCAAATACTTTTCTTCAAATGTAAACCAAAAAAGGACTATGATCTGAAAATAAATCATAGGATTAGTCAATCCTGCATCATAGAGCCACACACTTCCACTCTCCTTATCAACATAGTCACCAGCCATATCCTGTACGAAATCAATATGAGATAAAACATCATAAATAATATCCCCGGCAACTAATGCAAACAAGAAAGCCACAAGAGTGGCACCTACGATATGAATTTTTCTCAATTTAAATTGAGGCAAAAAATATAGGGGTAAAAAAATTAACGCACTATGATGAAGATGATAACTAATAAATATAATTATCAAAAACTTATATAGCTTTCGCTCTGTAATATATTTTACACCCAAAATCAATATCGGGATTGCTAAGGCAGAACGAACTTGCGCAAAATTTCTTCCAGCCATAAATCGGGCCAAATAAATACAAAGTGCTGTCATGGGATATATCCCATATCTGGTGACTCCCCAATAAATTATTGCGAATGATAATATCGTAATCATAAAATAATAGACATCAGGAGATTCTGTAAAAAAATGAATAACAGATGTCAGCAGGAAAAAGCCTTTTTCAGAATATTTACTAAGCCCATTTGACAGATTGTCAAAACCAAAATCTGATAAAGAAGATGGCGAATAAAGAAAAGCTTCTATATATGCAGTAGCATCTAAACGCAATGCTGCGGGATACGAAGCACATATAATAGCAATGCCTAAAAACGCTACTGCGAATATTTGCCTCCGGCTGATCAAGGAAAGGCGATCAACATAAAAACTAATTACGATGAAGATAGAAAAGAAACAGAGTAAAAGTATTTTTAACATCTAATTCTCTTATATATTTGTTTTACATCAAACATGATTCCATAAACCATACGAGCAAAATAGTATAATCCCCGTATGGAAAGGGTTAGAAATATTTTCTCCAAAAGAGAAGTTCCGTTTTTAGCTATGATGGTTTTATATCCACCAAAGTTTTTCACAAAATCTGCAGATGAGAACACATGATTGCCAAACATGAATGCACGCCAGACGATGGCATAACTTTTACTGTTGAAAGCCAATTCTTTCAGACTTTCATCTTCAAACAAATCTGTGAACATCTTGCGAATGGCTAAATCCATTTTATAAGTCTCGCTGCCATATTTCCTTGACAACGTTGTGTTCCCATAAAACATATAATGGTAATAAGCCTTTTCGATATATGCTACCGCAACACGGTTCTTGAATAATTTACACATCGCATACTGATCTTCACACCCATATATGCCTTTAGGGAATCTTATGTCATAGCTAATATAGCATTCTTTTCTTATCAACTTGGTGACTGTAAAACCAGAAACTCGCCCAATGACAATATCTGCCAGAATATCCCAATGATTCAAACTTGAAGGTTTTTGCGAACCGTATGTTTGACGGAATTTATCATTAAAATAGATATCAGACATCACCACATCTGCATTTGTTTCTTTTGCAGTTGCATACATTGCCTCAAGCCAATCACAATCTACCCAATCATCGGGATCGGCAAAAATAATATACTTTCCTTGCGAATGATCCAAACCAAAATTTCGTGTTTCACTCAATCCGCCATTAGATTTGTGAAACACCCGGATTCGCTCGTCTACCTTTTTATATTCATCACATATTGTAGGACTATTGTCTGTGCTCCCGTCATCTATAAGGAGAATCTCAATATCCTTGAATGTCTGCCTTAATATGGAATCTATACACTTACGCATCAGCCGCTCCATATTATAAATAGGAATTATAACAGAAATAGCCGGCATATTCATTTCAATATTAAAGAAAGAAAACGCATGACTTTATAAAGGATTCGACTCCTTATTGGCAATTTACTCCATAAATACACATAAACTTTTTTAACATCTTCATTCCGATACCATGATGCAGGCTTTTTTATTATACTATCTTTTGACGCCAACTTAAAATAAGAAAGGTATGAGAGGAACCCTCCCTCATCAATATGATGTTTGGCAACAACTTTCTTATAAGCAAACAATAACTGTGCCAACGACATTCCGGCATACTCTGCTGTCATTGCATACTTGTTCACGTTTGAAAAAACATCTGTAATATAAATATAATAGGAGCCGTGTAATACACTATAACTATTACATTTAGATAAGTAATTAAAGACAAAACACGAATCTTCGCCAACTTTCATACTCTCCGGAAAGGTTTGCTCCGCAAGCAAATCGCGTTTATAAAATTTCATCGTGGGGACACGTAGTACAGTGTTACCTACATATCGTGCAATAAAATCATACAAAGATAGTTCCGAAAAATCTCCATCTAAAGACTCATGCCGCCTTTCTATCCCATTCAAATCATAACAAAGATACCCCCTGATCAGCAAATCCTCGTCATGCCCTTCCACTTCGTCAAAATAACGGTCAAGGATATAATCATCAGAATCGACAAAGGTTATCCAAGTGCCTTTAGCCTTCTTCAAACCTTCATTACGAGCGGAGCTAACCCCGGCATTTTCCTTGGAAATCAGAATAACTCGAGAATCATGCGCTACATATTCTTCGCATATAGCCAAAGACTGATCTTTGCTTCCGTCATCAACAAGTATCAGTTCAAAATCTGTATATTGTTGGTTCAAAATAGAATCAACACACCTCTTTAAAGTCTTCTCCGCATTATATATGGGGATAATAACGCTAATCAAAGGATTTTTTTCCATACGTGATCAATGAATAAGGATATCGTATAATATTAAACAATCTCTTAAAGCGCCATTGCCAACTTGCAATAAAATGAGCAAACTTATAATCTTCTTCTATCCGCAGAGGCAAAATGTCCCGGCATAATTCTTGTTCATACAACCTCAGTTCAGATTGTCTGCTAAGTGCATTTGAAACACCAGTGGTATCAGACAAAGAGACTGTAACAGGAACCCTCTCATAAGAAACGTTCTTATAGATTAAAACCTGAATAAAAAAGCGCCAATCAGAACCTATTTTCAAGCGTTCGTCATAAGGATTCTCTATCAGTAAGCTGCGCCTAATGAGTGTAGACTGGTGATTCAACGAACCGACAACAAATGTCTTCATTGTGACATGCTGCGGAGCTTTAGCCCTCTCTCCGGTAGTGAAGTGTGTGTCACCGGAAATGATATCTGCCGACAAATCACAAGTCAACAGTCTCTCTACAACCCTATTATTTAATAATGCATCACCAGAGTTTAGAAACAGACAATAAGTGCCATGAGAAACTCTTACGCCTTTATTCATAGCATTATATATACCAGTGTCTTTCTCACTCACCCAATAATTGATGATGCTTGTATTTGCTTTGATAACATCAATACTGTCATCAGTCGACGTGCCATCTATAACTATGTATTCAAAATCACGGGCTGTCTGATTGGCAACGCTTTTAATCGTCCTCTCAAGCCCGTCTTTATTATTAAAATTGATTGTAATAATTGATAGTTCCATTTTAGTTTGAAGCCTGCAAGTTGAACGGACACGAATTGACAATAGCTTCCATATCAATCTTCGGAGACACCCACTCGGAACAAAGCAAATATATCGGTTTAAGATCATCACCGGCCGTCAACACCAATGGCATCTCCAACTTCCGGCCTACGGATGAAGCATAATCATAAAACTTAAAATATCCGCCGGCAATTTTTCCACTCAATTCTATCCAACAGTTTGGTACACCGTATGCATCCGAAACAATCAACCCATGCAAAGAACTGGATGCAATCATCTCACACGAACAGATTTGATCGATTACATCCGTCCATTTTTTATAGTGCGCTAAATTAATCATCAAAACTTCCGGATGACCTTGCCTCATTTCACACACAACGGGATGCAGCTGATCTATGACATGTGGGATTATCCCTAACTTGTATTTCTTCTTTTTTATCCCGGATTGATAATACAATGGGAGAAGTAAAGCGGGATCGCCAAATAAAGCAGGACACGGGATATTCCTGTCTGCCAAGAATTTTGCCGTACAAGCTCCACGCACAGATAAGATTTTCTCTGGAAGGACAAAATCACGCTCCTGACCAGACACTCCACTCCCCCAAACAACCGTCTTCCGATTGGAGTAATTCACAGCATCAAGCAAAGTCCCTATACATAAATAATTTTTAAAACAGAATCTCTTTGCCAACCAGAAATTATGATAAAAGATAACGGGGCGTCCTGTCAGCAACCGGATAAAATAATAATTCAAGTCATCTCCCCAATTCCTGTGTCTAATTCCTCTCCACGTTAAATCATCTACATACCCGTTGATGATAAGTGCATGACGGCAATAGTAGAGATAACAGTCTCTAATTTGCACCCATATTTTTTTCCAAGGAATATTTCGCATTATAGCATTAACCATCATAGTTTAGAACAAAAAGAAAAACATTCTTGAATTTTCTTCCAAATACAAATACGAAGTTTATCTATAAATACAGAAAAAGTAAATAACAGTATTATAAATAAAAAAGCCAAAATCCAACCAAACTCGTAATTTTGTATACAGATTTTAATTGTAGAGGTGTATTGGCCAAAAAAGAAGAAGTTACAATGCAACAGATAGGCTGCCAAACAAGAACTCGCCACCCAATTTAAAAGCATCGCCACTATCCGTAAAAGCTCGAAATTCGCCAACCTGCAATCCTTTTTCTGCGTCATGACTTCATTTGTTATATCTGCATCCATTTCTGTTTATTATTCTATTCACACAGTTATCAATTTCCACACCTACCTATAATTCTCAAAAGAAGGCATCAAAGCCTTGTCTTTCAAAAGCCGATCGTGATATTTTAAACAAAGAGGGTGGAATATTTCCCCCTGTATGCTTGCCCAAGGCAACGGATAATCACCGTTGGTACCAAAAATATCCTGGGCGGGATGAAGTTTTAACACTTCGGCCTGAGTCACTAATCTCCGCTTTGCCTCAGAATACCACTCTGCAGTAAATTGTGTGTGTGGGCGACAAATAAAAGCACCGTTGCCTATTAAATGATGCCAATGGTGGTAAAGATCTTCCTTGAGATTTTTATGTGTGATTCCTTGGTTGGCCGCACCTTCAAACCCAACCTCAGGATAACCTACGGCATAAGCTTCGTCAGAGGCCTCCAATTTATTAAAAGCAGGAATCCAAGACCTATAATAAGTCTTGATATCCGCATAGCCCCCTCCGTAATAATACATGAAATATCCACGCAGAAAATCAGACCTATGGATTAATGACAAATATTTATAAGCCTCCGGCAATGGGTCATCCTTTACAATATAATCTTGTAGATTTTCAGGAGTAATCAACTGAACTCTAACTTGACTGACATTCTGTAGCGATCGGATGCCAGCCAAACGATTGGGTGTAATCTCATTCTCCCCCGTCCAGAACACATAAATTACCTTTTCTACCCTTTTTGGCAGTTTCTTTTCGAAAGAAAGTTCACACTGTCTCTCAAGGAATGTTCCCTCGTATCTTCCCGGCTCGTAATGATAGGGGTGCGATACGGAATAAAACAAAGTCCGTAGGTCTCTCGATTTTCTCGCCAACCGGGTATATCTATCTCCCAAAGCCCAATATGCTAATTTTCTAATGTCCATTTATTGCAATAAATATCTCTTTAATTCACTATTCCAAATGTTCAATCTTAAGATCCTTCTTTTGCCTGAGTTTACTGGTGATTATGGCCATAATGCTTTCCCGCTCTTTGTGATTCATGCCAATAAGATAGATGCTAATTATCGTACATAACATAGACACAACACACACTTCCAACAGTCGAATGATGGAATCTTCTTGGAGCAGGCAGATTAGTCCGGGAATAATAGCGGCCAAAACAGTTACAGCTCCCACTTTGAAGAGTACTTGGTGAATGAAGTCCCATCCGGACATCATGATTTTCCCTTTGGCCATATATATCCTAACAAAGATCATCATAAAAAAGATGCATAAATAAATGATATAAGCCGAAACGGGAGAGAGACCAAATTTGAACGCCAACCATGTAAGCGGAAAGTTAGAAAGAGCCAACGTGCCCATCACTAATTCATATTTTCTAATTTCTCCTGTAGCAGAAATAGCCGTGACGAGGGTATTACCAAGCATCATACAGAGGGAGGTAGCCAAGGTCAATTGCACGAAAATAACGGCATAATCGGGTACCAATTTCAACCATAGGGTAAGGATAAGTTTAGTCTCAAACCAAAGAGGAAAAACAAACAAAAGCATGAGGAAGTAGGAATACTTTGAGCCAAAAAAGATAAGTCTATGCATATAGGCATAATCACCGGCTGCATAGCTCTTGGTGATTTGAGGATTGAGGGCCGTCATAAAATTGCGAACGAAACTCTGCACCATATTATCTACAGTGACGGCGATTCCCCGGGCAGCATTGAGTGTCACGCCAAAGAACAGATTGATTAGGATATTGATGCCCTCTGTATTGAGCACCCATGCCCCGTCTCCCAGAAAAGCCCATCCGGCATAAGCCGTCATTTCCTGCAAAAGTGACTTATCTCTGAAAAAGTGATAATGGCATTCCTCAAAATGTTTCCTGCAATACAACCAATAGATGGTTGTAGTCATGATTGAAACACCTACCAGCAGCACAGCATAGGTCTTTAATTTATCGAAAGGGGAAAAAAGCAGGGCAAATACAACAACCAATTTCATCGCAGCATCCCAAATACTTACATAGGCGAAGACTTCCATCTTCTCGTGTGCGATGATGGAGGCATTGTAAGGCACCATCAGCAGATTGACAACAAATACCAGAATCGAACCTTGCATCACCCAATTAGCAGCAGGAAGCCTTTCTGCCGGGATATTCATGCGGGTATTCAGAAACCATACTCCCACTATTTCGGTGATGATAACAATGCCTATGGCCATGATTAGCTGAACATTCAATGAGGTGGAAAATACCCGTTTCAACTTTTCTGCATTTCCTGTTCCCAACTCGAAAGTGAGATAGCGGCTGATGGACGAGGACAAAGAAGCAGTCAGAATGGAAAACATGCCGACAACCCCCCCCACAACATTGTAGATGCCAAAATCAGAGACACCAAGCGTATTCAGCACCACACGGCTGGTGTAGAGTCCTATGAGCATCATCACCGACATGCGGATATACAATGCTACAGTATTTCTGGCAATACGATTGGTGTTCTTATCGGGCATAGCTCATTTCCCCAATAAAATAGGATGGTGCGCGAGAAGCCATTTTATTGGATAATAGCAAATAGCCATAGTCAAGATGCTGACAATCCAAGGATAAACATTGGTATCCTCTGTGAAACTCCCCAGACCCAATTTGTTGAATAGGATGGAACAAAAATCTTTTAAATTAAAATTAAAAGCCAAGATCAGAATCGTTCCTTTTAAGAAAATTTCTATCATACGATTGGGACGCGAAAACTTAGCGCATAGCGTAAACAAGATAATGCTACCCAATATGGCATTGAAGAAAAATAGAATATAAGAATATCCGAATTTATAGTTCAAAATGCTACAACTTCCTTGTATAAAGGTAACGGGTAAAAACACGACTAAGAATGCGACCAACGGAAGCTTAAATTTATTGGCCATCTCATACTTTGCCATCAGGTATCCAAACAGCATGAAAGGCAAACAAGAGACCACAAGATATGGTTTATAAACAGCTAAAGAATCATTGGGGAAAATAAAGGGCTCTACAACTAAAAACAAACACAATAAAGGTAAACTGTATTTTACATATTTTGGTATAAAAGAGAAAATCTTCACATCCCCCATCAGAAATCTACCCAACAAAAGCACAATGATGAACCAGACACCGGGAAACACAAAAATGTAATCCAAATGTTCAGGCACATAACCACCAATAAAGGGAAGTAAGATGCGCGCTGCAAGATCAGAAAAATCCATCTTACCCCGAAGAATTTTGGGCAACATGTAAATTGCCAAATTAAGCAAAGAGAATGCCATTACAGGTATTCCAAAGGATTTTAGGGTTCGCTTCCAACTATGTTGATGATAAAGATAGCCTGAAATGATGAAAAATGCAGGCATGTGAAAGGCATAGATGATGTCATATTGCCATCTTACAGGAAAATTATGACCCAATACCATCAGGAATATCAAGATGGCCTTTGCCCAATCTATCCAAACAATTCGTTGCATAATTATTTATAGTTTAACGGCGACTACGACAAAAACATTTTGCAATTTTGATACCAGCCATGATTAATATATAGATCTTTTCTTAACCTTCCCCCTCTATCTTCCACTTCCTCCAAATACTTTTGGACGAAGAAGTTGGCATCCTCAAGATTGAAGATGCCGGTGGGTTCGAAAGCATGATATTGGGCGAGTCTGCCGGTGGAATTTTCGAGCAGTTCTGCGTAACCCCACACGCCGCCACAATCTTCGGGAGGACAGGAACCTGTAATGGATGAGACAGGCATTTTTGCAGAAGCTCCTCTCCTGCAATTTTAGAAAGCCTTTTCTGCTTACCGTGGCAGGACGTGTTACAGGGGGAAGAGACTTTTCCGCCAGTCGGTTTCCACACAAGACAAGGGAAGACAGCTCGCCCTCCGCTGCAAGCTGATGCGCTTTCAGTGGTGTGACCGACAACGGGATAGCCTCCGCTTCTGAGCATGATGCAAGAGAAAAAAGATGGGATGAAACGACACTGCCGCGATGGATGACAAAGGTCAACGATCAACATGTTTACGT
>OGIR01001048.1_pt1 | contig 17038 bp, 10 predicted proteins | sample 1571831 | NCBI WGS metagenome assembly OGIR01 (sample SAMEA2582124, study PRJEB24529) | metagenome | biome: Human gut stool | place: China | collected 2011 | reverse complement strand
GCACGATGCCTTCCGGTTCGGCCATCCACTCCACGGTCTGAGGTGCGCTTCCGGGTAGCACCGTGGCTTTCAGGGGGCAGGACTCTCCCACTTTTATACTCCACCAGCGCCCGCGTCTCGTTTGCCAGCTTCGTCCGGTCGGCCCTGCTGCCGTTGGTCTTCGTCCATCGGATGGCGAGGCTCTCGAGGGCAGCGTCCGAGAGCCGGGTGTTCTTCGTCAGGCCGAAGAACTGGTTCAGGGTGTCAAAGGCCGCAGCCTTTTCTGCCAGTACCCGGCTGGCCTGCCGCTGCTGGTTCTGCTTGGCGTCCCGGTCGGCCTGTTCGGCCCGCTGGTAACGGAATCGTGCCAGCTCACTCTCTGCCGGGAGTTCCCCGGTCTTGTAGTATTCCCGGATCTCTCTTACGACCTTGTCGGCATCCACCTTCCCGCTGTACTCCTTGCTGGCAGCCACCCGCCCGTCGGTGGTTGAGATGTCGATGGTGAAACGACGTTTCTCGCTGCCCAGCTGCTCCACCATCGCGCGGATCTGTCTCAGCTGCTGTTCGGTCGGTGGAGTCTTTGCCGCAATGTCAACGCCCGGGGCCTCAGCCATCACACGCACATTGCCATCTGCCAGAAACTTGTTCAGGGCCTCCGTGCCGTTTGGCACCTCCGCCGGGCCGAACACGTCCAGTATTTCTCTGTGGTCAGTGTCCCGGGTTCCGTCATTCTGCGCAAAATTCAGCATCCGGCCATCAGGCAGGATGTACCCTGCCCGTTCAAAACGGTCTGTCGTTCCAAACTGCTTCACGGCCAACTTCCGGCGGTACTCAGGCTTTCCGCCCGCCGCCTTGGCCTTGGTATCATACACCTTCTGCTGCTCCTGCTTCACGGCCTGTCGGGCGTTTTCCACTTCGGCCTGTGCCTGCCGCAGCTTATCGTTCACTTCGCCGATGCGGCTTTCCAGTTCTGCACCGCGCCGGTTGAACTCCTTGCGCTTTTCCAGATAGCTTTGGTACTCTTCGCTGGCCCTGAATGCCTTGCCCTTTTCCGAGAACAGGCCATAGGCTTTTTTCTTTTCTTCGATAGCCCGCACTTCGTTGCTTTCCTGCCAGTTTGCACGCTCTTCCTTCAGGGCGCGGCGCTGACGTTCCAGCTCCCGGCTTTCTTTCTGAAGCTCACTCTGATTTCGCCGGGATTCGCTTAGCTGGAACCTCACCGTTTTCTTCACAGCCTCGTCGGTTCTCTTGCTTTCGTCGGAGGTTCGTGCTATACTTTGTTTAGAAGCCTCCGGCAATCTGCTGGCATCATGACTTTGTGTTTTGGTGACGGTTCCACCGGAGGCTTCTACCGAGACCTCCGGCCCGCTGCTCCTCGAATCTTCGGATTCTATGTGGGCTTTGCCGGAGGTCTCTATTTTTATGGGCTTAATGTCCACAATATCATAGAATATCTCCCGCTGGTCCGTTTTGATGGCCGTCAGCACATCCGCCTCATAGGCGTTCTGCCCGACTTGGATCTTGATTTTTCCCCGGTTGAATGCTTCCGCATTCTTGTGGTTCGCAGGCTCACGGTATACTTCGTCTGCCGTCCGAATGATCTCGTCCAGATTGGCTGCTATCCGCATTTTATCTGCATAGGCATTTGCGCTCTCCCACTGCAATGCTTTCGTATACTTTGACCAGACAAATTCTTTGCGGCTTTCTTTCGTATTTTCAATCGTCCAGTCGTTCCGCTTAAAGCCGTTCGGAAAACGCTCCTTGATAGCCTGCTTGACCGTAGACTTCCACTCTTCCTGCGGGACATCCTTCAGAATATCTTCGTCGATTTTGATATAAGTCTCTCCGGCCTTATCCTTCAAAATCGAAAATCGTACCCCCTGTTTTTCCGCCGCGCTCTCGGTCTTGAGGGCTGCGGCGTTTTCTTTTGCCGCCCGCAGGTTGTCCATGGCCTTTTCTGCGTGGGCGAAATACTCGTCCTGTAAGGTGCGCTTTTCGGCCTCGGCCAGACGCTTCGCCTTCAGGGCGGCGCGGTCGTCCGGGTCTGCGGTCAGCACTTCCTTTGCCCGGCCGATAAGCGTGTCCAGCATCTGCCGCACCTGCTCCATCACCTTGTGGATGGCGCCGCTCTTGCCTGCGTTCTTCTCTGCCTGCCCGCGCTGGAACGTCACCCAGCGCTTGAAGCTCTCCTCGCTGTCAAAGATGCCCCGCCATGCGTCGGCCACCAGCTCCTCCGCTGCCTGCTCATAGGTCAGGCTCTGGGCGCTGTAATCCCGCAGTTTCGCCCGGATCATCTCGTCCAGGCTTTCGTAGCCACTGCTCTTCGCCAGATATTCCAGCGCGTGCTCCTGCAAAGTCCTTGCGCCCTCGGCGTCCAGCGCGTTGTACCAGTGGTAGTCCTCGTGCAGCACGGTGCCGAAGATGTCCTGCGCGTTGTCTCCGAAGAAGATCCGGGCCGTCTCGGTGTCCACATAGGCCCTGATGCTCCGGTCGTTCTGCAGCACATTGTACAGGATAGCATCCGTGCCGGTGGCCGCTGCGTTCAGGCTGATGATCTGGCTGGCCGGGTCGCTCTCCTGCCGCATCGTACCCTTGGCGTATACCTCGCCCCTGCCGCTGGTGCTCTCGCTGCCAAGCGCGCCGCCCAGTTCGGTCATCTTTTCGGCATAGAGCATCCGTTCGCCCTTACCCTGGGTGTAGGCGATCTCAAGGGCCGTCCGCCCGGCGTCGGTGCTCAGGATGTAGTTGATGTCCGCCGCCGTGCCGCTCATGCTGCCCGCCAGCTCCAGCGCCTGCGCAAAGGTGGCAGCGCCGCTCCGGCCCAGCCGGTACAGCGGCGACGCTGCGGCCGCATACCGGTCAGCGTCCACCCTGTCCGGCATATTTTTGCTGATGGTCTCGGCTGCCTTGTCCGTCACCCGCCAGCCTTCCAGCGCCCGCTGCACCTCGGCCTCCCGCTGGGTCTTCGGCGCTTCCGGCCGGAGTCCCAGAGTCTCCCGCAGCGGGGCGTTCTCGTAGCTGTCGGTTTCACCTACAGCGGCAGCCGCTTCACGCACGTTGTCCGGCGCAGCCGTTTCCGGCATGACATCGGCGGTTTCTGCGGGAGCATCCTGTACTGTCTGCGGCACACTCGCAGCTTCGCTGGGCAGCTCTGCGCTCTGTACGACAGGCACCGCTTCGCTTTTCGCCTTCTGCTGTGCGGCGATCTCCCGCAGCATCCGGCGGGTCGCGCCCGCAGTGTCGGGCAGCGTCACGCCGTAAGCCTGCTCAAAGGCCGCACGGTTTTCCCGGTTCTCGGCGTTCGGTGTAAACAGCCCGATGGTCCTGCCCGTCAGGCTGTCGCTCGCCGCCACTTCGGCAAACTGCCGCACCGCCGGGTTTTCCGACTGCGCAGCAGCCTCGTTTACGCTGCTGTTTACTCCTTCCGTCTGCGCCTGCGGCGCATCCGCCCGCTGCATACTTTCAGTGGAGTTCCGTTCTCGCGCGGCGTCAGCCGACGGGAACGGTGAGAGGTTTTCTTCCTGCCCGCTGATGTTTTCAGTGGCCGCAGGCGAAGTCGGCTGAGAGGGCTCCGCTGCCCGGGCCTCCCATTCCTTCTGCTGGGCGGCAGCCCGCTTCATCCGGTCCGTCCGGTCGTAACGCTCCGCCTCCCTGTCCAGCGCTTCGCTCATGCTGTGCAGCCCTGAGCCCACAGCGCCGCCCAGCGCGCCGGACGCACCGCCGGAGAGTCCGCTTTCCAGCGCGGTCAGGAAGGTGTCCTTGCTGAAGAGGTTCTTCGCCGCCTCGCTGTCCCCCAGCGCAGCGTCAATGGCCATGTCCGCATAGGTCTCCGCAAAAGCCTGCATCGAGTTGTCGATGCCGCCCGAGATGGCCGCAGCCACCGCCGGGTACCGCTGCGCCAGCTCCGAGCTGCCCGCCAGCCCCTGCACCCAGTCCGCGATCTGCCCGGCCATCGTGTCCTTGGCGTAGTCCGAGCCCATGGTCTTTGCAAGGTCGGCTGCGCCCACCGAGTTGATGGCCCAGCCTGCACCAAACTTGGCGAGGCCGCCGCCCAGGGCCTTACCGGCGCTTTCGCCCTTCTCCGCGCTCTGTCCCATGGCCTCCGCCGCGCCCTGGGCGCTCAGCATAGGCAGGATCCACGCAACGCCATCGCCACCTGCTGCAATGGCCAGATTCTCCGCCGCGCTGGTCACAGCCCCCGCCACGGCCCGCTGGGCCGGGCTCAGGCCGCTCTGGGCCGCCGCCGTCAGCTTCTGCCCGCGGTCATAGAGCTGGTAGCCCACGCTCTGGTTCTTGTCGATGCCGTCGCTCACTTCCAGCCCCGCCAGCTTCTGGCGCATCTCCCGGATCTCCTTGGAGTTGTACCCCATCGAGATCAGCTCCCGGTTCCGGCTCTCCGGCCAGGTGGGCTTGTAGTCCATGTCTATGTCGGTCAAAAGGTTGAAAAGGCTCTGAGCGTGCTCGTCGCCCTTCACCTCCTGCTCTACCTGTTTCCAGTTCTTCAGGGTGGCGTCGATGTTCTTTCCCGCCTGTACGCCGTACTCCGCGCCCAGCACCGGGGCAGCGGCCACCGTGTCTCCGATGCCGCCGATGGTGTTCGCCGCCCGGCGCACATCCCGCTGCCATGCGGGGATGGCGTCCAGCGCAGCGTTCATCTTCCGGGCCTCGTCGATCTGTGCCTGTGTCCAGCCGCCCTTTTGGATAAGGTCGGCGTCCGTGTACGCGCCGTGGGTGTTGTCCACCCGCCGCACCGCGTCGGCCAGATTCTTGTTGTCCCCGGTGTCCATCCACTGGTTGATCCGGTCGAACTCGTCCGGTACGCTGTCCTTGGCAAAGCTGGCTCTCAGCTCCTGCGCCCGGCCGGTGCCGTAGGCCATGGCCCCGCTGCCCACGTTCTCCAGCACGTTCCCGCTCTTCGCAGGTACGCCCCACTTCCGCCCCATGTCCAGCGCCTTTTCAGTGGCCGCAGGCGCAGCCTGACTGAGAGGTTTCTTCCCGGTCGATACTCTTCCGGCAAGGCTGGTATCGTTCCTCGCATCCACCTCCCCCATGTCGCTTATGTGCCGCTCGGTGTACTGCTGTAAGGCTTTGTCCCGGGTGCGCTGCTCCGGTTCTGCCTGACGTTGTGCTTCCTTTTTGTCAAACTCCCGGCTCCACTGGCTCAACTGCTCCTTGGTGACGCTGCTCTTCTTTGTGGTGGTGTTCTGCGCAGTGCTGCCCGCCCCACTCACCTTGTCCGGGTTCTTTGCGGCAAATTCCCTGCTCCATTGTGCGAGCTGCTGTTTGGTTACTGCCATTTGTTTGTCCTTTCTGTCTTACCCTGCCAGCTCAAAGGCTTTCCAGATTTCGTCGTCCGTGTATCCCTGATACTTCAGGCTGTCAAAAATAGTCTGATCATCCGAGCCGTGGTTCCTCTGGCCCTTGATGGCGTTCGCCGCCACCTGCGCCCGCTGCGGGACACTCGACTGGCTTGCTGTTCTTCCGGTGCTCTGGTTCTGTCTGTTACTTGTCCCAGTACCCCACTTGTTTGCCGGGTCTCCTTTCCAGCTCTGCCCCGTCAGACCTCGGTTCGTCTCCAACAGGTTCGGGGTGTCGTCCTTTATCCAGCCCGCATCCGTCAGCGTCCGCTTGTAAAAATCGTACAGCGGCTCATTTCCCTTCATAGAGGAAAATGTCTTTGCCATACTTTGCAGCTGACTGTTCGTCCAGCTGCTCCCGCTGCCTTTCGTTCCGCTGCTCCTTCTGCCCGAAGAGCTGCCCGAGCCGCCTGCGCTCTTTGTTGCCAGCGTCGTTGCAAGCTGCCGTCCTGCGATCGTCCTGTAATTTCCCACAGAGTTCGGATCCAGGCCGTACAGTTCCAGCACCGCCCGTGCAGCCTCGTCGCTGCCGCCGCCTGCCAGCCCGGCTGCGGTCGTGAGCGCACCCGCCTTGTCTGCGCGGGTGATGGGTGCGCCGCTGTAATTGTCGAAGATTCCAGTGTCCAGACCATACCGGCCCAGCACGGCGTTCGCGGCATCGCCCGCCCCCTGCTGGTACAGGTTGAACGCCTGCTCGTAGGCATTCAGTGCATCGCTCTGGCCGGTGCGCTCTTTGTTGTACTCCCACTGTTCCCGGGCAAATTCGTTCTCCCACTGCTGCTGGGTGTAGCCCTTGTAGGTGTCGTAGGCCGTCAGCCCGGCTTTGCCCACGTTCTTGGCCATCTCCCACAGGTTCGAGAGGAAATCGCTTTTCTCCTGCGCTGCCTGATCTGCCCGGCTCTTCTTGTAGTCCCGCCAGTCCTGTGCATTGGCCACGGCTCCCTGATGCTCCGCCGCCTCGAGGCTGTCCTGATTCTGCAGCGCACTCAGCAGCCCCGAGAGGCCGTTCTGCTTCAGCTGGTACATGGTCAGGGCCTTGTCCCGCAGTCCGGCCAGCCCGTCGTCCACGTTGGCCATGGCCTGCTGGTATCCCTGCCGGGCCACGCTGCCCGCATAGCTCGAGCCGTACCCGCCGCTCAGCGCAGCCGCACCGGCAGCGGCATTCTCAGCCGCAGCTCTGGCGTTTGCCTGAGCACCGGCCCGGTACTGCCGGTAGAGTTCGCTGTCCGTGCCTACATCATAGCCCGCATTGCTGGCCGCGCCCATGCTGTCCAGCGCCTCATTGATCCGGTCGGTATACCTGCTCTGGTACACCCCCGGCATCGCGTTCTCCGCGTCCTTCAGCGCCGCCTGCGCGTCCTTGTATCTCTTAAAAACTCCCATCTTTCAAATCCTTTCCTTGATTCTTGACTGTCCGGGTTGCGGCTCCCAGCGTCTGCCGCGCTGCCGCTTGCATCCCGCTGGCCGCAGCCCCAACAGCTCCTCCCTGCTTCCTCCACTGGCGGCGGTCGTCGCCGTTGCCCTCGCTAGGGGAGCTGGCGCCGCATGGCGCCTGAGAGGTCCTTCCGAGATAGTGCTCTCCCGGGGAGTTGCTTTGCGCCGCGCCGTCAGGCGTGACGGAGAGGTTTTTGACCGCTCAGCCCCTTCCCGGGCAGGGCGTTTTTCTTTACATGAAAAGAAGGGGCAGCAGGGTCGCTCCCACGCTCACTACGGTGTTCCAAAATCCCGAGCGCCGGTTCTTCTTTGCCTGTGCCTCGCTGGCCGCCTGATTGTATGCGTTCTGGTAGTAGTTGCGCTGGTTCTCCCAGTTCTGGTAGTTGGTCTGGTATTTCTCGTAGTCCTGCGCCTCGGCCTGCTGGTATCCGCTCAGCTGGTTCTGCAGGTCGCTCTTTTTCTGGGTGTACTGGTTCAGCGCCTGGCTGTACAGACTGTTCGTGGCGCTGCTCAGGCCCGCCATGGAATTCTGGTAGGCTCTCTGGCCTGCCTGGGTGCCGTAGCTCGAGCCGTACCCGCCCGAGATGGCGCTGGCGTTGGCCTGCGCGTTCTCATTGGCCAGCTTCGCCTGCCGGGTGTAGCTGTTCTTGTACTGCTCGTAGGCCGCGTCTCGGGTGGGGTCGTAACTGAAACCCTTCATCCCGTCCAGCTGGCCCATCACGCCGTCGATCTTGTCCTTGTACTGGCTGGTGTAGTCGCCCGGCTTCTTTGCTTCCCACTCCTCCAGCTGCGCTCTCGCATTACTCAAATTGCTCATAGTCCATATCCTCCTGTCCTCGTAATCGAGGCCCGCTCTTTTGCGCCCTGTCGGGCCTCAGGTGTTCCGCTCAGACTTCCCCGGCCTGCCAAAGGCTCACCCATTCGGGGGAGCTGTCGGCGCAGCCGACTGAGAGGGCTATTTCAGCTTCTCCTGTAAGTCCCCCGAGAGATTCTCGGTGTCAATATTGCTCAAAATATATTCCAGCTGCTCCTGCATCTGGTACAGATAATTCCTCAGCTCCCGGGCGCTGGCCGTATCCAGCCCCTCCAGCCTCGGCATGGAGATCTTCGAAAGCCCTACGATACTAGCCACGTCTCGGTACACCTCCGTTCACTCTTCCGCCCTCGCTGCTGCTCAGCGTCATGGCGATGCTCCTCACTGCGATCTGCCCTTTTCCGGTCAGGCGCAGCCGCATGGTGTCGTGACGGGTCGGGACGAAGGGCAGGTTCACTCTCACACGCTTCCCTGCGGTGTCCACCCGGCCCATCTCCTGCCACTCGCCGCCGTCGAAGCTGGCCCAGAGCGTCACCACGGTCCGCTCCATCGCGTCCAGCCGCACCGTCACCCGGCTGCAATACTTGTCGTCCGGGCTCCCGAGTCCGATGTCACCGGTCACAGCCTCGTATTCCACCGTGTCCTCTTCGCCGCTGACCTCCCGGCTTCCGTCTGCGGCCCAGATGGCCTCTTTGTCCCAGAGATAGAGCTGTCGCCCGGTGCTGCACATGGCCCAGCCGGTGGCGTCTTCCTCGTGCCAAAGCCCTTTCTCAGTGTCGTATACCAGCAGCCGCTGCCCGCCGGAGCTTTCGGTGTGCAGATAGTACCGGCCCACCAGCCCTCCGGCGGCGGCTCTCGTCACATGGCTGAGGCGTTCTTCGTCCAGCGAGGCCGACACCTTGGTGGGCAGGCTGCCGTCCCACGCCATGACGCCGTCCATCGAGAGGTAGTACAGCGTCTCGTTGATGACGCAGAGACTCTGGTGCGCACCTTTGGCCACGCCCGAACACTGGATGCTGCTCATCTGGTAGTCGCTGGGCTTGGTGCCGTACAGCTTGTGCAGACCGTTCTCCTTGAAGAAAAGCACGTATCCCATGCAGGTGGCCGCACCGGTAAAGGCCCCGTCGCTGCCCACGGTCACGGCGTAGCTGTCCGCTGCCGTTCCCCGGTAGGAGAACCAGTTGGTGGCGTCGCCCAGCTTGCAGGCATAGATGACGTTTTCGGTGCTCGAGCAGCCCCATACACGGTTGTTGTGCTCCGTCAGCCAGTCGAGGTTCGGCACCCGCCGCTGGGCCGTCACGTCCGGGAAAGGCCCGTCGAAGGTCTGGGTGGTCTTGCCGTCCATGGCCGTCCACACCACGCTCTGGCCTGTCACCACGCAGGTGCCGTAGTACAAAACGCTCTCGATGTCCGGCGCGATGGAGAGGATGACCGAGTCTCCGGCCACGTCGTCCACCACTACGTCCCCGCTGAAATCAGAAGAGTAAGCATTCTTCACCACAGACGGGATGCCCGTCAGCGTCACAGTGTCCCCGGCTTTGAAAGCTTCGCCCAGCCCCTTGCAGGTCACGCGGCAGTAATTCAGTAGGATGTTCTGCCAGCCGCCCGCCGTGCTGTAAAGCTTCAGGGCGTCGCGGTAGCTCCACGGGGCGTCTTCGGCCTGTTTGAGCCAGACATCGCCGTTCTCCGGGCTTTCCGGTTCGGTCGCACCGAACAGATTCGGCGTGTACACTACACCGGCAGCATCGCAGGGGGTCACGGTCAGACTCACTCCGCCCTGCTGCCAGCTGGACCCCAGCGCACTCAGCGTTCCGCTCGCAGTGTCAAAGGACATCTTGTCCGGCCAGATGAGCACCTTGGTCCCCATGCCCACCAGTCTCTTTTCATTGTCGCTCAGGGCGCCTTTCAGCTCCACAGCGGCGCTGCCGTCATCCGGGGCATACCGCAGGGTCGTGCCTTCCACGGTCAAAAGGCCGTTCAGATGGTACATCCCATTCATCCCGGCTGCTTCCCGCACCTTCCGCCGGGGCTTGCGGGTCTCGAGTGCCGGGTATCCTCGTGAAGAAAAGTTTTTCTCTTCGCTCAGCTCTGCCTCGCTGCACGCATATCCCTCATTCAGCCCGCCGAATACCCGCAGCAGCTGCCGCTGGCTGTTTATCTGGTTCAGATTCGTCACGTCATCAGCCTCCCGCCGCCTGCCGGCATATAGTTCCGCCTCACCCACACCGCAAACTCCTGCACATAACTCGTGTAGAGCTGCAGCTCATTCGCCGCCCGGGCCGTCTCGCCCAGTGCAAGGTCCATCTGCGCAGCCAGCCAGTGCGGATAAAGTGCTTCTGCCGCACAGCAGGCCAGCAGCGGGGTGTCATATTCCAGCCCGTCGTTCCACAGAATATCCGCGCCCTTGTCCTCAAAGTCGCCGCCGGTCTGGCTGCGCTCCACGATGTTCCGGCGCATCCCGCTGTCTGCCTGCCGCAGCCATAGCTGCTTCAACTGGTTCTCAAAATGATTGTTCGGCCTCAGCTCATCCGCCATCTTTATCGCTTCGCCTGCTGTCATAAAAAACCTCCAAAACAAAATCCCCCGGCGCAGCAAGCGCCTGCAAGCTGTACCGGGGGAAATATCAAATGGTCATCATCTGGGTTCCGGCCGCCGCCTGCATGGCCTGACTCTTCCGGGCCGCCTCGGCGTCCTGTTTGATGCTGTGTTCCAGCACCTCGGCCACAGCCTTCGGCACCTTCACGTCCATGCCGCGCTGGATGAGGTAGCTGTCGCCGTTGACGCCCACGAACACCGGTGCCGAATAGCGGTCGTCATCCTTGAACAGGTGGATAGTCACCATGCCGTCGTCCTTCTCTTCGGTCGCTGCCTCGGCCTTCTCCACAGTCTCCACCGCGTTCTCCACGGCATCCGCCGCAGCAGTCTCTTTCTTAGTCGCCATAGTATTTCCTCCTTAGTTTGCCTTCGCCTTCGCGCTGTACTTCGGGCTGATGCTCTCGATGCGGACCATGTACTGCTCACACAGACGTTCCGCAGTCTTGATGGCCTTCCAGCCCACGGATGCGCGCTGGTTCAGCGGGTCTTCGCCCGCACCCAGCTGCTTGACGATGTGCTGCAGGCCGCCGCCCTCCACCTCGGTCACAGCGTAGGCATGAGCTGCCAGCACCAGAGTGCCAAACACGGCCAGACCGCTCGGGCAGCCGCTGCCGGTCCAGATCTTCGCCTCGCTGGTCTCGATGAAGCGCACACCGGCCAGCTTGCCGATCTCACCGTTGTAGATGTTCTCAGGGGCAGCATACTTGTGGACGTCGATCCACTCCGGGTTGCGGCGCAGATCATAGGCCACATAGGGGTGGACGATAGCCACGTAGCTCTCGCCGATGGCGTCGGCATTCTGGGCTTTCAGGGCAGTGGCCGCCTGGTCGATGAGGTCGGGCGTCAGCACACTGGCGGTGGTCAGATTGGCGCGGCTGGTCACGGCGGTGTCGCCAGCCGGCGCGTAGATGACGTTGGTGCCGCCTGCCAGCACCTCGCGGGTCACGGTGTCCAGCGTGCGGCCCGCCTGAGATGCCAGTACCTTGGTCGCCTGGGTGATGTTGTTGTCGATGGCGGTCAGCTGCAGCACGTCGGTGATGGCTGCCCAGCCGCCGTACTGCTTCACGGTGGCGGTCATGGGGGTGACGGTCAGGGCCTGAGCATTGGGGGTCACGCCCTCGGTCAGCGGCTCGGTGGCCTTGGGCAGGCTCTCGTACTTGCGGAACTCGATGGTCTTGCCGTTGTTGGCCGGGATGGGATACTTGTCGCCAAACTGGTCATGCACCAGCAGCGGCTCTGCCTGGTCCAGCAGACGCTTCTCGTAGTAGGTCTTCATTTCGGCGCTCATGCCAGTCGCACCGGTGTGGTTTGCAGGCTGTGCAAACAGCTGCAGATTCATGTGGATTTTCATTTGTGTTCTCCTTTCGTGTCTTGCTTTATTGAGAGCTGCCATTTCCTTTGAGAAAGGCTCTCCTTTCCAGGAGAGCTGCTCTGCAGCGCCGCCGTCAGGCGAACTGCAAAGCTGAGAGGTTTTCTTCCGGGCAGCGGCAGCTTCCGGTTAAAAAGTGATGATCTGCCCCCGCATGGCCCGGCGTTCCAGCTCTTCGCACTGGGCAGGCGTCAGCTTGGAGACGTCGGTCTTCAGCACCGCCGCACCGACGGGGTTCGTGCCGTTCTCGCTGGGCCGTGCGCCCCGCTGGCGGATACGCTCCACCACGCCGCTCTCCGTCTTCTTGGCGGTCTCAGCAGTCTTCCGGGCCATGATGTCGTCAAAGTAGCGGGCCTTGTAGGCGTCCTCCATCTTCACGCCCAGCTTGAGCATCTGGGCAAAGTCCGGGTCAGCCAGCGCCGTCTTGATGTCGAAGTCCGGGTCTTCAGCCCGGATGCGCTCCACGGCGGCGTCCCACTCCTGCTGGATGGCTTCCATCTTGGCGGCTTCCGCCCGCTGCTGCTCGGCGGCACGGTGCTTGGCGTTCTCGCTTTCCAGCGCGTCCATCTCCTTGGCCAGCTGGACGCTGATGCCCTTCTTCATGGCCATGTCTTCGTAGTAGGCGTCGTCCTTCACGACGCCGCCCTCCACCGCAGCGGCCAGTGCCTCGTAGTCGCCGGGAGCAGTACCGTACTTCTGGCCCAAAGCGTTCAGGATACGCCCCACCGGCCCCTGCTCGTTCAGGATGCTGTCGTAGGCTTTCTGGGTGGCCTGCACGATCATCTCGCCAAACTCCCGGTTGTACTCGCCCCTCATCAGTTCGCCAAACGCTTTCCGGTGCTCCTCCGGGTCGGTGCCGCTCTTGTCTGCCGCACCGTCCTGTTCCTCGCCTTCAGCAGCATCTTCCTCCGCGTCCGACTCTTCCGCCGGACTCAGCATCTCATCCACCTCAGCGGCAGCAGCCTCCCGGCCCTTGCTCTGGGCGGGGGCAGACGCCGCCTTTTCTGCCGCCGCAGGGGCGGCACCATCGCCGCCCTCCGCAAACAGCTGCAAATCGAAAGGCTCCCCCGGGTTGCGGCTCCCGGCGTCTGCTGCGCTCTGCTTGCATCCTGCCGGCCGCGGCCCCAACAGCTCCTCCCTGCTTCTGCCGCAGGCAGCGGTCGTCGCCGTTGCTGCAAACAGCTGCAAGTCCACCGCCGGGCTGCACTTGCAGCTTTTCTTGAAGTTCACATTCTCCGGGTACTGTTCGGCCAACAGGTCCAGACCGTCGGCCACAAGTTCGAACTTGTCCCGCATGAGGACGCTGTCGCCCGCCTCCACATTCACCACCGGGCCGTCCTTACCCTGATAGATGCAGCTCGAGGTGTGTTCGTCCTCCGCAGCGCTGTACGCCAGCGTCTGCATCAGGCAACTCACCGCAGCACATACGATGTCCTGTCCCGCCGGGGCATACCCCGCGTGGCCCTCGGCCCTCATCGTCAGCTTCCCGCCCTCCGGGTCTGTCACATAAATAATTTTGATCATGTTACCCTCCGCTCGTTCTTATGTCACTTATTCGGGTCATTGATGTTCATCGCCCTCTCGGCTGCCTTCGTGGCCAGCGGGTTCGTTCCGCCGCCCACCTGTCCGCCCAGAGAGTTCGTTACCGTCTTTGCGCTGGTCTCTCCACCGCCTCCGCCGCCGGTCATGGCAGCGGCAGCAGCACCGGCCTGTTCGCTCAGGTTCGAGCCGTTCTGCTGGTCGATGACAGCCGCCATCTGCTGGATCTGTGCCATTGCCTGCTGCAGCTGCTGGTACAGAGTGCCGTTCTGGGCCACCCGCTGACGCACCTTCTCGATGCCCTCGAAGTCCATCATGTCCAGACACGCCAGTGCGGCGTCCGCGTTGGCCGGAGCAAAGAATCCCAGCTGGTAGCATTCCTTTGCTGTCTCGTTCTGGCTAAGGCGGCTGAAGGTGCTCTTCTTTGCCGCGCTCACCGTGATGTCGAACACCGGCTCATGGGCACCCAGCTCCACGCCGCCCACGCTCTCCACCGGCTGCGGCCGCAGCATCTGGCCGGAAAATTCCCGGTACTCCGTACCGCCCTGCTGGCCGGTGATGCGGTAGACCCGCTCTTCGTCGTAGAACTGCCGCATCAAATCGATGATGAAATAGCATTCCTTTGCAAAGGAGCGGTAAGAGCTTTTCAGCATATCCCGGCTGAGCTTCGAGCCTGCTTCCTGCAGCGCCGCAATGGCCGAGGCCGCCGTCAGGCCGCTGGTCGCGCCGCCCTGGTTCACGTCCCGGTTTCCGCTGATCTCCTTCAGCTCTGCGACGCGGTTCTGCTGGTAAGCGATGGTGTTGGAGGGCAGCGGAGCGGTCTCCAGCTCCATGAAGCCCCGCTCATCCAGACGGCCCACCAGATGTACCACGTCTTTTGCCGTGTCCAGCAGCTCGTCTTCGTTCACGCCCGCCGTGTCCGAGACGAGGTATCGCTTCTTGGCCGCCGCCAGCGTGTTCTCGTCCATGGCCTGCGTCATCCGGTCGATGGCGTCCTGCGTGTCCTTCATCACGTCGATGTACCCAAAGCCCGCCGGGCTGTTCTCTTCCACAAAGAGCGGGTCGAACACGAAGGGATATTTTCCGTGGTCATAGAAACCGGTCTCGGCCATCTGCGGGTCATTCTCACTGGCGTAGAGCACCACACCGTTGCAGAACTTGCAGTAATGCACCACGGTCTGGCCGCCGGGCTTCTCCCGCTTGTAGTACCAGTCCACCACCACGCTCTTTTCGCTGGTGTCGATGTTCTGGTCACTGACGTACTGCCCCACGGTGATGCCGCTGCTGCCCGCCTTGCCCTCCAGCTGCGGCCACTTGGCCGTCAGGCGGTCGTTGTCGGCCAGTGCCAGCGAGAAGAAGTTGGCCGAGTCCTGGATGTCCTCCACGCCCGGCTCCCAGTAGAGCATCAGAAGGTCCATGCTCCGGATGGCGATGTCCCCAAGGCCCTCCCGCAGCGCCGGGTCCCAGAAAATGCCCTTGACGCCGGTACCCTGCTTGAGCTTACGCCACCAGGTGTCGCTGTACACGCTCTCGTAGTCCGCCTGTTCCAGCACCACCGGCAGAATGTCGGAGAGGAGCCTCGCCGTCTCCTCGTCGTCCTGCGCCCTCGGCAGCACGTTCGGCTCCGGGTAGTTGTCCATGGCGTCGGCGTGTTTGTTGGCGATGGAGTTGAACAGCCACCCCGTGCTGGGGGCGCGTTTGCCCTCCATCACCCGGTTGCCGTACTGTTTCCAGTGGCCCAGCTTGTACCATTCCTCGTTGTCGATGATCCGCTTGTCGAGACTGGCTTTGGCCGACTTGTACTTTTCGAGGATGGCCATCGCCTCGCTGATCTCCTTCTCGCCGATCGCCGGTTCACCATCCAGCACCCCGGCCAGACTCTCGCCGCCGGGGCTTTCATCTGCTGTCAGGTCAAGCTCTTTTTTACCAAATTCCATCCCATTTTCCTTTCCGCGTTCCTGTTCAAATCCTCATAAACCTCGTCTTGTCCTTTCTCGGGTCCATATCCAGCGGGTCGTCCAGCATGGGCGGCGGCTGGGTGTGCTTTGCGGCGCTGATGGGGTTCTCCATCAGCACATAGCGGCACTCATCGTAGATGTGGTCCTCCTGCGTGGTATCGATGTCCTCCACATTGCTCTCGTCATAGACGAGGTTCGGGATGGTGCGGATGAAGTGTTTGCAGGTGTTGAAGACCTGCAGCATCGGCCTTCCGTCTTCGCCGAAAGCCAGCCGATAGTGAAACTGCATCTTTCCCGCCAGACGGGTGTGGTCGCCGGGCATCCAGTGCAGAAAGTTCGGACTTTTCTCCTGCATGTCCGCGATGCTCTCGCCCCGGCTCTCGTCAAAGATGGCCGGGTCGGCCACGCCCAGGATGACCCGGCCTTTCAGCAGCGGGTCATTTTCCTCTGCCTCCCGGATCATCCGTGCCTGTTCCATCGGGTCCTTTCTCAGGCCCTCGTTGGGTGTGCCGGTGCAACCGTAAAGCTCCTTGATACGGTAGAGCCGCCCGCGCTCGTCCGCTGCATACCACCCCACAGAAAACGGCTTCGAGAAACCGAAGTCGTATCCCCGCCATATCTTCCAGTGCTCCGGGATGGGAAACGGCTCGATGACGTGGGTCCACCGCTGGTCCTTGTAGTGGTTCGGGTCGTTCCGCCACTCGGTGAACACCTGCCCCGAAAAACTGTCCCAGTTTCCGTAGAGCAGCGCCTGCTTCTCCGCCTCCGGCAGAGAGGCCAGTGTGCCGATGTAGCCCGGGTCATTTTTCAGCAGCGCCGGGTTGTCGAAAATGGTGCTTGGGATAAAAATGCGGGTGCGCCGCCGGGTGATCTCATCCCCGTCCGGCGTCTTTACCTTCATCAGCTGCACCATCCGTGTACCCGCCGGGGCAGGGCTGATAAATCGGCTCTTCACCCAGCCATGGCCTACACCGCCGGGGTTGGCCGTAGCCCGGATGTATACCCGGGTGCCGGGTCCCGAGGGGCGGTTGCGGCTCATCACGTAGCTGTACTCGTCCCAGGTAAAATGCGTCAGCTCGTCCACGCCGATAAAATCAAACGCCTTGCCCTGATAGTTGTACTTGTCCTGTGTGTGGTTCAGGCTGCCAAAATAGATCTTCGCCCCGCTGGGAAAGGTCCAGCAGTGGCTTGTGCCGTTGTACCGTGCCTGCGGGAAAACAGGCTTGTAATACCGCATGGTCTTGTCGATCAGTTCTGAAAGCTGCGGGTAGGTCTTGCGCAGGATCAGCGCCCGGTAGTGCGGGATGTGTACCTGCCGCAGCGCCTCGATGATCAGTGCGTCGCTCTTCCCGCCACCAGCAGCGCCCCCATACAGAGCTTCGTCCTCGGTGCGCGCCATAAAGGCTGCCTGCCTCGGCTGCGGCGACCAGATCACGGGGCGTCCGTGATATGTTTTATGCTCCATCCACCATCACCTCCGGCCCTTTTTCTTCCCGGCCCTCGGCCCCGATCTCCACCAGCGGTGGGGCATCGCCCTCGCTCTGGCTCTGGCTGGGTACCATTGCCGCAGCCTTTTCGGCCACGGTCATCAGCACGGCAGCCATCGCGGCGGCGTTCTTGTCGCTCATCACCCGGCCGCTGTACCGTTCCAGCTGGGCGTCCAGAACCTCCCGCTCCTCGTCGTCCAGCTGCCGGTCGTAGCTGCCCTCGGCAGCGTACAGCACAAGCCCGGTCTCCGTGGCGTCTGCCAGCTCCTCGGCGTCCCCCTTCAGCAGCGTGCCAATGGCAAAGTTTCTGGCCCGGGTGTCCTCGTCCAGTTTCCGGTGGAGCTTGGCCTGTACCTGCGCGGCCCGTTGGCTCTCGTCCACACGGCTCTGCAAATAGCTCACCTGCGCCCTCGCCCCGAGGCTGGCCCGGATGGCGATCTCCCGCGCAGCGGCCTGCCGCTCTTTTGCAAAGGCGTCGCTCCGGCCGGCTTCCTCGGCCAGCCAGC
>OGIR01001033.1_pt1 | contig 17221 bp, 20 predicted proteins | sample 1571831 | NCBI WGS metagenome assembly OGIR01 (sample SAMEA2582124, study PRJEB24529) | metagenome | biome: Human gut stool | place: China | collected 2011 | reverse complement strand
CAGCTTGCGCAGCAGGCCCGCGCGGGCGTCCTCCGGCACCTGCAAAGCATCAAGCAGGCCGAACAGATAGCCCATGTGGCTCACTTCCAGCACCCAGTCGGTGCCCAGCTGCCCCAGCGACTGCGCCGCAAGACACACGGCCTGCTGCACTTCCGCTTCGCCCACACCGCCCAGAAATTCCAGACCCATCTGGCCGATCTCCTTGAAGGTGTGGCTCTCTGCCGAGGGGCGGTAGACGTTTTCGTGGTAGTAGTAGCGCAGCGTCTCGCCGGGGGCGGGCTGCGCCGTTTTGGCAATGGAGAGGGTCACGTCCGGCTTGAGAGCCAGCAGACGGCCGTCCAGGTCGGTGAAGGTGATGACCTGCTCCGACGAAAGAAAGCTGCGGTTGGCCTGATACAGGCTGTACTCCTCAAACCGGCCCATGTGGTACTTGCGGCACCCTGCGGCCTCGTACAGCGCCCGCAGGGCAAAGGAGGCACGCTCCTTGGGCTGCAGCGTCGAAAGATCAAATTCCATGTCGGTTCCCCCTGTTCTTCTTACACCATCCTGCACCGGTCCTCCCGGCCGGTGGGTGCGGCGCCTTCCGCACACAATGGGCACACCCGGGTGTGTTCTGTCTTTATTTTACTTTATCTAGGTAAAGTTGTAAAGCAGGAAAGTGACGGTGTTTGCAGCTCCATCTTACATTTTTTCGGTGCGTTTGTACAGAAAGGCGAAAATGTTTCACCGCCGGGCCGCAAGAGTTGACGGCGGGCGAACACAAAAAAGCCACCCGCAGTCTCCTGCGGATGGCTCTGTCAGCACATCTTAACCCAGCAGCTCCAGCACACCGGCCTTGGGGCGGGCACCCACGGCCTGACGCACCAGCTTGCCCTGCTCGAACACCAGCAAGGTGGGGATGCTCATCACCCCGAACTGTGCCGCCAGGTCCGGCTGCTCGTCCACATTCACCTTGCCCACCTTGACGTCGGTGCGCTCTTCGGCCACCTCATCCACGATGGGGCTGAGCATGCGGCAGGGGCCGCACCAGCTGGCCCAGAAGTCCAGCAGCACCGGCTTGTCGCTGTGCAGCACTTCCTGCGCAAAGTTTTCGGTCGTAATGGTCACAACTGCCATATTTTATCCCTCCGTAAAAGGTGTTTGTTTTTTCTGACAACATCAGTATACCCCGGATGCCGCATGTTTTTCCGTGACCGGGTCACATAAAAAACGCGCCGCCGGGCACTCAGGCACGGCAGCGCGCTGCAAAATCGGTTTTACTTGTTCAGCATCTCATGTGCGGTCTTGCAGATGGTGGCAGCATCCAGGCCGTACTTTGCCAGCAGGTCCCATGCGGGGCCGGAGCAGCCGAACACATCCTGCACGCCCACGCGGCGCACGGGGGTGGGCAGCTTCTCGGACAGGACGGCGCACACGGCTTCGCCCAGACCGCCGATGACGTTGTGCTCCTCGGCGGTGATCACCTTGCCGCACTCTTTGGCCGCCTTCAGGACGATCTCCTCGTCCAGCGGCTTGATGGTGTGGATGTTGATGACGCGGGCATGGATGCCCTCGGCGGCCAGCTGCTGGGCAGCGATGCGGGCCTCGTTGACCATCAGGCCGGTGGCGATGATGGCAATGTCATTGCCCTCGGTGATCTGCTCGCCCTTGCCGATCTCAAAGTGGTAGTTGTCGGCATCGTGGAACACGGGCACCGCCAGACGGCCGAAGCGCAGGTAGACCGGGCCTTCCATGGCGTAGGCGGCACGCACAGCGGCGCGGGCCTCCACGTCATCGGCGGGGCAGATAACGGTCATGCCGGGGATGCTGCGCATGAGGGCAAAGTCCTCGCAGCACTGATGGGATGCACCGTCCTCACCCACCGAGATGCCGCCGTGGGTGGCACCGATCTTCACGTTCAGGTGGGGGTAGCCGATGGAGTTGCGCACCTGCTCAAAGGCACGGCCGGCGGCAAACATGGCAAAGCTGGAAACAAAGGGCACATAGCCCATGGTGGACAGGCCGGCGGCCACGCCCATCATGTTGCCCTCGGCAATGCCGCAGTCAAAGTGGCGGTCCGGGTAAGCCTTGCGGAACATGCCGGTCTTGGTGGCGGCAGCCAGGTCAGCGTCCAGCACCACCAGGTCGTCGTGGCCCTCAGCGGCCAGCTCCTTCAGGGTGTTGCCGTAGCTTTCACGGGTAGCGATTTTTTTCACGTCTGCCATCTTACTTCTCCTCCTGTTCCAGCGCGGCGTAGGCGGCGTTCAGTTCTTCCATAGCGACCTTGTATTCGTCGTCGTTGGGGCCCTTGCCGTGCCAGTCCACGGAGTTGCTCATAAAGGAAACGCCCTTGCCCTTGGTGGTGTCCATGATGATGCAGGTGGGCTTGTCGTTCTCGGCATGGAAAGCCTGGATGGCGGCCTCGATCTGGTCATAGTCGTGGCCATTGATGGTCAGCACGTTGAAGTTGAAGGCCTTCATCTTCTCTTCCAGCGGCTCGCTGCTCATGACCGTCTCGGTGGAGCCGTCGATCTGCAGGCGGTTGCGGTCCAAGAACACGCACAGGTTGCTCAGGCCGTAGTGGGCGGCAAACATAAAGGCCTCCCAGCACTCACCCTCTTCCACCTCGCCGTCACCCACGATGGCAAACACGTTGATGGGCTTGCCTGCGTGCTTGGCACCCAGTGCCATGCCGCAGGCTGCAGAGATGCCCTGGCCCAGACTGCCGGTGGACATGTCCACACCCGGCGTCTCGTTCATGTTGGGGTGGCCCTGCAGGTAGCTGCCGATTTTGCGCAGGGTCTTGAGGTCCTCCACCGGGAAGTAGCCGCGCTCTGCCAGAGCAGCATACAGTGCCGGAGCGGCATGGCCCTTGGACAGCACCAGACGGTCGCGGTCGGCCATCTTGGGATCCTTCGGGTCGATGTTCATTTCTACGAAATAGAGGTAGCTCAGCAGCTCGGCGATGTCCAGACTGCCGCCCGGATGACCGCACTTTGCGCTGTGCGTGCCCTCGATCACGCCCATGCGGATGTGACAGGCGTGCTTTGCCAGGGTAAGTTTTTCTGCATTTGTCATGATGGTCCTCCCGTATGAACCTCAGATTTGCAAGCGTTCCAAAAAAGCCGTTTTACGCCCTGCCGGGCAGGTGTGTCCCAGCAGTGCGCTCTTTTTCAAGTTTATATTAGCTATTCTATGCAAAAAGGTCAAGTTCCTTCATGCAAAATGTACATACACGGGGAAATCTTGCCCGAAAAGTTCCGCTTTTTGGTCAATTTGCGGGTCGTTTGCCGCATCTTGACAGCCGCCGGGGCATTTGCTATAATTTTGTCAAAATCCGGCACGGAGCCGGGTGTGCGGGCAGAAGCCCGTTTTCTCCATACAGGAGAACTTTTTATCCAGAGCATTTTTTCAAAAGACGCCACGAAGGGGTCTGTTTCCGGCCGGAATGCCGGGAGCAGACCCCTTTTTTATGCAAAGGAGGACTTTTTCATGAACACCAAGACTGTTTCGCCCGCCCGCCGCATCGTGCTGGCGGCATTGTTCCTTGCGCTGGCCTTTGTGCTGCCCATGGTCACCGGCCATGTGCCGCAGGTGGGCAACATGCTGTGCCCCATGCATTTTCCCATTCTGCTGTGCGGCTTTGTGCTGGGCGGCCCCTGGGGGCTGGCCGTGGGCTTTGTGGCTCCGCTGCTGCGCTCGGTGCTGTTCGGCATGCCGCCGATGTTTCCCATCGCCGTCTCCATGGCCTTTGAGCTGGCCGCCTACGGCCTTGTGTCCGGCCTTGTCTGGCGCAGAGTGAAGCACACCCTGCCCATGATGTATGCCGCTCTCGTCACCGCCATGGTGGCTGGGCGGCTGGTGTGGGGCGCTGTCCGCTTTGTGCTGGCAGGCCTCACCGGAGGCAGTTTCCCCTTCCAGGCCTTTTTGTCCGGTGCATTGCTTACCGCCGTGCCGGGCATCCTGGCCCAGCTGGTGCTGATCCCCCTGATCCTCACGGCCCTGGAAAAGGCAGGGTTTATGGACTAAGGCCTTTTCGGGAAAGCGCATCAGCGATAATTTCTGTCGTAATACATATAGGTCATCGCACTGTTCGCAAGTGCCGATACCCGGCTATTATATGCGGTCAGTTCGGTATTTGTCCTCACAGCGTCCAGCTGCCCATAGATCCTCTGGTTTCCCTGCTCAATGCGGTTCAGGGTATGATTGCTCTGGTTCAGGCATTCATAAAGGCCCTGATTGACCTGCTGCAGCTTTCGCAGTTCTCGTACTGCCTGCTGTAAATTTGTAAGGACAGCGTGCCTCCACGAATCCTCATCAAACCGGTCATAGCAGCCTTTCTTTCCTTCCAGTGTGTTCGTAATGCCCGTTGAGAGATAGTGGTGGAAACACGCCATGGGGATCAGGCTTCTGTAGGCTTCGTGGATCGTTCCGCGGGAATACAGTCTTGCCCGGGCCTGCTCCAGTTTTGCCTGCTGCTGCAGCAGCAGTTCCTTTTCACTCTGGAGCTGTTTCCTGTAAGCACGTTCTTTTTCTACTCTCTTTTTGTCTGCAGCCACGGCACTATCATACTTTGCCCATTTTTCGTTGCGTATTTCCCTATCCGCAGCACGCTGGTAGATGTTTCCCCAGACCGTTCCGAACACACCGAGAGCGATCGCAATAACAATGCCCAACGAGATGCTTCGAACAACACCAGAGATGGGGATCCCCAGAAGAAAAACCATATACCAGCCGCCGTTTTGAACGAACGGATTTCCGCCGTCTGTCGGTTCTGGAGGATCGACTTCCCTTGGGTGTCCAAGCCGCTGCATCTGGTAGTCCAGATTGGCGATCAACCGCTGTGTCGTATAGAGTTCCCTTTCTACATCGCAGATTTTTCCGACATAATCGGTCAGAGCCTGATTATAATATCCCATTGATCTTTCCTCCAAATCAGCTGTAGATCATCCATGCACTCATTGCAAGATATGCCACTCCGCATAGGATCCCGACAAGGATCGGATACGCCGCCGCTACCATGTATGCATCCACAGCAATGATCAGACAGCCGATCGGCGGACAAATGCATGCGATCACAAAACCCGCTATCAACATCGTTAAATACATTTTTCCATCCTCCCTTTAAAAGCAACAGCCGCCTGCCCTCTTTTTGAAGAAAGCAGACGGCTGTTGCTTTATTTCATCTGTACCATTGCTCAGAATCCATCTGTCAACCGAATTGCCAGCAAAAACAGCCACTTAACGATGGTTACGCAGATAGTTGCATAGCCCACAACCACCGACAGGAGTGCTTTTTTCACCTGCCCGCCGTCCGAATTCAGCGACTGCAGTGTTTCTGCCGAAAGGAATCGGCACATCCATCCCCGGCCATTGCTGATATCCCGCCAGGAAAACCATGCGCCGATCAGCAGAATCACGATCAATACCACCAACTGATCCATTTTCTATTCCTCCGTTTTCTGGATTCATTCCAGTGCAGCCTTCCCCAAAGCAAGCCGCACTTTGCAGCTTTTAAAGAGCAGATCCGGTGAGTTCATTGTTCCACACTGATCCTGATGGCCGATCTGCTCCTTTACTACAGGTCCATCACTTTCTTAGCGTTCTTCAAACCAGATGCAGCCGTTCCGATCTTCCGGGCGGTTGTAGCCGTGGGTCCAGCCTTTCTGGCAGCGGCAGTAAACCCTATCCCCGTTCCAGTCACTCCGGTCAGCATAGATACACTCCATGCAGTTTCCACAGAAGCAGCCCTCCGGCAGCACGATCATGCGCTTGTTCCGGGTATCAACTTTTTCCATCGTCAATTCCTCCCTGATATAAGATTGGCTCTTTTTCTATTTTGATTTTCCCATGATCGTTCGATGCCCGATAGACCACCATTTCCCGCTCAGGCATTTTAACGACCGGAAAATACAAACAAGTTATTTCTTCTGGCATTGCTTCCAAAATCTGGCCGATGTACAATTTGTCACCCGGCGAAAGACTCTCTGCTCCACCAAAATGCACATGAAAGATGCCCATAAATTCAATTCCATCTTTGAACCATTCCTCGATCTTCCGGTTCAAATACGCAATATTTGGCGTATAACTGCACGGAGAACCGCCCGTCTTTCCGTAGTCCAAGACATGGCATGTGACCACTCCATTTTTTCCGCCAAGAATTCCGCCTATCTCTGGCGGCTCACACGGAAGTTTTTTCAGGATCTCTCCCATCACAGATTCCGACTTTACGACCATTTGCAGTTCCTCTCTCGCCAAAAGCCGTATTTTTATTGCATATTTGTATTATAGATAATATTTATCTATTAGTCAATAGAAAAATTCTTCTTGCCTATCCTTAATAGTAAGGAGGGCAACAGCCATGAAGAACAGACTCAAAGACTTACGAGAAGATCACGACCTTACGCAACAGATGGTTGCTGACCAAATCGGTATCACACAGCGGAAGTACAGCTACATCGAGACAGGCATTCAACAGCTCACAGCAGAATTGCTGGTTTCTCTTGCTTTGTTGTACAACGTGAGCATCGACTATCTTCTTTGCCAGACGGATAACCCCAATCGTTATTGATTTTCAAATTTTACACGCAAAAAACGGCCGCCGCCCTCGCAACGAGGACAGCGGTCGTTCGCATTTTTTAAAATTTAGGTTTTCTCACTGAGCCAGGAACCCCGGCAGAGCCTTGCCCTGCTTGCGCCACTGGTGATACTCGGCGGTGGCGGCAAATTCCACGTCACCGGCAGAGTTCAGGGCCGTTTCCACCGAGTCCTGCACCACGCCGATGATAAAGCCCACGCCTACCATCTGCATGGCCACGTCGTTGGAGATGCCGAACAGGGAGCAGGCCATGGGGATCAGCAGCAGGGAGCCGCCGGCCACGCCGGAAGCACCGCAGGCACCCAGAGCGCTCATGGCGCTCAGCACGATGGCGGCCGGCAGGGACACCTGAATGCCCAGCGTGTTGGCAGCGGCCAGCGTCATGATGGTGATGGTGATGGCGGCACCGTCCATGTTGATGGTGGCGCCCAGCGGGATGGACACGGAATACATGTCCTTATCCAGCCCCAGCTTCTCACACAGGGCCATATTCACGGGGATGTTGGCGGCGGAGCTGCGGGTGAAGAAGGCGGTCAGGCCGGACTCCTTCAGGCAGCGGAACACCAGCGGGTACGGGTTGCAGTGCAGGTAGATGAACATGATGAACGGCGAAACGATGAGGGCCATGAACAGCATGGTGCCCACCAGCAGGGCCAGCAGCTTGCCGTACTGGGTAAAGATGGCCAGGCCGTTGCCGGAAACGTTGGTGTACACCAGACCCATGATGCCGAAGGGTGCCAGATTGATGATCCAGCGCACGATCTGGGACACCGCATCGGCGGTGTTGGCCATAAAGATCTTGGTGCTCTCCGAGCCGATGCCCTTCATGGCAATGCCGAACATGCAGGCCCAGAACAGGATGCCGATGTAGTTGCCGTTCATGATGGCCGCCACGGGGTTGGCCACAAAGTTGGTGAGCAGGGTGCTCATCACTTCGCCCAGACCCTGGGGCACCACGTCGGACTGGGCAGCGTCGGCCAGCACGACGGTCACCGGGAACAGGAAGCTGGTCACCACCGCAATGGCAGCGGCCAGGAAGGTGGTGAGCATGTACAGCCAGATCACCGTGCCAAAGCGGCGGTCCAGCCTGGAAGAACCCTGTGCCAGGGCGCTTGCCACGATCACGAACACCAGCACCGGGGCAATGCCCTTCAATGCGCCGACGAACAGGCTGCCGAACTCAGCCACCCAACCGGCACCCGGGGCCACCAGTGCCAGCACCACGCCGACTGCCAGGCCCACTAGGATACGGAGGATCAGGCTGACGCTGTTGTACTTTGCAACAGCAGCTTTCAGGGTCTTCATACTATGATAACACTCCTCTTTACGCTGTACGTCTCATGCGTACAGTTTTCTGTCTCTTTCCCAAGAACAAGTGTCATTATAGCACAGACGGCCCAAAAGAGGAAGTATTTCCAGGCATTTTCCCCTCTCATTTTCCAATCTTTGTGAACTTTTATTTTTTCGCCCCGAAAACTGTATTTGTATAAAATACAGTTTTGCGGTTTTGACAACAAAAAAAGCACCCCCTGCCCCGGGGCCGGGCCCTCGGGGCAAAGGGTGCTATGCTGTGTTTTTGGTTCAGCTGTGCTGCTGGGTCAGGGCCAGCTTCTGGTAGGCGATGCGGGGCGTTCCGTCCGCCACATGGATGATGCCGCAGCGCGTAAAGCCGTTCTTTTCCAGCAGATGCTGCATGATCTGGTTGTCGGCATGGGTATCTGCCCGCAGACTCTGGCAGTGCTCCAGACACCACTCGATGACCGCCGAAGCCACCCCCTTGCTCTTGCCGGAGGAGGCCAGCCGGTGGATGGTGCCATAGGGCAGGGCATCGTTCAGCCATGCACCGTCCTCGATCACCTGATAGGTGGGGTCCACCCCCAGAATGAAAGCGAACACGCCCAGCAGCTGGCCGTTGACCACATACACGAACAGCCGTTTGGAGTCGATGTCCTTCTCCAGAAGCTCCTGCGGGGGAAAGTTGTCGCCCCACTGGGTGGGGTTGCCCGAAGCCGCCATGGCTTCCCGCGCATGGGCATAGATCTGCAGGATCTGCGGCAGATCTCCTCTCACTGCTCCACGAAACATCTGTTTACACCCTCTTATCCTGCCGCATATTCTCCGCAAGGAAGGCGCGGCACAGCTTTGTTGCACTTGTTATTATACTACATCCTGCCAGAAAACACCAGTTTTTTGTGCATCGGCACAACTGCAAAAAAGCAGGGCACCGTGCGTCTCACACCGGTGCCCTGCTCAGGGGGGAAAGTAATTCTCTTGCCTGGAATGCTCAGGCCGTGGTCCGGCTGCGGACTGCGCGCACCTGCCGGTACTCACGGGGGCTCAGGCCGTAGCGCTCGTGGAACAGGCGGTAAAAATAGCTGGTGTTCTCGTAACCCACCTGGGCAATGATCTGCTGGATGTTCAGATCGCTGCGGCGCAGCAGGCGGGCCGCCGTCTCCATGCGGTGCCTCTGCAGCAGCTCCTTGTAGGTCTTGCCGGTCTGCGCACGCACGCACTCGCTGACGTATGCCAGCGAAACGCCATAGGCCCGCGCCACGTTGGACAGGCTGGCCTCGCGGTAATTCTGGGTGATCTCCTGCAGAGCCGCCCGCACCAGCGCGTCGCGGCTGACGGCTTCCGTGCGGCTCTCCAGCATCTCGTTCTTGGTCTGCATCATCTGGATCTCCTCTGTAACGGTGCGGCGGGCGGGGACTGGGGGAAGCCGGACACCCGCCGCACGGGAACTGCAGGTCTTGCTTGAAGGCCCTTACACTTCGTATACGAAACACGGTCCCGGAAGATTGCACGAAATGATAAAAATTTTTGAATTATTTTCCTCAGCAAAAAGGGCCGCCTGTGCACGAACTGCACAGCGCGGCCCATCTGGAAGAAAATGAGGAAAATCGCTTGATCAAAACATGCTCTCGTCCTTGTAACGGCCGGTGCGCACGAACTGCACCCACTCGGCCACGTTCACCGCGTGGTCGCCGATGCGTTCCAGATATTTGATCACCATCAGCAGGTCCAGCGCAGCGTCCACCTTAGCGGGGTCGGCTGCGATCTCCTGCGCGAGGGTGTGCTTGATGGCATTGAAGTCAAAGTCCACGGCGTCGTCGGCCGCAATGACCTTGCGGGCGGCCAGCTCGTCCTCGGCGGTCAGTGCCGCCATGGCGTCCTGGATCATCTGGTATGCCTTGCGGCCCATGGCAATGGCCTGGCTCACCGCCGGGTCGCCCTCCTTGCGCACGGTGACCAGATGCGGGATGATCTCGGCAATGTCCGAAGCATGGTCGCCGATGCGCTCAATGTCGGTGACCACCTTCATGGCGGTGGAGATGCGGCGCAGGTCCCCGGCCACTGGCTGCTGGCGCAGCAGCAGGGTCATGCAGCGGTGCTCGATGTCCCGCTCCATGTTGTTGATGCGGCTGTCGCCCTTCACGATCTTCTGGGCGGCTTCGGCATCGGCGGTGCACAGTGCTTCCAGAGCGGCCTCCACGGCCTCGGCAGAGTTGCTGCCCATTTCCACCAGCGCCGCCTTGAGGGCTTCCAGATCGGTGTCGTACTGTTTGCGGATGCTCATTGGTCTTTCCTCCTCGATTTAACCGAACCGGCCGGAGATGTAATCCTCGGTGCGCTTGTCCTGCGGGGCGCTGAAGATCTGGTTGGTGGGGCCCACCTCCACCAGCTCGCCCAGCAGGAAGAAGGCCGTGCGGTCGCTGATACGGGCAGCCTGCTGCATGTTGTGGGTGACGATGACCACCGTGTAGTTCTTTTTCAGCTCGCTCATCAGCTCTTCCACCTTCATGGTGGAGCCGGGGTCCAGGGCGCTGGTGGGCTCGTCCATCAGCAGCACTTCGGGCTTGACCGCCAGGGCCCGGGCGATGCACAGCCGCTGCTGCTGGCCGCCGGACAGGCCCAGGGCGCTCTTTTTCAGGCGATCCTTCACCTCGTCCCACAGGGCCGCACCCCGCAGGGAGCTTTCCACCAGCTCATCCAGCTCTGCCTTATTGCGGACCCCGTGGAGCTTGGGGCCATAGGTGATGTTGTCGTAGATGCTCATGGGGAAGGGGTTTGCCTTTTGGAACACCATACCCACCCGGCGGCGCAGGTCGGTGAGCTCCATGTCCCGGGCAAAGATGTCCTGCCCCTTGAGGCGGACATCCCCCTCGATGCGCACGCCCGGCACAAGGTCGTTCATGCGGTTGAGCGTTTTCAGGAAGGTGGACTTGCCGCAGCCGGAGGGGCCGATGAGGGCCGTGATCTCCCGCTCGCCCACGTCCAGCGAGATATGTTTCAGCGCCTTGAAGTCGCCGTACCAGAGGTTCAGGTTTTTTGCCGAGATGACCGGCATCGTTGTGCTTTCCATAGCATACCTCTTTATTTTTACTGCTTCTGTTTCAGTTTTGTCTTGGCCAGCCGGGCCGCCAGATCGATGACCAGCACCAGCACCAGCAGCACGGCACCGATGGCCCAGGCGGAGGCAAAGTCGCCGTCCTCAAAGGCACGCAGGTACAGCAGCACCGACAGGGTAGCACCGTTGGAGGTGTAGGCCTTGACCACACCCTTGGCGATCACTTCCGCCGCACCGGCGGTAAACAGCAGGGCGGCGCTCTCGCCCACGATGCGGCCCACAGCCAGGATGCAGCCGGTGACGATGCCGTCGATGCTGCAGGGCAGCACGATGGTGTGGATGATATGCCACTTGCCGGCACCCAGACCCAGCGCACCCTCGCGGTAGCCCTGGGGCACCGTTTTCAGGGATTCCTGGGTGGTGCGGATGATGGTGGGCAGGTTCATGACCACCAGCGTCAGGCTGCCGGACAAAAGGCAGGTCTGGAAGCCCAGCGCCTGGCTGAACACCAGCATGCCCACCAGACCATAGAGGATGCTGGGGATGCCGGCCAGCGTCTCGTTGGTGAACTCGATCACCTCGATCAAACGGCGGTTGGAGGCGTATTCGGTCAGGTAGACCGCCGCGCCTACACCCAGCGGCAGCACGATGAGCAGGGTCAGCAGGATGACGTACAGCGTGTTGAGGATGGCCGGCAGGATGCCGTCGGTGCCTTTCAGCACGCTGGCCGTGGTGGTGAGGAAGTTCCAGCTGATGTGCGGCACACCGCGCACCAGCACCATGCCCAGGATGCCCGCCACCAGCGCCATCACCAGCAGGGCAGCCGCCCACACCAGCACCGTCATCACACGGTTCCAGGCGCGGCGGGAGGGCAAAAACCCGTTATGCATCGCGGTCGCCTCCCTTCAACACCACGTTGAGCACCACATTGATGAGCATGATGAACACAAACAGCACCAGAGCAATGCTGAACAGCGCCTGCCGCTGCAGGCCGCCGGCGTAGCTCATTTCCTTGGCAATGGCCGTGGTCAGGAAGGTGACGCTGCGGAACACGCTGTCCGGCATATTGGGGCTGTTGCCGGCCACCATCATCACGGCCATGGCCTCGCCGATGGCGCGGCCGATGCCCAGCACCACCCCGGCGGCAATGCCGCTTTTGGCAGCGGGCACGCTGATCTTGAACCAGGTCTCGGTGTCGGTGGCACCCAGGGCCAGGCTGCCCTGCTCGTACTCCGGGGGCACGGCGTTGAGGGCCGTCACCGACACCGACACGATACTGGGCAGGATCATGATGGACAGCACCACGATGGCCGACAGCAGGCAGGCACCGGACGCCTTGCCAAAGGTCTTTGCCACGGCGGGCACCAGCACCTGCATGCCCAGCAGGCCGAACACCACGCTGGGGATGCCGCTCAGCAGCTCGATGGCCGTGACCACCACCGTGCGCACCTTCGGGCCGGCCGCCTTGGACAGGAACACCGCCGTGAGCAGGCCGATGGGCACACCGATGAGGGTGGCACCCAGCGTGCCGTACACACTGGACAGGATAAAAGGCAGGATGCCGAACTTCGGGTCGGCGGCGGTGGAGGCCCACTCGGTGCCAAGCAGGAACCGGAACAGGCCGATCTTGTGGATGGCCGGCACGCCGGAGAGGACCATGTACACCGTGATGAGCACCACGCAGCCCACCGCCAGCATGCCGCACAGGAAGAAGATGAAATTCATCATCGCTTCCAGCCACTCTGCCGGGGTCCGGGGCAGCCGTACCCGAGCCAGATAGGATTTTTTGTTCATAGCTGAAAACCTTTATAAAAGCCGCGTCGGCTCGCAGAAACGGCAGGCCAACGCGGTGGGCTAATTTTATCATTGTCCCCATCCTGTTTACCGGGTCAGTTCGGTCGGGAGTTTCACCAGCGAATGATCCGAGGGTGGGACCCTGTTGCCGTAGGCAATAGGGCGGGAGCTGGAAGCCCCGAATTTCGCGGGGGGAACTCCCAGCCGGGCTGACTCTGAGCGCCTTTTACTCGTTCACGGGCACAGCGCCTGCGGTGCGGATGAGGTCGGCAGCGTCCTTGCTGGCGGCAAAGTCCATGAAGGCCTGTGCCTGCTCCGACAGGGTCACGCTCTTGTTGGTGACGAACACAAAGGGACGCTGGATCTTGTAGCTGCCGTCCTTCACGGTAGCCTCGCTGCACGCCACGCCTTCCACGGTGACCATGGCCACGGTGTCGCCCACAGCGGACAGGGAAGCGTAGCCGATGGCCAGAGGGTTGGCCTCCACAGCGCTGATGACGGCGCCGGTAGCGGTCAGCTCCTGTGCGTACTTGCAGCTGTCCTTCACATCCACGATGCTCTCGAAGCCGTCGCGGGTGCCGGAACCGGCCTCACGGCCGATCAGCACGATCTCGCCGTCGTCGCCGCCGACCTCAGACCAGTTGGTGATCTCGCCGGTGAACATCTGCTTGAGCTGGCCCACGGTCAGGTCCGCCACCTTGCTGTCCTTATTCACGATGATGGCGATGCCGTCCAGTGCCACGGTGGTGCCGTCCACATCGTTCTTCTCGTCGTCCTTCAGGGCACGGGAGGACAGGCCGATGTCCAGGGTCTTGTCGGTGGCACCGGTGATGCCTGCGCCGGAACCGGTGGGGTCATAGCTGACGGTAACGCCCGGCTCCACCTCGGCAAAGCCTTCGGTCAGGGCAGCGATGACGTTCTTCATGGAAGTGGAACCGCCGGTGGCCACATTGCCGCTCAGGGTGCCGGCAGCAGTGCTCCCGGCAGCGGAAGAAGCGGTGGATGCCGTAGCAGAAGAAGCGGAACCGCCGCAGGCGGTCAGGGCAGCAGCGGTTGCCACGGTGCCGCAGACAGCTAGGAACGAACGACGTGTGATCTTTTTCATAATATTTTCCTCCAGATCGGGCCGGGCACCCGCCCGGCGTCTCTTATTGTGCTTCTTTGGGAACGGCCTTATTGTAGCGCATTCTCGCCGGAGGCTGCGACCATACACGGGCAAAATGCAGGTAAAACTTTGGGGGCCGGGCCTGGCTTTTGCAAGGAGCTTGTAAACTGACGGTGAAAACCGTGGCACATTTCTTTACATTGCCGGAAAAACTGCCCAAAACCATCCTTCTGCCCCTGGGCAGAACGACAAAAAGCCCCGGGCACTCTTTCCAGAGTGCCCGGGGCAAAAGGTCTTTTATCAGTTCATGGGTTTGATCTTGGTGGCAACATATACGTTGCCCCGCTTTACCAGATACAGCGTGCCGGTCATGCCGTTGATCTTGATGGTCAGCACTGCCATTGCACCGTTCTGGTACTGGTAGCGCCAACCCTCGTTGGGGAAGCTGAGCCGCAGCTCCTGTTCCACAGTGCTGTGCAGCTTTCCGCCCATGGAATCGGTCACGATAAACCTTCCGGTGGGAGCCACCTGGGTCAGAGTGCATTCATTGACAGTAGCACTGAACATCCCATCATATTTCATGGTCTGCCAGTTTCCGCCGCCGTCCGAAAACTGCAGCTTCACCTTGCCCAGGATGGCACCAGCCTTGTTCATCTCCGTGCCCTGGTCCACATCCAGCCCATACACCTTTACGGTATATGCACCGATCTGGACCTCATTGTCTGCCAGCTGGTCACCGCCGCAGCCCGTCAGCAGGCCAGACAGGGACACTGCTGCCGCAGCAGCCGCAGCCCCCTTCAGAAACGTGCGCCGAGTCATTTTTGTTGTCATAAGAAAAACCTCCTTTTCAGCAATTGTTGTTTTACCTTTGCGACCCTGCGTCGGGGTCTCCCTTACAGGCGCAAGCTCCCGTCCGGGGCGTAGAACTGCACATACTTGCGCCACTGGCTCTCGCTGATGGTGCGTTTGTAGCAGCTCACCAGGGCGTCCAGCGCGTCCTTGTCGCTCAGCTCCGGCGCACCGGGGCAGGGCAGCACCAGGATGCGGAACCACGCGTCAAACAGGTGCTCATAGTAACCGGTGTCGCGGGCACCGCACCGGGCGTAAAACCCCAGGCGGCGCACGGCCATGGCCTCGTCCTCAGCCTTTTCGGGCATTTCGGCCTCAATGATGATGGCCTGTGCCCCGGCTTCGTACTCCGGCAGGGCTGCCAGCAGCTTTGCGCCAAGGCCGCCCGCGCGGTAGGCGGGCACCACGGCAAAATAGTCCAGCTGGCTGATGGCACTGCCCTCCGGGCGCACCATGAGCAGGTAGGCGGCCAGCGTCTCCCCGTCAAACACGCCCCAGGTGTGGGCAAGGCCCTCGGCCTCGCTGGTCAGGATCATACTCAGCGGCTTGAGCTCCCCGGCGGGAAAGTCGCGGCGCATTTCCTGCAGATACACGTCGGTCAGCTCACCGGGGGTCAGCAGCCGCCAGGTAAAGGTCTTGTTCATACGATGCGGGTCCCTTTCTGGATCACGGCCTTGATGTTCAGCTCCTTGTCGGCCAGGATCACGTTGCCGTAACGGCCGGCGGCCAGGCTACCGTAATCGTTGTCCACGCCGATGCTCCGGGCCGGGTTCTCGCTGGCGGCGCGCACGGCGCTCTCCAGCGGCACGTTCATCTCCAGCACGGCACGCTTCATGCAGTCGTACAGGCAGGTATTGCTGCCGGCAATGGTACCGGGCTGCTCGGTCAGGGTGGCCAGCGGGCCCTTGACCGTGACAGCCTGTCCGCCCAGGCTGTACTGGCCGTCCGGCAGGCCGCAGGCCATCATGCTGTCGGCGATCAGGCACACATGGTCGGCCCCGAAGGTGTTGAAGGTGAACCGCACCATGGCCGGGTGGATGTGCACGTTGTCGGTGATGAGCTCCACCTCTGCGCCGTGCTCCAGTGCCGCAATGATGGGGCCGGGGGCACGGTGGGTGATGCCGGGCATGGCGTTGTACAGGTGGGTCATGTGGGTGGCACCGGCCTCAAAGGCCTGCACGGCAGTGTCGTAGTCGGTGCAGGTGTGGGCAATGGAGATGCGCACCTCATTGTGGCATTCCTTGATGAAATCCAGGTTGCCCGGCTCCTCGGGGGCCACGTCCACCAGCTTGATCAGGCCGCCCGCGCGCTTCTGCAGACGGCGGAACATCCCCGCGTCAGCACCCTGCACATACTCCGGGTTCTGGGCACCCACCTTCTTGGGGCTGATGAAGGGGCCTTCCATGTTGATGCCCACCAGATCGGCGCCCTTGCCGTTTTTGTGGGCGGCGGCGGCGTCCATCACATGGTTCAAAAACTCTTCCGGGTAGGTCATGGTAGCGGGGCAGATAGCCAGCACGCCCTTGCTGGCCTCAAAGTCGGCCAGCGTCTGGATGGCCTCCTCGGTGCCGTCGCAGAAGTCCTTGCCCATGGCCCCGTGGAAGTGGATGTCCACCAGACCCGGCAGGGCATACAGGCCCTCGGCGTCGATCACCTCTTCGCCCGCTTCCGGGGCGGCAAAGGGCACGATGCGCCCGTTGCGGATGAACAGCGTACCGCGCTCAAAGGTGTGGCGCGGCGTATAAACCAGTGCATTCTGAAGGATCATACAAAACACCTCGTTTTTCGTCAGCGGCCCGCCCGCTTCCACCGGTGCACAGCGGCCGGAGCGGGCAGCGCGTTTTTTTCAGTATAGCACGTTCCATTTTGGAAGAAAAGCAGTTTGTGTGAACAAAAAAGCCGCCGGGAACGGGCGCTTTCTGCGCCCGCCCCCGGCGGTGTCATGCGGAGGCAACCAGCCCTCCGCGCCTGTTTTGTTTTACCGAAGTGCCAGTTACAGCATCTTCTTCAGCTCGTCGTACACGAACTGAACCTTGGTGCCGATGATGACCTGGCAAGCGTTCTTGCTGGGACGGATGACACCGGCAGCACCGGCAGCCTTGACAGCCTTCTCGTCAACCTTAGCGTTGTCGAGCACCTCAAAGCGCAGGCGGGTTGCGCAGTAACCAACTTCCTTCACGTTCTCCTTGCCGCCGACAGCAGCCAGAACAGCAGAAGCGACTTCGGTGTAGTTGTTGTTGGCCAGAACGACCTTCTTCTCAGCCTCTTCGTCGTCATCCTCACGGCCGGGAGTCTTCAGGTCGAACTTGGTGATAGCGAAGTAGAACACGAAGTAGAACACCAGGAATGCTGCGATGCCCAGAGGAATGATCATCCAAGTCTTAGCAGCTGCGGGCAGAGAAGCGGAGAACACCAGGTCGGTAGCACCTGCGGAGAAGCAGAAGCCAGCACGGAAACCGGAGTAGTAGGTGATGATGGTGAAGATGCCGTACAGAGCGGAGTACACAACGTACAGCGGGAAGCACAGGAACATGAAGCCGAACTCGAA
>OGIR01001027.1_pt1 | contig 17329 bp, 18 predicted proteins | sample 1571831 | NCBI WGS metagenome assembly OGIR01 (sample SAMEA2582124, study PRJEB24529) | metagenome | biome: Human gut stool | place: China | collected 2011 | reverse complement strand
CCTAGAATTGGCACTTTTATTATTTAAAGTGTCAACCCTAAAGGGTATTGTACGAAAAGACTAATTCCAGTTTTTGTGCATTAAACGGGAATTAGTCTTTTTTAGTAGCAAAAAAATAAAAATATTTTTCACATGCATAACTGCTTCTAAACGTAAGATAGACATGAAATTGTTAAATGTATAAAATGGTTTTTCACAATTGGTTATGACCAATTTTAAATAATTCACTTGATTTATACGTACAAATATTCTATAGTAATAGTCGTTCAATGAAAGCGCGTTCATGTTCATGAACAACTATTACTTTTTAATTTTTAAGGAGGATGAATGTAATGGCTAAAGCCGAGAAGAAAATATCAAGTGCATTTATCTACTTCTTCGGATCATTTGGGGGCATCCTATTTGGTTACGATATCGGTGTTATGACTGGTGCCTTACCTTTCTTACAAGCTGATTGGCACCTTGAAAATGCGGCTTCTCTCGTTGGTTGGATTACTTCAGCAGTTATGTTTGGGGCAATCTTTGGGGGCGCATTAGCCGGACAGCTTTCTGATAAGTTTGGTCGGCGGAAAATGATTTTAATGTCTGCGATTGTATTCGTGGTATTCTCCGTTTTATCTGGTGTTTCACCAGACATGGGCGAAGCAAGTGCCTACTATCTGATTATTGTCCGGATGCTTTTAGGTTTAGCGGTTGGGGCTGCCTCAGCCTTGGTACCAGCTTATATGTCCGAAATGGCACCAGCTAAAGCACGTGGACGTTTATCTGGACTTAACCAAACAATGATTGTTTCCGGAATGTTATTGTCATATGTTGTTGACTTCCTATTGAAAGACCTTCCTGGTGAATGGGCATGGCGTCTTATGTTAGGATTGGCAGCTGTTCCTGCTTTAATCTTATTCCTTGGTGTTCTTCGTTTGCCAGAATCTCCACGGTTCTTATTACGTAAAGGTGATGAAGCACAAGCGCGGAAAGTTCTTTCTTACATTCGTAAAAATCCAGCTGAGATTGACCAAGAATTAGCAAGTATTAAAGAAACTGCTAAAGAAGAGCGACAAGCAAATCAAAAGACAAGTTGGTCAACCTTATTCAGTGGCAAGTATCGTTACCTAGTTATTGCTGGGGTTGGGGTTGCAGCCTTCCAACAATTCCAAGGTGCAAATGCGATCTTCTACTACATTCCATTAATTGTTCAAAAGGCAACTGGTCAAGCTGCATCTTCAAACTTAATGTGGCCAATTGTTCAAGGGGTTATCTTAGTTGTTGGTTCCCTGGTTTACATGTGGATTGCTGATAAATTTAACCGGCGGACATTGTTAATGGTTGGTGGTGCTGTCATGGGACTTTCCTTCATTCTTCCAGCCGTTATTAATTGGATGATGCCAAATATGAATCCAATGACAATTGTTGTGTTCTTATGTATCTATGTTGCTTTCTACTCCTTCACATGGGCTCCGTTAACATGGGTGCTTGTTGGTGAAATCTTCCCACTAGCTATCCGGGGTCGTGCATCTGGTTTAGCTTCATCATTTAACTGGATTGGATCATGGTTAGTTGGTCTTATCTTCCCAATTATGACGGCAAGTATGCCACAAGAAGCTGTTTTCGCGATCTTCGGAATTATCTGTATCTTAGGAGTTATCTTTGTTAAGACTTGTGTTCCAGAAACTCGTGGGCACACTCTTGAAGAAATTGAAGAGCAAGGAACAAACCATGGTCGAGTAAAGGCCAGCAATCCTGAAAACTAGGAGGAATACTCTATGAATTTACGTGAAACAGCGACACAAGTAAAAAATGGTCAGGCTTCACTAGGAATTGAGTTAGGTTCTACCCGAATTAAAGCAGTCTTGATTAATCCAGATTTTGAAACCATTTCTTCTGGGAGTTATACCTGGGAAAATCAATTGAAAGACGGAATATGGACATACCCGCTAGATCAAGTTTGGGAAGGGATTCAAGCTGCTTATGCCAAGATTAAGGCAGATGTCCAAAGTAAGTACCATGTGAGCTTGGATGAAATTAGTTCAATCGGTGTCAGTGCCATGATGCATGGGTATCTACCATTTGATAAAAATAACCAATTGCTTGTTCCATTTAGAACCTGGCGGAATAACATCACTGAAGAATCTGCAGATAAGTTAACTGATTTATTTGATTTTAATATTCCACAGCGATGGAGTATTGCTCACCTCTACCAAGCAATTTTGAACAAGGAATCGCATGTTAAAGATATTGATTTCATTACAACTTTAGCTGGTTATGTTCACTGGAAGCTTTCGGGTGAAAAAGTTTTAGGAATTGGAGATGCATCAGGAGTATTTCCAATCGATGATCAAACATTAACTTATCGTCAAGACTTTATTGAAAAATTCAACTCATTACCAGAAGTTGAACAATACCCATGGCAACTTAAGAATATTTTGCCTGCAGTCCTGGTAGCTGGACGCGATGCAGGTCACTTAACTGCTGATGGAGCAAAGTTACTTGATCCAAGTGGGACTTTGCAAGCTGGTAGTTTGATGGCCCCTCCAGAAGGGGATGCAGGAACTGGAATGGTTGGAACTAACAGTGTTCGAAAACGGACAGGAAACATTTCAGTTGGAACTTCAGCCTTCTCAATGAATGTGTTGGATGCTCCATTAAAGAAACTCCACCGTGATATTGATATTGTTACTACGCCAACCGGTGATCCAGTAGCCATGGTTCATATCAATAATTGTTCCTCAGATATCAACGCCTGGGTTGGCCTATTTAGAGACTTTGCTAATGCAATTGGGGCTAAGATTGATACCAATACGCTTTACGAGACCTTATTTGATTCAACGGTTCACTCCGACCCAGATGCTGGCGGATTAATTAATTATAGTTATCTTTCTGGTGAAAATATCACCAAGATTCAAGAAGGACGTCCCTTATTTGTCCGTACTCCAAATAGTAAGATGAACCTCGCTAACTTCTTCCTTACTCAACTCTATGCAGCGTTTGCACCATTGAAGCTTGGGATGGATATCTTACTAAATGAAGAACACGTTCAAACCGATGTCATGGTTGCACAAGGGGGACTCTTTGGGACACCAGTTATTGGGCAACAAGTTTTGGCAAATGCCTTAAATATCCCAATTACAATCATGAATACTGCTAGTGAAGGTGGACCATGGGGAATGGCAGTCCTTGCTAAGTACGCTGAGACTTACGGAAAAGAATCCCTAGCAGATTACCTTGACGAAAAAGTCTTTAAGAATCCAGAAAGTATGACCCTTACACCAGAACCTGCTGGTGTAAAGGGATATGAAAGCTTTATTACTCGTTACCAAGCAGGTTTACCTGTTGAAGCATTAGCTGGTGATGACATTAAAGAACGTGAAGAGAAAGGGAGTAAATAGTACATGTTAGAAGAGTTAAAGAAAGAAGTTTATGAAGCAAATATGCGGCTTCCTAAACTAGGCCTTGTTTCCTTTACCTGGGGCAATGTTTCAGGAATTGACCGTGAAAAAGGATTGTTTGTTATTAAACCTTCTGGAGTTCCATATGAAGAGATGAAGCCGGAAGATATGGTTGTTGTCAACTTGGATGGTGAGGTAGTCGAGGGTGACTTGAATCCATCCAGTGATACTCCTACTCACACTTACCTTTATAATCACTTCCCAAAGATTGGTGGAGTCGTTCATACTCATTCACCATGGGCAGTAGCATTTGCAGCTGCACGAATGGATGTTCCAGCAATGAATACCACTCACGCTGATACTTTCTATACTGATGTCCCAGCCGCTGATGCTTTGACGAAGGAAGAAATTGAAGAAGACTATGAGGGTAATACAGGAAAGGTAATCGTTCGTTCATTCAAGGAACGAGGCTTGGACTATGAAGCAACCCCAGCGGCATTAGTAATGCAACATGGTCCATTTACCTGGGGGCCAACACCTGACAAAGCAGTTTATAATGCTAAGGTGTTAGAAGTTGTGGCAGAAGAAGATTATCATGCAATGCAATTAACGCACCAAGACCTTCACTTACCACAATACTTATTGGACAAACACTATTACCGCAAGCATGGTGCGAATGCATATTACGGACAAAATAATGCGCATTCAAAAGATCATGCAGCTCACGCTTAATTAATTTGGTTGCTACATTAAAAAATTTTTTAGGATAAAAGGAGTGTAATCTCATGGATATTAAGAATTACGAATTTTGGTTTGTTACTGGTAGTCAATTCCTTTACGGTGAAGAACAATTAAAGTCAGTTGCTGCTGATGCTGAAGATATTGTTAATAAGTTAAACGAAAGTGGTAAATTGCCTTACAAGGTTGTCTTCAAGGGTGTTATGACAACTGCTGAAGGAATCACTAAGTTTATGAAGGAAGCTAACTACAATGACAACGTTGCCGGTGTTATGACATGGATGCATACCTTCTCACCAGCAAAGAACTGGATTCGGGGAACTAAGCTTTTGCAAAAGCCACTACTTCACTTAGCAACTCAATACTTGAACAAGATCCCATATGACACCATTGACTTTGATTACATGAACTTAAACCAATCAGCTCATGGTGACCGTGAATATGCTTACATTAACGCTCGTTTACAAAAGCATAACAAGATTGTTTATGGCTTCTGGGGTGATGAAGAAGTTCAAGAAGAAATCGCTGACTGGCAAAATGTTGCGGTTGCTTACAACGAAAGCTTTAACATTAAGATTGTTCGTTTTGGTGATACAATGCGGAACGTTGCCGTTACTGAAGGTGACAAGGTTGAAGCCCAAATGTACCTTGGCTGGACTGTTGACTACTGGCCAGTAAGTGACTTGGTTGAATATGTAAATGGTATCAGTGAAGAAGAAATTGATGCTGCTTACAAGGACTTAGCAAGTCGTTACGAAATGGTCCAAGGTGACAATACTAAGGAACACTATGAACACTCAGTTCGTTACCAACTTCGTGAATACCTTGGTTTGAAGAAGTTTATGGATGAAAAAGGTTACACTGGCTTTACCACTAACTTTGAAGACTTGCATGGTCTTGAAGAATTGCCTGGCTTAGCTGCTCAATTATTGATGCGTGATGGCTACGGCTTTGGTGCTGAAGGTGATTGGAAGTCTGCCGGAATGGACCGCTTATTAAAGATTGCTGCTGATAATGTTGCTACTGCCTTTATGGAAGACTACACATTAGATCTTCGTCCAGGTCACCAAGCAATTCTTGGTTCACACATGCTTGAAGTTGACCCGACAATTGCTTCAGATAAGCCACGGGTTGAAGTTCACCCATTAGACATTGGTGGTAAAGATGATCCAGCACGGTTAGTATTTACTGGTCGTGAAGGTAAGGCTGTCGATGTTACCCTTTCATACTTCAACGATGGTTACAAGGTTATTGGTTACTCAGTTGATTGTCATAAGCCAGAAGCTGAAACGCCTCATCTTCCAGTTGCTAAGCAGTTATGGACACCAACTGTTGGCTTAAAGGAAGGTGCTGAACGCTGGATGCATGCTGGTGGTGGTCACCACACAATCTTGAGTTTCAGTTTGAAGCCACAACAAATTAAAGATCTTTTCGGAATGTTAGATGTTAAGGTTGATTTTATTGAATAGTTAATTTTAATTGAAAATCCTCAAAATGGTTCTACTCGGCAAACCTCGAGACGAGTAGAACCATTTTTTATCAGGAGATGGAAATAATGAAAACTGAAAAAGAGAAAATGCTAGCAGGGGAAGTTTTTAATGTTTATGATCCTGAATTAGTTAAAGAGCGTCAATATGCCCGACAATTAGTTGAACGATTTAATGCTCTTGGTGAAATGACCCCGACTGCAAGCAATACTGTGATTCGTCAACTATTTGGACACGTTGGCGAAAAGTGTGAAGTTCATCCGCAATTCAAGTGCGATTATGGTTATAACATTTATGTAGATGATGATTTCTTCGCTAACTATGATTGTGTCATGCTTGATGTAAGCCCAATTCGGATTGGGAAGCATTGTTTATTGGGACCGCGCGTGCAGATTTATACTGTCAATCATCCCCTTGACCCACGATTACGATGCAATGGAGCTTACGGCCAAAGTAAGGATGTCACTATTGGGGATGACGTATGGATTGGTGGGGGATCCATTATTTGTCCAGGTGTAACTTTGGGTAATAATGTAATTGTTGGTGCTGGAAGTGTAGTGACAAAGTCGTTTGGTGATAATGTTGTTATTGCCGGCAATCCAGCACGAATCATTAAAAAGAATCCATATGTAGAATAATTGATTATTTCCCGGGTTATTTTTAACGCAAAAAGGGAACTAAGATATGGCCATGTGACGGCCGTTATCTTGGTTCCCTTTATCATTCTTAATATTTAAGGTTATATTCGTAAACTAGTGCTGGTTCTTTACCTACGCGTGTAAAGTTATTTAAGTTATTAATAGCAGTCATTTCCTCGTCGCTTAATGTGAAGTCATAGATGTTAATATTTTGCTTGATTCGTGCTTCATGAACTGACTTTGGAATGAAGGCGACCCCGCTTTGCAAATGCCAGCGGAGGACAACTTGAGCAGCAGACTTATGATGGTTAGCAGCGATCTTATTGAGGGTTGGATTGTCGAGGATGGTTCCACGCCCAAGCGGACTCCACGCCTGGGTAATAATATCATGTTCCTTATCGTATTGGAGCAAGGGTTGTTGATTTAGACGAGGATGACGTTCGATTTGATTGATGACGGGCATCTCATGTGCTTGGGTCGCAAGAAACTGAAGGTGAATCATTTGGTAGTTACTAACACCGATTGAACGGGTCAGACCTTCCTTTTTTAATTCTTCAAGGGCCGCCCAAGTATCAAAGAAAGCTCGCTCAATTGGCCAATGAATAAGTAAAAGGTTAACATAATCGAGCCTCAACTTTTGAAGGGAGTCTTTAACAGAGGCAATCGTTTGCTTAAACCCTTGATTAGGTTCAGATACCTTTGTAGTAATAAAAAGGTCCTCACGAGGTAAGCCAAGTTCCTGTAAAGCATTTCCAACCTCTGCTTCGTTTTTATATAATTGCGCGGTATCAAAAAGACGATAGCCAGCATCATAGGCATACTTTATCGCGGAGGTAATCGTACTTTGATCAATAATTTTATATAAGCCAAATCCTTCTTGAGGTATTGATTGACCATCGGCAAGTAATAATTGTTTTACATCATTATTCATTGTAATTCTCCTTTGTAATAAGCGGAGCAGTCGATTGTCCCTTAATTATCGTTGGGGGATAAACTTTTGAAGTGACTTCTTCGCCTGCAATCATTTTTAAGATCATTTTTCCAGCATCTTCACCTAGTTGACGTTTGGGGTGATTAGCTGTAGTGAGGCTGGGGGAGATAATTTGCGCCATTTCATAGTTATCAAAACCTATTACTGAAATATCAGTCGGCACCTGTTTCCCCTGTTTCTGAAGATGGCTAATAACTCTTGTTGCAAGGCGGTCATTATAGCAGGCAATAGCAGTAATATCATTATTACTATTAAGCATCATATCGACTTTTTTGATAATATCTTCATAGTCTTCGCTTGATTGATACATAATAACATTTGATTTAGTGGTGGGGATGTTGTTATCTTGATAGGCTTTGATCATCCCAGCCATGCGGTCAACGCCTTGTTGATCGTCTATTTGGAATACTCCTAAAATATTAGTATGTCCGAGGCTAAAGAGGTATTTCACTAATTCTTCCTCTGCTTCCCGATCTTTTGTCAGTAAAGAAGGAAAATCGAAGCCAGGATAAGTGGAGTGAAATAGGATTGTTGGAATTTTATATTTCTGGACTTGACGGTAAAGATCTAAGTTAGGATTAGGCATGGCGCTTTCAGTCGGCTCAATAATTAACCCAGCAATTTGAAGATCCAACATATTTAAGATTGTTTGGCGTTCGCGTTTATGGTCATTAAGCGTATTTCCGACAATCATTGAGTAACCTTGTTCTGTTACCACACTATCAATTCCAGAAATGATTGGAGGGAAGATATAGTCAGCCATATGAGTGCTGATTACCCCAATGATTTTATTCTTTTCACTTTTTGTCCAATCGCGTTGCCAGTCTTGAACAAACATCCCACCACCTTGAATACGGTAAATATAGTGCTCATTTTCAAGATCGCTAACAGCGCGACGAATTGTATAACGTGATACATTAAAACGCTTCATTAAGGCACTTTCGGTTGGCAGTTTTTCATTGATTTTATATTTTCCATCAATAATTTCGTTTCGTAAAGTTTGCTTTACTGTTTCATATTTCACTTCCAATGCTTTGCGCTCCTATCTTAATAAAAGTAGTTTTGAATAATAAAAAATGCTCCATATAATTAGCAACCTGCTAACGCTTATGAAGCATTTGATTGATTTTATCTTGATATTTAGAACCGACGCTTCTTTGGATTTTCGATTGGCTTGTTATCCAAATCGGTCCGTACTACTAGAACATCGCAAATTGCTGTTCGGGTAACAAATTCGGTAACGGAACCGATCAAAATTCGTTCAACAGCGTTTAGCCCAGTAGCACCAATCATGATGAGGTCAGCACCCATTTCCTTTGGCATATCCCGAGCAATAATTGTCTTTGGAGCACCATATTCAATGGAGTAACTAGCATTTTCAACACCGTGCTCTTTAGCATAGTCGATGTACTTGTCTAAAGTCTTCTTTGCAGTTTCTGTAACTTGTTCAACCATTGAAGTATCGAAACTAGAAATGTTCTGGAATGCACGTGTGTCAACAACGTGAAGTAAACGTAATTCAGTGTCTGCACCATTACGTTTTGCTACAGCAACGGCTTTCTTAAAAGCTAATTCAGCTTCTTTAGAACCGTCAACAGGAACTAAAATGTGTTTGTATTCTTGTGCCATAATTGTAGTGCCCTCCTAAAATCTTTATATTATATACTTATTATACACTTTTTCACTATTGAGCGTAAAGCGCCTACGAAACATTACTTGCGATGATTTATGCGAAAATCAGCAGTAATTGCGAAAGCCATTAATGTTTCACTGACACAGCCGATGATTACCATAATAACTAGGAATCCAGTATTGTTTGTCCATCCAGAAATGATACTTAAAATACCGACGATAGTCATCACAATCCCCCAATTTTTTAATTGCGGAGCTAAATATTTGCTTTTAGTAGGATCGAAAACAAGAAATGGCTTATGGATGTGGGTTAAGAGAAAGATTCCTTCAAAAAGAGCAATTAAACCAAACAGGGTCATTAGAAGTGGTAACAACATAAAAATCTATCCTATCTATAATGAAATGAAATTAAAATGAGGGTGAGAAAAAGCAAAAATCTTTCTCACCCTCACTAAATATGTACGAAAACTCCGTTGGTGCCGTTAATTGTCATTCAGTGTTGACCTGTATTTAAGACAGGTGGGACACGGCTGCCTAATATTCAACTACCAAGTGTAAAGGCATGTTGTCCAAAAGGCAATGCACTAGTCCCAAAGTAATAAGACTGTAAGGCAAACCTGCGTTTAGACAACGCGTACACTACAGAATTTTCACTTTTATAATAGCATTTTTAAGTTGTTGGTGCAATTATTTGCTCGGGTGATGTTTACCTCGTAAAGTATGTTGCTGGGCCTTCCGTAATTGCCAATATTGCCGGCCTAAACTGGTTTCAAAACGACCATTATTTTTTGGCTGGTAATATTGAGCATCTTTGATTCGGTCAGGTAAGTATTGTTGAGCTACCCAATCTTGGGGATAGTCATGAGGGTAATCATAATCTAGTCCATGGCCTAACTTAGCAGCTCCTTTATAGTGGGCATCTTTAAGGTGAGCTGGAACGTCACCAAAGCCACCTTGCCGAACCTGAGCAAGAGCTTCGTCAATTGCATTAATTCCCGAATTGGATTTTGGTGACAGGCATAATTCGATGACAGCATCTGCTAAGGGAATTCGTGCCTCCGGAAAGCCAACTCGTTCTGCCGTTTGAACTGCCGTAACAGCTCGTTGTACAGCAGGCATATTGGCGAGCCCGATATCTTCGTAGGCTGTGACCATTAAACGTCGTGCAATAATAGGCAGGTCACCGGCTTCAATTAAACGTGCAAGATAGTGGAGGGCTGCATCAGTATCTGACCCGCGAATAGACTTTTGAAAGGCTGAGATGACATCATAATGAGCATCGCCATCTTTATCAGCGGATAACGCCTTCTTTTGGACGCTTTCTTCGATAATTGGTAGCGTAAGATGTATTTTCCCATCTTCACTTGGATCAGTTGATTTGGCCGCAAGTTCTAACCCATTTAATGCACTTCGAAGATCACCATTGGTCGCTGCTACTAGTTGGTCCTCAGCATTTTCTTCAAGGACTAATGGTAAATTACCTAAGCCGCGTTCCTTATCAACCAATGCATGCTGGATAGCAATCTTCATCTCATCAGTCGAAAGCGGGTGAACCGGAAAAATTTGGGTTCGGCTACGGATTGCGGGATTAATGCTGATATATGGATTTTCTGTTGTCGCCCCGATAAGGATGATTCGTCCATTTTCGAGGTGCGGAAGAAGAAAATCTTGTTTTACTTTATCTAACCGATGAATTTCGTCAAGTAGTAAGATCACCGTTCCGCTTATCTTAGCTTCTTCTGCGACGATTTGTAAATCCTTTTTTGTATCAGTTGCCGCATTTAGTTTTCGAAAAGCATATTTAGTTGAACCGGCAATCGCACTGGCAATACTAGTCTTACCAGTTCCGGGAGGACCGTACAGAATCATTGAAGAAAGCATTTTTGCTTTAACCATGCGTGAGATGATTTTACCTGGTCCCACAAGGTGCTGTTGACCGACCACTTCATCTAACGTTCGTGGCCGCATTCGATAAGCAAGTGGTTGTTGCATATATTAGCCACGATCCTTTCTATGGAAGAGGTGGTGGAAAAAGCTTTGATGTTGAGTATTTGTTTTTTCAGCCGTATGATTATTTGAATTTACCAGATTAGGATATCGTTTTTTGACATCGACTGGTGATTGGTAGACAGCTGTTTTTGCTGCTACGACAATTGCTAATGAATCTGGGTCAGTTTTATATTCTGGATCAGTTTTTAATGTAAACTGGGCATTATCTTTAGCAGCAGTTTGAATGTATGGATGAATTTCGTCGTGAGGGAGATTACCGTTGATAAAAACAAGGTTACCAATTCCACGATCTAACTCGGCAGTTAATGCCTTTGTCCAATCTTGTTCCTGTAGTTCTTGAACACTAATTGTTAGACAGACGCGTTCACGGAATGTTCCGAGATATTTTCGCTGTTCATCGGGCTTGATTTTTGGTGTACCGTAAACAGCATTGTCGATTCGCTGTTGAGCAGCACTTTTTTCTTGTTCAGACATATTGAACGCCTCCTTATCATGCAATTGTAACACGAAATGCAGTATATTTCTTGATAATATTATAATTTTTGTTATATCATGACTATGAAGAAACAAAAGTAGGCTAACATATAAGGGAAGTGATTATTATGTTTAGTGCAGTATTTTGGGTTTTAGCATTTTGGTTTATTGTCAATCTAGTTTGGACAATTGCGCGCCTTAATAATCGGATGATGTCAAGAACGTTTGCCTGGATAAATGTAGTGGCAGTAGTAATTGGCTTTTGGACGTTTTATGCTGCCAGCAATGGCGGGGGCGGAATTGCTCCCTGGTTTCGGTTGATGAATTGGACTAATATTGTCCTTGCGATTTTTCAATTTTATAACGGCTACCGTCCACATCAGTACGGTAAAAAATCATAGCTCTAATTAAAAAGGCGAGGTTGGAAGAATTCTTCTTCCGGCCTCGCCTTTGGTGTTTTATTTTACAATTTCACAGAATTCGATTGTTTCACTGTTAGGGCCTTCAATGTTGAAGAACTTAATTCCCTTATCCCAGAAGTCAAGGTGTTGAACTTCATTGTCCTTTAGTTTAAAACCTTCAGCTTTAGCAGCCTTGAAAGCCGCGTCCGCATCACTAGTATTAAGGGAAATGTGGTTAATAGCACCCGTTTCGTGAACGGCACCGTCACCAGTCCAAATTTCTAAAGTGAGGTGGCCATATTGCATGAAAACAACTTCATTTCCCTGGTCATCAGTATCAAATTCACCAAGCTTCTTGAAACCAAGCTTTTCCCAAAAAGCAATTGTTTTTGCCATATCATCGGTTGGAATCCCAATGTGTTGTACATCGTCAAAGTAACCTGCTAAACTCTTGTTAAATGCCATAATAAAATCACTCCTGTATAAATTTTAATTACCAATATCAAGTGCCTGGTGCTTTAATTTAGGGAAGATATAACGGTCTGCCCAACCAGTAATTGCACCTTGGAAGGCAAGGGCAAATAATGTTCCTAATCCAAAGTTGTAAATACCGCCTTGCATGAATGCAGCGATAATTGCCATAATTGTTGGCGGAATGTATGATAACCACATCGCAATTGTTGCGTTACCATGGCAATAACGGAAACGAATAATTTGGAAAAGGTCATCAGCGGGGTGTAACACGAGGTTGACACGCTGATAAATTGAAATGGCGGTTCCGATGAAAGCAACCCCTAAGAAGTTAATGAAAACATATAGGATAATCATCGGTAAGGTAGTAGCGTCCGGCATAATTCGGTTAAAGATGTCAGAGAACCACTGGATAAAAATAGAAAATGGCAACATGAAAATAAAATTACCACCAATTCGTCGCCAGTCCCACTTATGCATCAAAATTGCGTTGAGGACAGAAGTTAACATCCCTAAGACCATGAAAGCCCAGAAAAGGGTCATTGAATTGTTCCCTAAAACGGCAATCCCTAGGTTGTTTTCTGCGGCTGTCCAATAAGCGGAGCCAAGAAATTGTGGGTGGACGTGTGAACTTGTAACAAGTGTTAGGACGTTCCCCATTGAGTTAATAACAATTGACAGTGCAAAGTATGCCCAACTAGCAGTTAATGAAATTGTTCGCTCGGCAACTTGACCTTGTACTGGAACTTTTTCTTGTTCCATTTATATTCTCCCTTCCAACTTGACCAATCATTTGGTGAAGTTATTCACTTTCTCTCTACGATGAATTAATTTACAACCATCAAAAAAGCTTGTCAAGCGCTTCACAAGCTGAAATAACGGGATTTATCCTATACCAAAATTATTGAAACGATTTACTGAAAGCGCAATCATTAAGTGGGCGTAGGAAACATAAATCTAATTAGACCAATTAGCTGAAAAAGCTCACAAAAAATTTTGAAAGAATGAGATATGTGAAAATAATCATTTCTCCAGCATGAACAATGCAAGTTGATACTGACTCCTTACTTTACAAAGATTTGCCGGAATTTCTTCAACAGACAAAAGACATTTTGGGGTGGATGAGGAGTTTATCTTATGATGAGTTACACAAAGTATGGGGAAATTGCAGCTCGCGTTTAGCGATGAAAAATTATCAATGGCTCCAACAAATGGATCTTCAACGAAAGCTGACGCCAGCGATTATTGCCTTTACTGGTTTGCAATATCAATATATGGCGCCAAGTGTTTTTTCGGAGGATGGGCTGAAATACGTTCAAGACAATTTACGGATATTATCAGGATTTTATGGTATTTTACGGCCGTTTGATGGAATAATACCTTATCGCTTAGGGATGGGTGACATGGCGCCAGTGAATGGATATAAGAATCTTTATGACTTTTGGGGAGAACAACTTTATCATGAACTCTATAAAAATGATGATTTAGTAATTAGCTTAGCCTCGGTCGAATACGAAAAGGCGATTACTCCTTATCTACAAACGCACGATCGATTTATCAAATGTATTTTTGGGGAAGAAATAGATGGAAAGATAAAACAAAAAGCAACATTAGCTAAAATGGCTCGTGGGAACATGGTGCGATATTTAGCAGAAAACCAAATTCAAACGATTGAAGGCGTCAAGCAGTTTAATATCGGCGGTTACCGCTTTCGTGAAGATCTGTCTACTGATGAAAAACTAGTTTTCGAACTGGTAAAGTAATCATATTATTTGCCAATCTTTTTGAATTGTCTTATAAAAGAATTGTATACAAAACTATCAACAGTGCACTGATTCTATTAAATTTTTAATGATAGAAGGGAGTCAAATTATGGTAGGCGATTCTTTAAATAAGACAGGTGCCAATTTATTAATCAAGGCCTTGCAAAAGAATAATATTAACCGGATGTATGGAATAGTTGGAATCCCAGTAACCGATTTAGCGCGGCTCGCTGAATTACGCGGAATGAAATATTATGGTTTTCGCCGTGAAGATTCAGCAGTTAATGCCGCCGCAGCAACTGGTTACTTAACGCAAAAACCTGGCGTTGCATTAACTGTTTCAGCACCCGGTTTTTTGAATGGATTAACAGCTTTAGCTCAAGCTACTAAGAATTGTTTTCCGTTGATTATGATTTCAGGTTCGTCTGAACGCCATATTATTGACTTATCACAGGGCGATTATGAAGGTCTTGACCAATATAATGCGGCGAAACCCTTCTGCAAAAAAGCTTATCGGGTTGATCGAGCAGAAGATATGGGATTAACTGTTGCAAGAGCCATTCGGACAGCAGTTTCAGGCCGCCCTGGTGGGGTTTATCTTGATATTCCAGCTGACACAATTGTTCAAGAAGATGCTGCTGATCAATCTAATTTGGGTGTTTATAAGTTAGTTGATCCTGCCCCTAAACAGGTGCCTAATGATGAAGCAATATCACGAGCGGTTGATTTAATCAAGAATGCAAAAAAGCCCCTTATTGTTTTAGGAAAAGGGGCTGCCTATGATCGGACCGAAAAACAAGTGCAACAATTAGTAGCTGAAACGAATATTCCATTTTTGCCAATGTCGATGGCAAAAGGGCTAATTCCAGATGATAGTCCTCATTCTGCTGCAGTGGCTCGTTCTCTTTCACTGCGAAATGCTGACGTAGTAATTGTAATTGGTGCCCGTTTAAACTGGATGCTTTCATATGGGGATGCACCACAATTTAATCCGCAAGCAAAATTTGTTCAGCTAGACATCGATGCCACACAGTTTGATTCCTCACAGCCAATTAGTGCCCCGCTCCAAGGAGATCTTAAGTCGATTTTAGATAAATTGGTTCCAGCGCTATTGGCAACTGGATATCAAGCGCCCGAAGAATGGTTAGAGCAAATTGCGCAAGATACTGAGAAAAATGACAAAAAATTCGCGCAACGAATTGCTAATGGTAAAGTAGCACAAAAATTTGGCTATTATGGAGCAATTGCGCCTATTGCTGAATACTTCCAACAACATCCAGATACCTATCTAGTCAGTGAGGGGGCTAATACGCTTGACATTGGACGAGATATGATTGGAATGCAACTCCCCCGTCATCGACTCGACACGGGAACTTGGGGCGTCATGGGTGTTGGCCTTGGTTATGCAATTGCGGCGGCAGTTGAAACAGGGAAACACGTTGTTGCGCTTGATGGTGATAGTGCATTTGGTTTTGATGGGATGGAGATTGAAACGATTTGTCGATATAAGTTGCCAATTACGGTCGTTATTATCAATAATGGCGGAATATATAACGGAATCGGCCAAGTTGTTCCCGATCAAATTGGTCCAACTACTCTTGATCCAACTGCCAGGTATGATTTAATGGCTAAGGCCTTTGGTGGTGATAATTATTTTGTAAGTAATTACGATGAGATGAAAAATATTTTTGCAAGAGCTGTTGATTCAAGACGATCAAATATTATTAATGTTCAAATTGCGCCATCGATGGGAAAAGAATCTGGCCATATTGGGAATCTAAATCCAAAGCTTAATTTACAACCGCTTGAAGAAAATGAGAGGAGCCATCATAATGACTGAACAAAGTGAAAATGCACCATTAAAAGGAATTAAAGTTGTTGACTGGACGCAGGTTCAATCGGGGCCTTCTTGTACTCAGCTTTTAGCATGGCTAGGAGCGGAAGTGATTAAAATTGAACGGACTAATACCGGAGACCCAACTCGTAATGAACTGCTTGATATTAAAGATTCATGGAGCCTTTATTATTTACAATTAAACGCAAACAAAAAATCATTAACTCTTGATATTAAAACCCCAGAAGGTCAAAAAATAATGTATGACTTACTCAAGAAGGCTGATGTTTTTGTGGAGAATATCAGGCCTGGTGCGGCGACTAGGGCAGGTTTTGGCTGGGAAAAAGTACACGAATTAAATCCGCGTTTAATTATGGCCTCGTTAAAAGGGTTTAATAAGGGATCACGTTTTGCCAATGTAAAAGCCTTTGAACCGGTTGCGCAATCTGCTGGTGGTGCGGCTTCGGCAACGGGATGGAATGAAGGAGATGCAAATATCCCAACGCAGTCAGCAGCGGCATTAGGGGATTCTAACTCTGGAATGCATTTAACGATTGCAATTTTAGCTGCTTTGCTACAACGAGAGCACACTGGTAAAGGGAGCTATGTTTATCAGTCAATGCAGGATGCGGTTATTAACCTTTGTCGCATTAAATTGCGGGATCAATTGATGTTAGACAATCTCGGAGCATTGCCGTTTTATGCAGTCTATCCTAACTATAAATGGGGAAAAGCAATTCCTAGGTCCGAAAATAGTGAAGGTGGACAAGTGATCGGCTGGACTTATAAGGCAAAAGGTTGGGAAACGGATCCTAATGCCTATGTTTATATTGTTATTCAAAATAAAAACAAAAGCTGGGAGACAATTGCTAATAAGATGGGCCATCCTGAATGGGCTACTGATGAACGCTTTAAGGATTGGGAACATCGCCAGCTCCATAAGCAAGAAATTTACCCCTTGATTGAATCGTATACCAAGAATTACGATAAGTACGAGTTAACTAAAAAACTTGGAGAGGCTGGTATACCAGTCGGTCCAGTTTTAGATTGGCACGAGCTTGAAAATGATCCAGACTTAAATAAAGACGGTACCTTGGTTAAGATTAATCAGGGAGGAAATCGTGGCGAATTTAAGACGGTGGGGATGCCGTTTACGATGTCAAACTATAAACCAACCTATAAGCGAGCCCCAGATCTTGGCGAAAATAATAAAGAGATTCTATCTTCGCTTGGTTATGATCCTGAACAAATTGAAGAATTAGTAGCTAAGGGCGTAATCTCAAAAGTAGAAAAGCCTCATAATCCACGGACAAAAGTTATTAAGAATTAACTATGGTTTATGCTGATAAAAGAAAAGAGATCGGAAAATTGAATTTTTCGGTCTCTTTTACATCTTTGAAGATATACTGGTCTTTTTGCATTGTTCGTTTTTACGGATATTTATATTAGATTGGTGGATTATAGAATGAAGTTAGCCACCCAGTTGGTGGTAAATAAAAAACGCCAT
>OGIR01001016.1_pt1 | contig 17468 bp, 15 predicted proteins | sample 1571831 | NCBI WGS metagenome assembly OGIR01 (sample SAMEA2582124, study PRJEB24529) | metagenome | biome: Human gut stool | place: China | collected 2011 | reverse complement strand
GTGCTGCAGCTCCTGGTGTATCCCTCGGTCTTCCTGCTATTTCTGAACAAGATAGAAACGATATCATTTTCGGTATTGAACATGATATGGATTTCGTAGCAGCTTCCTTCATCCAACGTGCTGAAGACGTTGAAGCTATCCGTGCTCTTATTAAAGAACATGGCGGACACATGGAAATCATTTCCAAAATCGAATGTGTTGAAGCTGTTAAAAATATTGATGCTATCATCGCTGCTTCCGACGCTATCATGGTTGCTCGTGGTGACCTTGGTGTTGAAATGCCAGCTGAAGAAGTTCCACTTATTCAGAAAGATATCATCAAAAAATGTAACAAACTTGGCAAACCAGTTATCGTAGCTACTCAGATGCTTGAAACTATGACTTCTAACCCACGTCCAACTCGTGCAGAAGCTTCTGACGTTGCTAACGCTATCTTTGATGGTGCAGACGCTATCATGCTTTCTGGTGAATCCGCTAATGGTGATTATCCATTAGAAGCTGTTTCTACAATGAACGTTATTGCTAAACGTGTAGAACAAGCTCTTGAATACAAAGAAATCTTCGTATCCAAAGGTTTCACTCATCACAATGTTACTACAACTGACGTTATCGCTCATGCTACAGTACAGATGGCTTATGAACTTAGTGCACAAGCTATCATCACTCCAACTGAAAGCGGTTACACTTCTAAAGTTGTATCCAAATATCGTCCAAAAGCTACAATCATCGCTTATACTCCAAATGATCGTGTAGCTCGTCACTTAAATCTTCGTTGGGGCGTTGTTCCAGTAGAAGGTAAAGCTTGGGACGATGTTGATGAAATGATCGCAACAGCTACTGCTGCATCTGTTCGTCAGGGCATTGTAAAACAGGGTGATAAAACAATCATCACTTCTGGTATGAAATTCGGTGAAGGTAACACAAGCACAATCCGTGTTCATACTATCTAATCGGATTTAGTAGATTTTAAACACATGTGTTAATGATTAAAATAACCTTAGGGCAAAAATGCTCTAAGGTTATTTTTTTTATTAATTATTAAGTTGATTTTTATTTATAATAAATATTGATAATCCATATCAATTATGATAATATATAAATGAATTAAGAATAAAAATCATTTGCTTAAAATATTATCAAAGGAGATATTTAAATGATATTTAATAAATTAAAAATCGAAAAAGTAATTGGTAGAGAAATTATTGACTCTAGAGGAAATCCAACTGTAGAAGCTGAAGTAATTTTAGCAGATGGAACAGTTGGTAGAGGTTGTGCTCCTAGTGGTGCATCTACAGGCGTATTTGAGGCTTTAGAACTTCGTGATGGAGATAAAACACGTTATAATGGAAAAGGTGTTTTAAATGCTGTAGAAAATATCAATACTATCATTAATAATGCTTTAGTAGGAAAAGATGCTTCTGATATTTATGCTGTGGATAATGCTATGATAGAAGCTGATGGTACAAAAGATAAATCAAATCTAGGCGCAAATGCTATTTTAGCGGTATCAATAGCTAGTGCACAAGCTGCTAGTAAATCTTTAGGTATTCCACTTTATCGCTATTTTGGTGGCATTAATGGCAATAGATTACCTGTACCAATGATGAATATCTTAAATGGTGGTGCACATGCAACTAATACAGTAGATATTCAAGAGTTCATGATTATGCCAGCAGGTGCTTCAAGCTTTAGAGAAGCACTTCGTTGGTGTAGTGAAGTTTTCCATGCTTTACAAAAATTATTGAAGGACAGAAACTTAGCAACATCTGTTGGTGATGAAGGTGGATTTGCTCCAAATCTTTCTAGTGATGAGGAGACTATTGAAGTAATTTTAGAAGCAGTAAAAATAGCAGGATATGAACCTGGTAAAGATTTTATGATTGCTATTGATGCAGCTGCTAGTGAATGGAAAGGCAGTAAAATAGGAGAATATGTCTTGCCTAAATCTGGTAAAAAATTTACTACTGATGAATTAATTGCTAAGCGGTGAATGTAATATGGAATTTCATAAATTGTTTCTTTAGAAGATGGTCTTGATGAAGAAGATTGGGAAGGTTGGAAAAAATTAACAGATGCTATTGGCGATAAAGTTCAGCTTGTAGGTGATGATTTATTTGTAACTAATACAGAAAGATTATCTCGTGGTATAAAAGAAGGAGCAGGAAATTCTATTTTGATTAAGTTAAATCAAATTGGCTCTATTTCTGAAACTTTAGAAGCTATTAAAATGGCTCATAAAGCTGGTTATACTGCTGTTACTTCTCATCGTTCTGGAGAAACAGAAGATACTACTATAGCTGATTTAGCAGTGGCTTTAAATACTTGTCAGATTAAAACTGGAGCACCTAGCAGAAGTGAACGCGTAGCAAAATATAATCAATTATTGAGAATTGAAGAGGATTTAAAACAATCTGCTGTATATCCTGGATTTGATGCATTTAATCAAAAACATTAATATTGATAAAATAAAAAAGAAGTGGTACATATAAATACCACTTCTTTTTGTATTTAAATAATCTATCAAATAAGGTCATAAACAATACGAGTATTTCCTATTTGAATAATATCTCCAGGGCATAAACAGAAATTAGTTATAGGTCTATCATTAACAAATGTACCATTTAAACTATTAGCATCACGAAGAATGTGTCTACCATGTTCAAAGGTAATATAGGCATGAAGTCTAGATACATTTACATCTGTTAAAAGAAATTCATTTTTATCACGTCTGCCAAGATGAATTTGATTACAACCAAAAGCTAAATAAGAGTCTTTATCTGGTCCTTCAATAATAGTTAAAGAAGCAAAATTTAAAGCTTGTTGTTTATGTGAAGGATTAGTTATTTCTTTTATATCAAGGTTAGGGACAATAATTGTACCTTGTTCTAAATCATTTACATTATCATTGTCTGTATCAGAAGTTTTATCGCTATTAAATTTAGCTGTTATTTCACAAACGCCTAATTTAAATTTAGGAGATTTTAGAATATGGATAGTTGGTAGTGTTTCCATAAAATAGTCTTTTTGAATGACAGATTTATAAAGAAATAATTTTAAATGATTTTGTGTTTTTATATTATTTAATTGGTTAAAATCTTCATCACTCATAGTAATTGTAAATTTATCAGGAACAAAAATAGCACGATTTACGCGTTTTTTCTGACGGATTAAAATACGGTCAATAATTTTTTCTATTTCTGCCATCTGTAGATTACTTGAGAATTTACGATTAAAAAAACCTTCAATATTTTTTTCAAGAAAATTTTCCATACGTGAAAAAAACATAAAAATTCAACTCCTAGAGTTTTTATTTTGCTAAATGTTTATTACGCAATTGACCACATGCTGCTTGAATATCTGTGCCCATTTCTTGACGAATGGTAGCTGTGAGATGATGGTCATTTAAATACTTAGCGAAAGCTTTTATTCTAGCTAAAGAAGGACGATTGTAATTACGCTCTTTGACTGGATTGATAGGAATTAAGTTCACATTAGCTAATTGATTTTTTTAGAGTTTACATAATTCTACTGCTTCAGTCATGTTATCATTGTATTTATCAATTAAGATATATTCATAAGTTATGCGTCTTTTAGTAGTATTAGCATAATTTACAGCAGCTTTAATGACTTCTTCGATAGGATAGCGTTTATTTATAGGCATTAGCTCTGTGCGCAATTCATTATTTGGTGCGTGTAAGGAAATAGATAAGGTGATAGGTAGATTTTCCTGAGCTAATTTATTTATTCCCGGCACGATACCAGATGTGGAAATTGTGATATTGCGATAACCTAAATTTAAGCAATAAGGCTCATGTACTAAACGAATGAAGTTTAATACATTATCATAATTGAGCATAGGTTCACCAGAACCCATAATTACTATATTATTGATTTGCTCGCCTGTTTGATTTAATAATTCTTGAATAAACATTGCTTGAGTTAAAATTTCGCCTGTGGATAAGTTTCTAGCCATGCCGTGAAGCGTAGAAGCACAGAAGCTACAACCCATATTACAGCCTGCCTGTGAGGAAACACAGATGCTATTGCCATAAGGTTGACGCATTAAAACTGTTTCTACACCGATACCATCGCCAAATTCTAATAAAAATTTAGTTGTTTTGCCATCACTAGAGTCTAGTCTATCACAAGATTTTGCACGTTCAATAGTAAATTCTTGTGCCAATTTTTCACGTAAATCTTTAGAAAGATTGGTCATTTCATCAAAAGATGTAGCATGTTTTTGATAGAGCCACTCAATAATTTGTTTTGCTCTAAATTTTGGTAGGTTTAAATCTGTGATTAGTGAAGTAAGTTCAGTTAAATTTAAGCCAAAAATATTGGTCATTATAAATTCCCTTCTAAAATAAATATAAATAATAATTTAAGATTTTTATACTTTTTTGTACATACGAGCGATAAAGAAGCCATCTGTATTATCTTTATATGGCATTAATTGTAATGTTTTCTCTTTGCTTTTAGTTTTAAATGGTAAATATTTGCGGATATCTTCTAAAACGAATTCTGGATGTTTAGCTAAAAATTGATTGATGATTTCTATATTTTCTTGTGGCATGATTGTACAAGTACTATAGACTAAAACGCCTTGAGGTTTTACAGCTAGAGCAGCTGACTCTAAGATAGCTAATTGAAGAGGTGGTAATTCTTCAAAGATTTCCTCTGTTTTATTCCAACGAGAGTCAGGTTTACGGCGAAGTACACCCATTCCAGAACATGGTGCATCAACTAATACTTTATCTGCTTGGTTTTTATATTGGTTGCCGATTTCACGAGCATCTAATAATTTAGGCTCAATGATGTTGATACCTAATCTATTAGCATTATCTTGAATTAGTTTTAATTTATGTTCGTAGATATCACAAGCTATGATTTTTCCTTTATTTTGCATCAAAGTGGCCATATGTGTAGTTTTACCACCAGGGGCACTACATGTATCAATGATAAATTCATTAGGTTTAGGATCAACTACATGAGCTACAAGCATAGAGCTTTCATCTTGTACTTGGGCAAAACCATTTTGTAATGGTGCTAGTTGATTTAATGAAGTATGCGTTTTGCAAATAATTCCTTCTGGTGCTAATTTGGAAGGAATAACTTCACAACCTGCATTTATAAGCTCTGTGATTAATTCTTGTCGTGTTGTTTTCAAAGTATTGGTACGCAATACAAGTGGAGCATTAGTATTATTGAATTGACAAAGCTTGATAGCAGCTTCACTACCAAAAGTATGAATGAATTTTTTTACTAACCAAAGAGGATGTTGTTCTCTGATAGCTAATTCACTAGCTTTATTGCCTGTAGGCATAGCGTATTTTTCTGGTTGGCGGATTAAATTACGCAAAACACCATTTACAAATTTTGCAGAACCTTGATTAGAATATTTTTTAGCAAGATTTACAGCTTCATTGCAAGCTGCTGATTCAGGAATTTTGTCCATGAATACAATTTGATAGATACCTAATCGCAATATATTAATGATTGTTGGTTCGATTTTATTTAAAGGTCTATTTACAAATTTTTTTAAAATCCAAAGTAGAGTATCGCCTGCTTTTACTGTACCATAAACTAATTCAGTGATGAAACGGCGGTCTTGGTCGGATAATTGATTTTTTTGCAAATGACGTGATAGGGATATATTAGCATAAGCTTGTTGAGTATATACTTCATTTAAAATATTTAAAGCAACTTCACGAGCGTTCATAAAATCTCCTTTGCATTTAGTAAACTAAAAAAGACGCTAAGAAAAGCGCCCCTTGAGAATACGTATTTATATTAATATATAATCTTGGTTACAAATTTATTATATAATATAGGTAGAAGCTATGCAAGTTATGTAAGAAATAAAGTAAAAATAAGATGATATCAAATTTAATTTACAAGAAAAGATTAACTTTCCTATATGTTTCTGTTAATTTTCATCTATTTTGCTATACTTTATCATAGTAAGTGTAACAAAGGGAGATGATTATTATTTTTTGTCCTAATTGTGGTAATCAGATAAATGATAATGAAAAATTTTGTTCTAAATGTGGAAATCAAATTAAGCAAGATAGCCAAGATAATAATGAGCAAATGAAGCAAAGTGAAAAAACAATAAGTAACAATATCAGTCAAAATGTAGATACTGAAAAGAATTATATAAAATATAAGTATATAGGTATTTTTATCGCTGTAATTTTATTACTAGGGTTGGTTTCTTTTGGTGCGTATAGTTATTTTGCTCATAAAGATACAAAACAAGTTGAGCAAAATGTAACGGTAGAGCAAAATAAAGAAAATACTGCAAGTGAAGATAAAAATAATGCAGTTAAAGAAGATGTTAAACAGCCAGTAGAGGATATCATTAATTTAGAATATACTCAAAATAAAAAATTTATACAAGGCGAAAATCAAGTAGCTTATTTTCCTGATAGTAAAATATATTTTCAAAAAGTAGGAAAAAATTATTCAGCTATGTTAGATGATAAAAATCAAGTTTTAATGAATTTTTATGTAAATACGACTATGCCTGATATAAGTATTAAAGAGATAAAATTGGCAAATTCCGATAAACTTTTTTATGAAGTAAAATGTACAGCAGGGGCTCATGCAAAATTAGAAGGTTATTGGCTAGTAGGCAAAAAAGATGGCGAATGGACTGTATTTATTTCCATAGATAATCTAAAGAGTTTTGGTATAAATCCAGATAAATATTATAATATGAATAATAAAATTGTAAATGGAAAACTCATCATCAATTGTTTTCATTTAGAAGTTCCTGAAGGTAAATCTATGGCGAAAGGTAAAAAAATCGATGATTGTTATATAAAAGTAGATTGGGATAATAATAAACAGACTTTTAGAATATATTAATAAAAGTAAATAGTAAAAGCAATAGAAAAGACGTATACAAATAAATGTATACGTCTTATTTTTATATTTTAATCGTCATAAATTCCTTTTAATAAAGTTTCTTTACGTAAAGATAAACATTCGCAATTTCTATCTTGTTGGGCTAAAGAACGAATTGTATCTAAAAGAATTTTGCTGATCATAGGTGCATCATCATAGAAGATATCTTCTAATACTTGATGAGACCATGGTTTGATACCTTCGCCATAATTTACTACATAGTAAAGACCAGCATAACAAGCTCCGATTTCACGAGCGAGATATACTTCAGGGCAGATGGATTGACCTACAATATCTGCATGACCATTTAACATAGCGATTTCCGCAGGGCTTTCGAAATGACGACCGTCTGTGTTAGCATAAGTTCCACGTGTAAAAATTCTACCGCTGAAATGTTTACGTGTATTTTTGATTAATTCTTCACGCATTTGAGGGCAAAGTGCATCACGCATAACAAGTAAATATTTGCCTTCAAGTCCAACATCTTTGCGAACGGACATATCAAGATAATCATCAGGAATGAGAAAATCTCTAGTATCTAATAATTTATTGATAGTACCTACGCCACCTTCAGAGAAAATGCGTTTTACACCGGCTTCGCGGAAAGTCCAGAATAATTGGCGGGAAGCATCAGCACGATTGACACCACTTCTCCAACCATGCATTTTACAAGTTAAAACGCGTGTACCTGCTACTTCAAATAAGCGAAGTTCAGTAGTTTTGCCATAAGGTGTATCAAAAACCATGCGGTCTTGAATAATTTTTACATCATCACATTTAGCACCTAATGGAAAATTGCTGGATAATGTGCCAGAACCACCGATAATGGCAAAATCGGCTTGAGGAATGTTTTGTGTATTCATAAAAAATCTCCTTAATTAAATTTTATTAAAATCGACGAATGATATTATATTCTGTATCACGTTGAGCTGCTTTAAAATCAGCTTTTTCGATTGTATTTACCATTTTGTCGATGGACATTTGATAAGCGGTACCAGCTGCACGAACGACATTTTCTTCAAGCATGATACTACCTAAGTCATCAGCACCAAAAGCTAATGTTATTTGTCCAATTTGTTGACCTTGTGTAACCCAAGAGCCTTGAATATGAGAGATATTATCAAAATAGAGTCTAGATACGGCTAGAGTTTTTAGATATTCCCATGAGGATAATTTATTGCCACCTAATTGAGTATTTCCAGGTTGGAAAGTCCACATGATGAAAGCTCTGAAGCCACCTGTTTTATCTTGAAGGTCACGGACACGTCGCATATGTTCAATGCGTTCTTCAATAGTTTCACCTAGTCCTAAAACCATAGTAGCTGTACTTTCCATGCCAATAGAGTGGGCAGTTTCCATTACTTTTAGCCAATCATCTGTCATGATTTTTTTAGGGCTTACAATTTTACGTACACGGTCAACTAAGATTTCAGCTCCACCACCTGGAAGTGAAGCAAGACCAGCAGAACGTAAATCTTGTAGAGTTTCTTTGATAGATTTGTTGGCTATCTTGGAAAAATGAAGTATTTCCGCAGGAGAAAAAGAATGGATTACAATATCAGGAAAAGCTGTTTTAATGGTATTAATCATATTTAAGTAATATTCAAAAGGTAAAGAAGGGTGCAGACCTCCTTGTAACATGATTTGAGTACCACCAGCTTCTTGAGTTTCCTTTACTTTTTGTAAAATAGTTTCTATGGGCAATAAATAAGCGTCTTTGTGATTTTCGCGACGGAAAAAAGCACAGAAACGACATTCATTAAGGCAAACATTAGTGTAGTTAATATTGCGGTCTACAATGAAGGTAACAGTGTTGCCAGGATGTTTTTCTTGGCGGATTTTATTTGCTTGTTGACCTAACTCTAAAATATCACCATGTTTTAAAAGGTCAATAGCTTCTTTATCAGAAAGTCTGTTCATTAATCATACCTCTAATTTATTTTATTTTTCGATATAAAGAATCACGTTGAACAGGTGTATAGCCTGTTTCGGTGATGATTTTTTGCAATTGTGCAGTAGTCATTTTTTGACCTGTTTTAGCGCCAGCAGCATGAATGATTTGTTCTTCTTCAACTGTACCATCTAAATCATCAGCACCAAAGGCAAGGGCTAATTGAGCGATAGGCAAGGTGAGCATCATCCAAAAGGCTTTGATATGAGGAATGTTATCCAATACGAGTCGAGAAATAGCGATAAAACGCAAGCTTTCATAAGATGTAATAGGTTTTATATTGTCTAATTGAGTATTTTGCGGATGAAATGGGAATGAAATAAAAGCTTGGAAGCCATGTGTTTCATCTTGAATTTCTCTAAGTGTGAATAAATGCTGTAATCTTTGTTCTATAGTTTCAATATGACCATAGAGTTCAGAAGCATTAGTTTTCATACCGAGTTTATGAGCTGTTTTTATAGTTTCAATCCATTCTTGTGTATTGGCTTTATTTGGGCAGATTTTAGCACGGATTTCATCATTTAAAATTTCAGCTCCACCACCTGGGAGAGAATCAAGACCTGCTTGTTGTAAAATAGTTAAGACTTCGTAAATACTTTTTTGAGAAATCTTGGCAAAATGAACTATTTCCACAGGTGTAAAAGCTTGAATATGCACGTTAGGTAAAAGTTTTTTTATGGATTTGATGATTTCTATATAGTAATTAAAATCATTAGTAGGATGTAGAGAGCTTACAATGTGTATTTCTGTTAATCCTTTGACATGAGCGATAGTATCTTTGATTTTAGTTTCAACATCTTCTTTAGTTAAGACAAAACCTCGTTTATCACCATCTTCGCAAGAGAAAGCACATAGAGGGCAATTAGCAGTGCAGATATTGGATAAATTTATATGGCGGTTGATATTATAATAGACTTCTTTTTGGCTATGACGTTCTTTGGCTTTTCTTGCCCATGTAGCTAAGTCTAAAATATCAGCGTGTTTGTATAGATATAGTGCTTCATCAAAAGATAAACGCTCTCCATTTTGAGCTTTTGTTATAGCTTGTTGATTGATATTCATAAATAAAAATCCTTTACAAAATAATTAGCTTAATATGTTCTGATTATATTGAAATTGCAATCACATTCAGCAGGTATTCTGCCTGTTTGTTTAATTAAATTGATTAAATTATCACGAGTGAGTGCTTTTGGTGAATTTGCTCCAGCATCGTGCATAATTTTTTCTTCGCTGATAGTGCCGTCTACATCATTTGCACCAAAGCCTAAAGCTAATTGAGCGATAGGTAAAGTGAGCATTACCCAATATGCTTTGACATTATGAATGTTATCAAGCATTAATCTACAGATAGCCATAGTTTTTAAATCGTCCCAAACATTAGTGCGATGAACAGTTTTACCTAATTTTGTATTGGCAGGGTGGAATGGGAAGCAAATAAATGTCTGAATGCCACCTGTTTCATCTTGAAGATTGCGAAGTGTGATTAAATGGTTGACACGTTCTTCAATAGTTTCAATATGACCATAGAGCATGGAAGCGTTTGTCTTGATCCCAAGCTGATGAGCAGTGCGAGAAACTTCTAACCATTCTTGAGCTGTAGCTTTATTAGGGCAGAGTTTCTGACGAATTCGGTCATTTAAAATTTCAGCTCCACCACCTGGCATAGCTTCAATGCCTGCATCTTTTAATTCTTGTAATACTTCACGAATGGATTTTCCAGAAATCTTAGCAAAATGAGTGATTTCCACGCCAGTAAAACCTTTTAAATGAAGTTGAGGAAATTCTTTTTTGAGCATTTTAATGATATCTACATAATAAGAAAAAGGCCAATCAGGATGTAATCCACTTACAATATGAAGATTTTTCATATTTGGATCTTTGCAAGCATTGGCTACTTTATTATAAATTTGCTCCATAGTCATAGCATACGCTTTTTTATCTGTAGCTTCACAACCGAAAGCACAAAAATCACAAAGAGCTGTGCAAATATTAGTTAAATTTAAATGACAATTTACATTGTAATAAACGTAATCTCCGCTGATACGTTTACGTACTAAATCTGCAAGATAACCTATGCGAGCAAGGTCATTGGAAGCAAAAAGAGCCAACCCATCTTCTTTTGTTAGACGCTCATTATTTAAAATCTTTTGTTCTATTTTATCTAATGTATTAATCACGAGAACACCTCTTAAGTTAAAAAATTCACTTATTAGATTTTACTCTTTTTTTATATATGTATCAACTATAATTATTGAATAGGAAAATAAGTTTTATAAATATTATTAGTGAATAAAATTTTGTGCTATAATAAAAAATACTTATTAATTTTGATGAGAAAGGATTTTTATGGATAATTTGATTTTTAGCTTGAATGCGACTATACCAGTCTTTTTGATGATGGTATTGGGTATGATTTTTCGTAAAATAGGATTATTTGATGAAGCTTTTATTACAAAAATGAATAAATTTGTATTTGTGGTGGCTTTGCCTGCATTATTATTTGAAGATATTGGCTCAGCTAATTTTTATGAAGCTTGGGATACTACATATGTTTTATACTGTTTTGGGGCAACTTTGCTTAGTATATTGATTTCTTTTTTTATTTCTATACCTTTTAGAAAAAATGTTTCTCAAGGTGAATTTGTGCAGGCTGCATATCGCAGTAGTGCTGCTATAATCGGTATGGCTTTTGTACAAAATATTTATGGTGATTATGGTATGGCGTCTTTGATGATAATAGGTACGGTGCCTTTGTATAATGTGATGGCGGTTGTTGTATTGGCCTTATTGAAACCTGGTCAAAGTAGTTTAACTTTTGCCTTGATGAAAAAAACTATTAAAGGTATTATTACTAATCCTATTATATTAGGTATAGTAGTGGGCGTTATTTGGTCACTTTTGAAAATTCCAACTCCAGTGATTGTACATAAGACTGTATCTTTGCTTGCTGTTTTGGCTACACCTATGGGGCTTATGGCTATGGGAGCAGCATTTAAGTTTCAAGGATTTAGTCAAAATATAAAGCCTATTATTGTTTGTAGTGTTATGAAATTAGTTGTATTTGTAGTGTTATTTATGCCATTTGCTATTTATTTAGGCTTTACAGAAAGTAAATTGGTCGCAGCATTGATTATGTTGGGTTCAGCTACAACTGTAAGCTGCTATATCATGGCGAGGAATATGGGACACGACGGTAATTTGACTGCTGGAGCAGTAATGTTAACGACCCTCGGAAGTGCGTTCTCATTGACTTTCTGGCTCTATGTGTTAAAGTGTATGAACTTAGTATAAAATAGCTCAAAAAGGGCATTTGTTACCATTTTGTTACCATTTTTAATTTGCCATATATTCTTCAAAAATTCGTGCCGTATCTATTTTGGATTTTTCTGTGACATGTAAATATACTCTACGTGTCATTTCATCGCTGGAATGACCTAAACGAGCTTGTATATCTGTTAGGCTTACTTTTCTAGTTTCTGCTAACAGAGATACATGTGTGTGTCTTAACATATGTGCATGTATATGTTTTGGAAATAGATGCTTTTTATTAATATATTTAAAGGCGGTTGATACTGCAATAGGCAGTACCGCCTTTTCTTTATTTGTATGAGCGACAATTGTTGTGAATACATAATTTTCTGCATCGACTTTATTATTTTTTCCATTTTGTAATCTGTTTATTAGTTGCTTTTTACGCCATTTTTTTAATACTGTTATTAAGAAATTATCAATATAAATTTTTCTGATACTAGATTGAGTTTTTGGTGTATCTTGTTTTACATAGTTATTATAATTTTTAGCATACATTGTAGAATGAATAAAAATGCTTTTGTTTTTAAAATCAATGTCTTCCCATGTTAAAGCACAAGCTTCTCCTAAACGCATGCCAGTATAAGCAAGTAATACACAAATAGGATAGAAATATCCTGATGATTTATAGATTTTATTTTCAAGAAATATTAAAAAATTTTTTAGTTCATCTTTTGTTAAATAAAGGCTGTTGATGTCTAGTTTTTTCATGTTTTTTCGTGGAAATTCTACGCTGATAGTAGGATTTGAGTTAATTAGTTTATATTTTACAGCATAGTTAAATATATTTTTTATTATTACGTGTCGTGTTTTTAATGTTGTTAGTTTTACATTAGCACCATAATGATTTATAAATTGTTGATACATATATGGTGTTATACTTTTCATTTTTAAATTGGCAAAATATCTGTTAGCTATTTTTATAGTTTCAAGATTATTACTTTGTGATGATTTTTTTAAATTACTTTTTCTATCTGCTAACCATATAGCAGCATATTCACTAAAAGTAATGTTACTTTCAATTATATTTTCTCCAAGCAATAATTTATTAAGTATTGGTTGAGCAGCAGCTCTTGCTTCTTTAGCTGTTTTAAATCCACTTTTAGTGAGTTGTTTTCTCTTACCAGTTTTTGGATCAATGCCTGCTTCAATACGATAAGTATAACTAAATCCTTTTTTTGAATTACGTTTATATATAAGAATTTTTCCTTGTGTTGTCATGATATTCACCTCTAAGGTAAATATGGCAAAATAGAAGTATAACAACAATGAACAGATTGTGCAGGAAGTAATTATTATAAAATTTATGCAAAAATAAAAACTTTCTCCAGTATTAGGAGAAAGTTTTATATAATTTATTCATCAATTTAGAAAAACAATATCATCAGCATGATCTTTTTTGATGGGGAGATTTATACTAATAATTTTTCTTGTCAAAGCAGAAAATGTTATTTCAACTTCAATTAATAAATAATTTGTATCTTTTATATATTTATTGAGTACTTCAGTAGTATTAATATTGACTGCTTTTGTATCATTTAGTTCACAAAAATCGTCTTTAAATGTAGGTAAATTCCTTTCATATAGCTGTATAATCTCTTTTGGAATAAATGATGTTAGATTTACTAAATCATTATCAAGATCTACATTATCTGATAACAAGCTAATGTCTAATGGTACAATGCCATTAGACATTACGCATAAATTTTTATTCATAGTTAAGACCTTCTTTAGTACATTTCTATTTAAATAATATAATAAAGTGTTATAACTATGGTTAGTTTTTTTATGATGTCAAATAATAAAAATAGAAATTACAATTATAAGCAAATATTTTTAAATTGTTTACCTAGATTTGTGATATATCCTGGTTGAGAAGAAATACTAATATTTTTTTTATCATATTTATTTGTAAGTTCTTTATAATAATTAGACTGTTTGAATTTATTTATTAACGCATCATTTGCATCTTCAATAAAAAAACCTATACCATCAGGTAAAGATATTAGGCCTAATCTCTCTAAATTTTTTATTGAAATAGCACTAGGTATAAAATTTTCTTTTATTAAATTATCATTTAGATATATATTATATACTGAATCTGGTTCATTATCCAAAATAATACATGATACTGCAGAAAAGGATGGTGATAGTTCATAAAATATTTTGGCATCTAAAGGATCCATCTGACTAATTATGTTAATAAATGCAGGATGTACTTTGTCAATAGTATCTTCATTAGTTGCGGCAGATAGTAAATTACTATACAGATTGACAATATCTTTTTTATTAAAAGAATTAGCTACATTTTCAAGAAGTGGGCAAATTATTGTCGGATCAGGTAAAACACGTTTCTCATTTGGTGTTTTAGAAAATGCAGTATATAAAAAATTTTCCATTTTCTCTTTAAGAATATTTTCAGTAATAATGGCACCATCTCCTACAAGTCCTATTAATCCAATTAATCTTAAACTATATGCTATTCTTCCCATTACATAACCAAGTTCTTGTGCTGGTGGATGAATAGCATCATCATAAAACTTATTTATTATATTTGATACAATTTGCAAAGCTGTTTTTTCTTCAATCATAATACAATTGATTCCTTTATATATAATTTTAAATTATCATACCTTATTAGAAATAGGATATATATTAGTTATAATATTATAAATAACTCTTAGGATAGCAACTATATCGTTAATAATATTAATATTCATGCTAATGTCATATATTAAGTATAATAATTATTAATATTAATTTATAAATTAAGTATAAAATAGGCTAAAGATATTTTCTTTAGCCTATTTTATTTGTTACAATAATTTTTCTGATGGTTTTTGTTCATTAGGCAGAGTTAATTCTAATTTTTCAATATAAATTTAAGGTATATAAAATTGTTTTCTATAGAAATATATTAGTTTACATTTGCATGCATTATGGTTTTAAAATATATTTCTTGTATATAAATTATAATTTAAATTAAATTTATATCTTTTTCTTTATTTAATATTTTAGGATTATAGTAGCGAAGAATATTATTTATATTTTTTGAAGATGATATATATTTTTTATTAGATACTAAATTCAAGAGTTCTGTTTTTTCAGTACTACTTAAGGAACGGAAACTTTTTTTCCAATTATCAGTAATACCAATTTTTTCGTAATATAATCGATAAATTAAAAGTGTTTTTGGCATAGATAAAATTTCTAAAAATTCTTCTTCATTTTTTCCAAATGCACGTTCAAAAAAAGATTTATTACCACTGAATACACCTTTAGAAACATTTAATATAGCTTTTACACTTCTTAAAAAATGATTATTCCAATTACTATCAGTATATCCTCTTTTTTTATTTTCGATAGGTTCATATTTCATAGGAAAAGAATATATATGAACATTATACTTCTCTGATAATTCTATATTTATTTTTAATCTTTTATATAAATCAATAGGATGATCATTAAAGTTATATAAAAGATAATTTGAAAATTCTTTTATGTTATATTTAATAGCTAATTTTATAGCTTGTATATAGATTTCTTTATATTGTATTTTATCAAAAGCAATTCTAAATGGTCTTATAGGCAAATTGCTTAAAATTTTCATTTTTTCTTCTGTTAAAAGTCTAGCATCTAATCCTTGATTGAAATCTACATATCGTTGCATTTTATTTTTATAAGAATATTTTTTTTCTAAGGAGCTAAAGAACTCAATATTATTTAAAATCATTTCTTGTTCATTTTGATATGATGAGCCAATATCATTAAGTAGAATATTGATTTTTTCCTTATATTTTAGAGATATCTTTTTTTTCAGTAATTCATTATAGAGTGATAATAATTTTTTTTCTATTAGAGTTGTATTCTTTTTTTGATTTTTATATCTATTATAAGTATCATAAAGCAACAAAAATTTTGAAGGGTACGTATATGTTTTGTTAGTTTTAAAACCTAATACATTTAAATCTTCAACAATTTTTTGTAAATGAAAATTAGGTATACCAAGAATATTGTTGTCCATTAAAAGAAGGTTTCTTTTATCTCCAAAATGTTTTCTGGATAATTGAATTTGTTCTTTAATGTTATTAGTAATAGATAAGTTCCCTTCTAAAATAGGAACGGCACAAAATGGACATTTATTTACACAGCCTCGTGTTATATAAGCAAAAAAGTTATCTCCGGAAGGGTAAATGTATTCAATATCATTTAATATATCATAATCTAAGGGCATAATATCAATATTTTCATTATCATGGAACCCTAATAAATTAGAAGAAAATAGTCTGCCTTTTATTATATTATTTAAACCAGTATCTTTTTTTAAATCATCTGTTAGTAGAGTAGCCATTATTCCACCGACAAAAATATCATCTAAATTATTTACATATTTTTTATAGTGATTTATAGTTTTTAAAACATCATTATAATAAAAAGTAAACAATGTAGTAATATATATTCGATCCCATTTTTTAGATAAAACTTTATTTCCCTTAATAAATAAAACATCATCATTTTTTCTTTTATGATAGGTACTAATTTTCATTAAGCTCATTGGTGGATATTTATTTTTATAACCAGGTTCTATTAATAAAACTCTCACTAAAAAAGCTCCTTATCTTTTTGATTTTATATTTTATTATCTTATAGATAAGTATATGCCGTCAAGATTCATCTAATTTTTGTAAATCAGTATTCAATATATACATTGCTATCTCAGAGAAATTTCTTGCAGTTTCTGTTAGAAAAAGAATACTATTTTGCCCATGGTGAGTTGCTAAATCTAAGCCATCTTTAACACCACTAGTGTCAAACATGAAACTATATATTCTTATTAATTTCTTTTCATCATATTTGCCAGTTTTATCTTGAGAAAATAGTATTTTTTTCTTATTTTTTATTTGTTGAATTAATGCATGCAGTGTAGGATCCTTGCCATCTTCGTCATTTCTTAATTTAGAATATATATTAGGAAGACTTTTTCTTATTAAATATTTAAAACATTGTTCGATAAAAGCTCTAAGTAATATAGTACTAGCGATAGGATATTTTTCGTATGGTAATGAATCACTTCTACCTTTTGATAATTTTATTAATTCTTCACATATAGATATAAGAGCTGTGTTTTTATTATCATTAGGATCTACTTTAACATAAGTTAAAGTTTTAAAAAATTTAGGTAGTTTAGGATTTCTTTTCTTTTGTGTTGAATTGGGTTGGGTTTTATTTGTAGTAGATGATGAGTTAGAAATTTGCGATTCATCATTTGTAGAAGGTAATGAATTGGGTTGTGTTTTAT
>OGIR01001001.1_pt1 | contig 17647 bp, 15 predicted proteins | sample 1571831 | NCBI WGS metagenome assembly OGIR01 (sample SAMEA2582124, study PRJEB24529) | metagenome | biome: Human gut stool | place: China | collected 2011 | reverse complement strand
AGTCCGCTCATTGTCTGCGGCTTGTCGGACACACTCTGTGAGTGTCCAAACGTGGAAGCGACACGGAATTGGATGTCAAGCACGGCATGGAAGAAATACATGAATTTTGCTTCAAAGAATTGCCGCCGTCTGTTCTATTCCGGAACTTTCGGTTCTCGGGTAATCTCACAATATCACGGATCCCGCTTTTCTTTTTATGTAAACTGCTTCATCTCGTCAGTTCTGCCTCGGATCGTTCCAATGGCCCCCTTTACTTCCTCCGCATAGTTCCGGTTCTGCTCGCTTATCTCACGCACCTGCTCGGCGCTTGCAGTCACTTCCTCTGTCGCTGCAGACAGCTGTGAGATATTCTCCACAATACGGTTGTTGGAATCCGACAGTCCTGTGATCTGTCCCGCGATCTCATTGATATCTCCGATAAGCTGTGACATATTTTCATTCAGACGTTCAAAAGACTCTGCCGCAACCGCAATCTTCTCATTCTGGCTCTCTGTCGCTTCCACCGAAGACTCCACCGAAGTCATAACGTCGCGTGCATTTTCATTCAGCTCGTTGATGATCGTGGTAATCTCCTCCGTGGACTTCTTCGTCTGCTCGGCAAGCTGTCTGATCTGTTCAGCAACCACGGCAAATCCGCGTCCTGCCTCACCGGCTCTCGCACTCTCAATGGATGCGTTGAGTGCCAGCAGGTTCGTCTGGTTGGAGATATTGAGGATCATGCCTGCGATCTCCTCGACCTCCTTGGTCTTATTCTGCAGGCGTGTCATGGACTCCGTCACTTCATGATTCGTCGCCGCGATCTGCTCGGACTGGTTCTTCAATTCTTCCATTACCTGCAGATTCTCCTGAATATTCTCATTGGAATCCGTCGCCACATCCACCATCTTTCTGGAGCGCTCGCCCGTCTCGTCAATAGCCGACTGGATACTCTGTGTCATATTATTCTGCTCTTCGATATTCTTCGCCGTCGTGTTGGTTGCGGAAGAAATCTCCTGCATGCTCTGCGCAACTGTCTCCGAAGTGTGCACCAGTTCATCCACAAGACTGGTACTCCTCTCAGACTCATCCCGCACAGTCTTTGAGATGTCAAGAATTCCTTCCAGCATCACCTTCTGTTTCTCACCCTCGGACGCTGCAGAACCCAGTGCATGATCGCTGAATGTCTTGGCTATGCTGCCCACCCGGTACATAATGAAAAATAACAGATACACACATAATACCCGGCACAGGCTGTCCACATCCTGCAAACCAATCCCCTTGACTACACGAATGACCTCCACCAGTGTAAATAACGCCGAAAAAGCGATACAGGTCTGTTTATATCTCTTCATATCATAATACGGAATCTGCAATGTCAGAATGGCAATCAGTGCAAAATAGATAAACTCTGCATCTGTCTGCATTCCAATCAACGCAAATTCTACGCCGACACCGATGGCAACAACCCTCTTTAATCTCACATCAGACTTATTGCGCAGATAAAACGCCAGTTCAACCACCGCGAATAAAATAATCAGCACAACATTTCCGACCGCCGTACCGACTGCAATGCTCTTGCTCACAAGCTTCGCCAGCAGATATACCACAAACAGTACCCATAAAATGACCACTGCAAAAATATAAAATGTATTCATATAGTGGTAGCGTTCACTCTTGTCCTTGTAGATGTAATCCTTGTCTGAACCTGATGTCTGACCCATAGTCTAACTCCCTCCTGTCACTCTTTCTCTATCGATTCAAAACTTTCTTCCATTATAGTATATTTCTCCCATTTTTTCTACTATTTTCCAATTATTTTGACTAATTTTTTACACATTCCTTATCCTCGCGCAACACAACGCATCCGCTTCTTTTCCGTAAGCTGCGGCAGGTTGCTCCAGCGACATAATTCTACTCCGACGCAGTGCGATCCTGCCGAAGGGCTTTTTCATTCATAGGACGTAATTTCCTATGAAAAAATCCGGCGGATACTTCCGCCGGATCTCTCATCCCCGCTCTTTTTCATATGCCGTATACAAAAACTCCACGCAGCCGTCTACGCGGTACAGCCTGAAATTCTGTAAAAACAAAAGTGCCGCCTCGTACATTTTTTCATCCTGCTCGTCCGCAAGGCTTCCCTCAAGCAGATAACTCATGCCGTTGTGGTATTCCCGTCCGTCCTGTATCGTGTAGTGGCGCCACAGTTCTTTTCGTTGCGCGCATGCGGTCTGCTCCCGCATAAGCGTCTCCAGAAACTGTACGCACGGTCTTTCCGCCTCGCTGTAATGATTCCGGTACAGATACACAAAATGGTGCGGCGGTTCGATTCCGGGATTCTTCAAGCCATACTGGTTGACCGGATAATTGTCCTTCTGCTGCACCCAGCCAAACACCCCGTGAAATGTCAATCCGCCAACCGCCGCAAACTGCGTCCTCTGCTCTAATTCCTCCGGGGAGGATACCTTCTCTCCCAGTTCCGCTGCAATTCTTCCGGCAACCACAAAAAGCCGTCTGTGCATCTGTGCACAGCGGTAAAAATACCAGGCGTCATAGTACGTCGTGCCGGACCAGTTCAAGCCGCAGCGCGCCGTCAGGCGCTTTCCCGCTCTCTCCATGGAAAATACACTCATCCGTGCATTGGCACGCAGGAAAAATTCAAGGACAGTCTCCGTGATCCGCGGCTCCGTCTTCCTGCCTGTGCCGCCTCCCGTGTCCTTACACTTCTGGCAGCACAGGCCAAACAGTTCTCCCACACCGTCCTCGTCCAGCTTTTTTTCGTGATAGTCCCGCAGGATGGCATTGGCAATCTGATAGAGAATGTTGGCTTTCCACTTCCCCACCATGCGCACGACCCCCATGATATCCTCATAGGATTCACACCAGAGTTCCTCCGGATCCTCCGAATGTTCAAAGGTGTCTCTTCCAGGGCGGATCCAGCTCTCGCCGTCGACTGCCGGTCTGGCTTTTTCGCTTTCCGCCTCCCGCTCCTTCGCCTCTTTGAGCAGAGACTCCAGAAAGAGAACGCTCCACTTTTTTCTGCCGGTCTTCTCCGGAATCCGGTCTGCTGCGCTGACCTTTTTTGTCTTCACCCGCTCTGCTTCCATTCCTAACCTTTCGCATTGTAGCGGCTGCCGGTCTGCCGCGTCTGATTACTGTCCGACGCATAGCGGCTGTAATTGCCGCTGGTCGTATAAGAAGTTGCCAAAAGCGCTGCCGCCTGTTTTCTACAGTTGCTCTTCACACCCGAAGCCAGCACCTGCACGCGGTTCGACAGCGTGCTCTTATCCCCGAAAATCTTCTGCACCGCCTCCGGTTTTACTGTCTGAAACACCGTCTTATCAAACGACAGCGTGCCGTCTTTCTCCTGCGTGATTCCGATCTGTTTCAGGGCGGTCTCCCGCGCGGAGATCTCCATTTTCAGCTTCTTTGCATACGTCTCGTCCACACTGTCCGACAAGTCACCAATCTTGCGGATCATCATATTGTAATCGGATACAAAACTTTCCATTTCCTTCGTAAGCTGCTTTCCGGTGTCCTCTCCCTCCTGGTAAAGGGATTTTTCTCCCTCCTCCAGAAAACGCTTCATATGCGTCTCCACACGCTCCGCCGCCAGTCCCGTGATCTCATAATCGTAGCTTTTTTTCTGATTCTCCACGATTTTGTCGCCGGATACGGCTGTCCCGTTTTGAAACTGATTTAAAAACTGCATCCACGCAGATGTCCTGTAGTTTTTACTCTTTGGCGCGCTCTGCGTCGTTCCTTTGGATGATGCGCGTGTCTTTGTGCTGCTGGAAAACGCACGCATCTTTGCCAGCCGGTTGTTCCTCGCACCCAGAATGGCAGACTGGTCTCTGTTATAAATTCTCATACTCATTTTCCCCGTTTCTTTTCTGTATCCCTATCGTTCGTTAAGATACGTCTCATAAGCCGACGCAAAATCATTAAACTTCTGTTTCGCCATCAGAATGGACTCCCCGTTCTTCAGCAGGATCGTTCCCACCTCAAAACTTTTTACCGCGGCAAAATTCACCAGATACCCGCGATGGCAGCGGAAAAAACCGTTGCCTAAAATTTCTTCCACCTCCTTCATTCTGGCATAATATGCAATGATTCCCGTGTTTGTGTGAAGCACCACCTTACGTCCCACACTCTCTGCATAGAGAATGGTTTTCTGATCCACACAGCAATAGGTTCCGTCTGTTTTAATCAGCAGCGGGCGCTTCCTTTCTGCCCCTGCTTTTCTCTGTTTCAGTTCTCCCGCATTGTCAAACGCTTTTCTGCGGAACCATACCGGAATCTTTTTCTGGCACTCCTCTATGCCACTATCCGAAAGGAAAAGAACATCCGGCATTGTGCCGCTTCCCTCAATTTCATCTCCGCAAAGAATCTGTACATCCTCTCTTACATATTCGCCTTCCATCTCTTTTAAATACTTACGCACGGATGCCTCATTCCCGCACGCCGCAATATATAACACTCATATTCCTCCCCGCTTTCGCCTCCATGCTCTGTTTTCTACTCTATATATCGGTCATATTTTTCATTCTTTCATTTTTCGTAACGAAATGTGCTGTTTTTGTCATCAAAAAAACGGTTGACACATTCACTGTATTATTGTATTATCTGATTAGTACAGATGATTTAGAAAGGAGATGACACTATGGCATGGACCCTTGATTCTGATCGTCCCATCTTTTTACAGATCGTGGAACGAATCCAGACGGACATCGTTTCCGGCCGCTACCAGCCGGGAGATAAGCTTCCGTCCGTACGCGATCTCGCAGCGGAAGCATCCGTCAACCCGAACACCATGCAAAAGGCCTTTGCAGAACTTGAACGCACCGGTCTGGTCTATTCCAGACGGACCAGCGGACGTTTTATCACGGAGGATTGTCATATGATAGAACAGTTAAAAACCTCTCTCGCTACCGAGAAAATGGAAGAATTTTTAGCACAGATGCGGCAGCTCGGCTTTCAAAACGATGAAATCCTGTCGCTCATGAATCAGACGATGAAAGGAGAAAAACAATGAGCACTTTGTTGGAGTGTAAAGATCTGACCAAATGTTACGGCAAAAAAACCGCCATCGACCATATTAACCTCGCCATTGAGAGCGGACACATCATCGGCCTGCTCGGACCGAACGGAAGCGGCAAAACCACTCTGATCAAGATGATCAACGGTCTGCTTGCCCCCACCTCCGGTTTGATCTTCATGCAGCAGAATCCGATCGGCGCGGAGAGCAAAAAACATATCTCCTATCTGCCGGATCACACTTATCTGAATATGAACGAGCGGGTTCGCGATATTATCCGGTATTTTTCCGATTTCTATGAAGATTTTGATGAGAAGCGCGCCTACGACATGTTGGGAAAGCTTCAGATTGACGCCTCGGACCGTTTGAAAACCATGTCCAAGGGAACCAAAGAAAAAGTGCAGCTGATTCTCGTGATGAGCCGTCATGCAGATCTGTATATTTTAGATGAGCCGATCGCCGGCGTCGATCCGGCCGCACGCGATTTTATCTTAAATATCATCCTGTCGAATTACGAACCGGAGGCTTCCATTCTGATCTCGACGCATCTGATCGCCGATATCGAGAATATTCTGGACGAAGTCATCTTCATCGATCACGGTCAGATCCGGCTTACCGCATCCGTGGATGATATCCGCATGAACAACGGAAAGTCCGTCGATACACTTTTCAGGGAGGTATACAGATGTTAAAAAAATTATTTAAATACGAATTTAAGAGCACGGCAAAGATCATGTTGATCCTGTATGCCATTCTGATCGTCACCACCGCCGTAGGTTCCGTGGTGCTGTATTCCTTAGACCTGGATCAGGCGGGTGAAAGCAAACTGGCATCCATTCTGTCCGTCTCCGCGATTGTCCTTTATATCCTTGCCATTTTTGCTGTCCTTATCGTGATGTACGTGTACCTGTGTGTTCACTTCTACCGCACAATGTATTCTGCCCAGGGATATCTGACACACACCCTCCCGGTAAAAGCACTTGCTCCCTTTCACGTAAAACTGATAACCTCCTTCGTGTGGATGTTTCTCTCCATGGCTCTGATGACTGTCTCCATCGTAGTGCTTATCGCCAGCGCCTCCCACGGAACCGCATGGCAGGATTTTACTTCCGCCTGGGATGAGGTATTCGGTCAGGATGTATTTTCCTTCCGTTTCATCTTCCAGATGGTATTGAGCGTGATCTGCTCCTGCTTAACCTACCTGCTCTGGGTGTTTGCAAGCGCTTCGATCGGACAGCTTTTCTCCAGCAATAAAGTGGCTGCCTCCCTCGTCGCGGGCATCATCCTCTATTTTATGCAGCAGATTTTCTCCATGATCCTCATGTTTGGAACCGGTATGTTCCAGTCGGGAGATAATTCCGTGAATTTCTTTGCCGTTACCACAACGATCGACAATACGACCACATCGACGACAAGCATCCTGCCGAGTTCACTGTTTGCCACCAGCAACATTTACTCGATCATCGTCATTGTCATTTTGTACCTGGTGTGCGCCAGAATCATCACAAAACATCTGAATCTCGAATAACGTTCTATCAGGGGCTGCCGCTTAAAGCCGGCAACGCCTCTGGATGTGATAAGTAATATTATCAGAAGACCACACCGTAGGATTTCAGCTGGAAATGCAGATGGAACATTCGTTTGAGAAAAATGTGTGCATTTCTTTCTGACGAATGCTTGCATCGGATTCCGTGTCTCTTCCACGTTTGGACACTTCTGGAGTGTGTCCGACAAGTCGCAGACAATGAGCGGACTTTTTAGTGTTCCGATGCATCACCGCTTCACAGACAATATAAAACCGCGCGAACCGAAACTCGCCGGCATCTGCTATTGAAAATATGGCAGATGCCGGCTCAGACATCGGCTTCGCGCGGTTATGTTTTGTTCAGCGGTGATGCAAGGAACACACAAAAGTCCTAAAATTGTCTGCTGACTTGCGGACACAGTCCGCAGAGTGCTCCAAACTTGGAAAGACACGGATCATCGCGGATGCAAGCATCCGGCGAGTTGGAAATGCCGCATTTTTTGATCAAAATGTCCAGTTGCATTTTCACCTGAAATCCCAAAGTGCGCTTCCTATAATATTACTTATCTAATATCTCTTATGTGTGAAAGGAGGCTGCCACTTAATGCGGCAGGCCTCCTTTTGCTTCCATTTTATTTTGTGCTCAAGTATGCGTCAATTCCCTTCGCAGCCGCTTTTCCTGCACCCATTGCCAGGATGACCGTTGCAGCTCCTGTCACGGCATCTCCGCCGGCAAATACACCGCTCTTGGAGGTAGCGCCGTTTTCTTCCTCTGCCACGATACACTTTCTGCGGTTCGTCTCAAGTCCCTTTGTCGTGGAGGAGATCAGCGGATTCGGAGAAGTTCCGAGCGACATGATGACCGTGTCCGCCTCAATCTCATACTCGGATCCCGGAATCTCCACCGGACTTCTTCTGCCGGAGGCATCCGGCTCGCCAAGTTCCATCTTGATGACTCTTGCGCCTTTTACACAGCCGTTCTCATCCACTAAAAGCTCCGTCGGATTCTGTAACAGGTCAAAAATAATGCCCTCCTCCTTTGCATGATGCACCTCTTCCTTACGCGCCGGAAGTTCTTCCTCACCGCGCCGGTACACGACATGTACTTCCGCACCAAGACGCTTAGCCGTTCTCGCAGCGTCCATTGCCACGTTACCGCCGCCGACAACGATCACTTTCTTTCCCGCCTTGATCGGAGTATCGTACTCCTCTAAAAATGCCTTCATGAGGTTGTTTCTCGTCAAAAATTCATTTGCCGAAAATACGCCCATTGCCTGCTCGCCCGGAATACCCATAAAACGCGGAAGACCCGCGCCGGAACCGATAAATACCGCCTCAAATCCCTCATTCTCCATCAGCTCATCGATCGTGACAGATTTGCCGATGACAACGTTCGTCTCGATCTTCACGCCGAGCGCCTTGACATTCTCCACTTCTGCCGCAACGACCTTCTGCTTCGGCAGACGGAATTCTGGAATACCATAGACAAGCACACCGCCCGCCTCATGCAGCGCCTCAAAAATGGTCACGTCATAGCCCAATTTTGCCAGATCACCGGCGCAGGTAAGTCCTGCAGGACCGGAACCGATGACAGCCACCTTATGACCGTTCAGCTTCTCTGCCTTCTTCGGCTTGATGCCATGCTCTCTCGCCCAGTCTGCTACAAAACGCTCCAGCTTGCCGATCGCAACTGCCTCACCCTTGATGCCGCGGATACACTTTCCTTCACACTGGTTCTCCTGCGGACATACACGTCCGCAGACTGCCGGAAGTGCGGATGACTCACTGATAATGTGGTAAGCCTCCTCAAAATTGCCCTCTTTTACCTGCGCGATAAACGCCGGAATATTGATGGATACCGGACAGCCCTTCATGCACTGTGCATTTTTGCAGTTTAAGCAGCGCGCTGCCTCTGCCATTGCCTCCTCGGCATTATATCCCAAACATACCTCCTCAAAGTTCGCTGCTCGCACCTGCGGGTCCTGCTCACGAACCGGTACTCTTGTCATTACGTCCATAGGAACCTCCATACTCTGTATTTTCTATCCGGCAGATGCCCCAGTTCTCTCTGCCTCCACCGTCTAACGACCACTTCTGCCTTCTCAGCCGCACTGTCCGCAGCCGCCGTGATGGGTATCTCCCTCCGTCAGCTTTAACATTGCTCTGCCCTCTTCTGTCTTATATTGCTGCTGGCGCTTCATCGCCTGGTCGAAATCCACCAGATGTCCGTCGAATTCCGGTCCGTCCACGCAGGCGAACTTCACTTCGTTGCCGACAACCAGACGGCATGCGCCGCACATTCCGGTACCGTCCACCATGATCGGGTTCATGGAAACCACCGTCGGAATTCCCAGTTCCTTTGTCAGCTTACAGACAAACTTCATCATAATCATCGGGCCGATTGCCACACAGTGATCATAGCGCACGCCCTGATCCCAGAGTTCCTGCAGCTGCGCCGTGCCGGTTCCGTGAAAGCCGTAAGAGCCGTCATCCGTCGTCACATAGAGATTCGCTGCCACTGCCCGCATCTCATCCTCAAGAATCAGAAGCTCCTTATTGCGGGATCCCATAATCACATCACAGTCCACACCATGCTCATGCAGCCACTTTACCTGCGGATACACCGGTGCGGTACCGACACCGCCCGCGATGAACACAATCTTTTTCTTCTTCAGTTCCTCGATATCCTCATCAATCAGATCAGAAGGACATCCAAGCGGTCCCACGAAATCTGCGAACGCATCCCCCTGCTCCAAGGATACCATACGCTGTGTGGAAGCTCCCACCGTCTGAAATACGATCGTGATCGTACCGGCTTCCCTGTTATAATCACAGATTGTGAGCGGAATACGCTCCCCCTGCTCATCAATCTTGACAATGACAAACTGTCCCGGTTCGCAATACTGTGCAACACGCGGTGCCTTGACATCCATCAGATAGATCTTGTCTGCCAGCTTTTCTTTTTTAACAATCGGATACATAATTTCCTCCTCGCCCTTTGTACTATCTTAATATAATAAAGGAAAAGCCCCGACATTTCAACGGCTTTTCCCATATTTTCTGTTTATATCTGCTATTCCGACTCCGTTTCGGACTGTATGTGATGTTTTTCTCCCTGCGCCCTACTCCTGTGTCTCCACTTTGGAAAATAGGATACGGTCGTTATCGAGCGCTTTTCCCGCGCGGAGCGCAAACTGCTCCAACAAGTCATCCACCGACATCGCCGCACGTTCCTCTCCCGCAACGTCCAGCACAATATTTCCCGCGTTCATCATCAATGTCCGGTTGCCGAGCGTCAGCGCCTGATGCATGTTGTGCGTCACCATCAGACAGGTGATCTGACGCTCCGCCACAATCTGTCTGGTCAGATGCAGCACCTTCTCTGCCGTCGCCGGATCGAGTGCTGCCGTGTGCTCATCCAGAAGAAGAATTTTCGGCGTGACCATCGTCGCCATGAGAAGTGTGAGTGCCTGCCGCTGACCGCCGGAGAGAAGTCCCACCGGCTGCTTCATACGGTCTTCCAGTCCCATGTCAAGCAGCGCAAGCTGCTCTCTGAATTTTTTCTTATCCGCCGCGTTGATCCTGCTGAAATATGCATTCCGGGAGGTTGTCGTCCGAAGATACGCAAGCGCCATGTTTTCCTCGATCGTCATGTGCGGCGCCGTTCCCTTTAACGGATCCTGAAACAGATGACCGATCACTTTGCTTCTCACATGCTCCTGCTGATAGGTAATATCCTCCCCGCCGAGCATGATCAGACCGCGGTCCGGGAAAAAAGCTCCGGTAATCGCATTGAACAGGGTGGATTTTCCCGCGCCGTTGCTGCCGACGATCGTTGCAAAATCTCCGGCGCCAAGCGTCAGATTGACGCCGTTTAGGGCACACTTTTCATTGACGGTGCCGGGATTAAAGGTCTTGCTGACATTTTTCATAATCAGCATGGATTCTCTTTCTGCTGCCATATCACGCATTTCCTCCTTTTCCCTTCCGTTCTTCTCGCAGTAATTCCGCAATATACTGCTCATTCTCCGCTTTTGCCGCCCGTTTCTGCCGGTAGAACACCGCCTGCTTCTTCAGGTAAGGGAAAGCGATCGCCACCGCCACAATAATGGAGGATACCAGCTTTAAGCACTCTGCCGGGACATTCAGGCGAAGCGCCACCGCCACGATAAAACGGTATAGACAGCTTCCCAGAATCACGCCGATGACCCGCTTTAACATGCTGCCCTTTCCGATGATCGTCTCTCCGATAATCAGACTGGCGAGCGCGATCGTCACCATGCCGGTTCCAAGGTTAATATCACAGGACTTCTGGTACTGCGCGAGCAGTCCGCCGGAAAGTCCCGTCAGCGCATTGGCGACGCACAGACCGATCGTAATCATCATTCCCGTATTGATGCTGGATGCCCGCACCATATCCGGATTATCCCCGGTTGCCCGGATGGAAAGTCCGAGTCTCGTATTTAAAAACAGAGAGATCAATACGCCGACCAGTGCGACAATCACTGCCGCCACGATCAGCTTATACCAGGTTCCGCCGATCGCGTCTTTTGCCCATGTAAATACGGAATCACAGGCAAACAGATTCAGGTTGGAGGCGAATCCCATCACCGCAATATTGATTGTGTAAAGTCCGGTGTTGACAATAATTCCTGCCAGAATCGACTGTATGCCGAGTCTTGTCTGCAAAAATGCCGTCACAAAACCGGAACACACACCGGCAGCCATCGCCGCCAAAAGCCCGAGTACCGGATGCCCCGCCAGTGTAACCGAAGCGCACACTGCACATCCCAGCGTAAAGCATCCGTCCGTTGACAGATCCGCTATATTTAAAATACTAAATGAAATGAACAGTGCAAGTGCAACCAGTGCATAGATAAATCCCAGTTCCAGTGCACTCTGCACGATCGATAAGGTGATGATTGGTCCCATATTATTCAAACTCCTCTGCCGTTACTGTCTCAACAACTTCCGAACACATATCTTTAAACATGGAGTAGTCCAGTCCAAGTGCTTCCGCCGTCTCTGTATTCACGGTCACAATTCCGCGCTCTAAGGTCTCGATCGGAGTTGCCGCCGGATCGGCTCCGTTTACCAGAATATCGACTGCCATATCGGCTGTCTTTGTACCAAGTTCCTCATAATTGACTCCGTAACCGCAGAATGCTCCGTTTAATGCGAAGGAGTCCGCTCCTGTGTAGTGCGGGATTCCCGCATCGATGAACTTCTCAAAGATGGAAAGTTCTGCCGTCATGACGGTGTTGTCCTGCGGGGTAAACACTGCGTCTACGCCCTCTGCCACCAGGGCATCCGCTGCCGCCTGCACCTCCGCAGAGGTCGTACCGGTCTTCTCCACATAGGCGATTCCCTTCTCATCGCAGTATGCCTTTGCGTCCTCAATCGCACCAAGGGAAGAAGCCTGGCTCTTATCATAGAGCAGTCCGACCTTTGCGGTATCCGGATTTGCCGCCAGCATCAAATCAAAAATCGCTGCCGTGTCGATGGCATCCGACGTTCCTGTAATATTGGAACCCGGTGCGTTCACATCTGCCGCCAGTCCGGCGCCCACCGGATCCGACACTGCGGAAAATACAACCGGAATCTGATTCTCCTCGGTCGCACTCTGCATCACGACTGCGGTCGGCGTCGCAATCGGGATAATCAGATCCACATCATCCGCCACCAGATCTGCTGCAATCTGTGTCAGGATCGACTGATCTGCCTGCCCGTTGAACGTGTAATCCGCATAATCAAAGGTAACTCCGAGCTCTGCTCCCTTTGCTGTGAGTTCCGCTTCAATCGCTTTTTCAATCTGATTTAAGGAAGCATCATCCACATACTGTACAATACCGACTTTATATACGGTTCCCTCCGCCGCTGTCTGGTCTGCCTCTGCCTTCTGTGTCTCCGCCTGCGCGTCTCCTCCTGCCTCATTGGTCAATTCCACGGTCGTACCGGAGCCGGAACTGCTTCCGCAGCCTGCCACCGCTGCTGCCACCATCGTCATTGCAAGAACTGCTGTCATCATTTTCTTTTTCATAATCATTTCCTCCTTTTTCCTATTACATAAAAAAAGCCGTCTCAAGCTATTGCTTGAGACGGTAATAAACTAATATTATCGCGGTGCCACTCATCTTGACAAAATGTCCACTCACTTCATGCACTATCATACATGCCGGATGGATAACGGGTCCGGTTCCCGGCGGCTCCTACCTGCGTATCCACTGTTCAGGCCGCCCTCAAAAGTCCATTCAACAAATCCCTCCATACTGCAATCCCACCGCCTGCAGCTCTCTGTGATCTCGGATAAATGCCTACTACTCTTTCTCAAAGGTTTATCGGTATGTCACTTACTTTAATACATTAACGTGTATTTGTCAACCTTATTTTTAAATTTCCATCAGACGGAACTTCTCGATCGTCTGCTCCAAATCCTGCGCGATATTCTGAAGTGTCTTTGTGTAGTCCGTGATGTCTGCCATCGTCGTGTTGACCTGATCTGTGGATGCATTGACCTCTTCCGTCGCCGCTGCCGACTGCTCCGATACGGATGCAATCGCCTCCATACGACTTACGACCGTATCCTTGTTGGATGACATGTCCGCATTGAGACGGTTGATGTTCTCCATGCCGGCATTCAGCTGCTCAATCTGCGCGATAATCTGACGGAATACCTCTTCCGTGCGCTCGATCGCTTTCTGCTGCTCCGACTGAAGCTCCTCGTTCTCCTGCATGGTCTCTTCCACCTGCTTGGACTTGTCCGTAATCTCGGTGATAATCTTCTTGATCTCATCCGTTGATTCCTTGGACTCATCCGCCAGCTTCCGGATCTCGTCTGCAACGACCGCAAATCCCTTGCCCATCTCTCCGGCTCTCGCCGCCTCGATAGAAGCATTCAGGGAAAGCAAATTGGTCTGTGCCGTAATATCCGCAATCGCATCGGAAATATAGAAAATCTTGTCGATGCTGGCAATCATCTCATTCATCACTGCAAGGGACATGCTCGACTTCTCTACGGTCTTCTGTGATTTTTCGATCAGATCCTTCACGCTGCCGAGTCCCTCCGAACTGATCCGGTTCGTCTCCTCGGTCATCTGGTTGATCTCGCTCACACAATCTCTGGAGGACTCCAGACTGTTCTTGAGGTTGTCCACCTCACTGCTTGCCTCCTGCGTGCTCTCCGCCTGCTTCACCGCACCGTCAGCCACGCTTGAGATCGCCTCCGCAACCTGTCCCATCGTACTTCTGGTATCTCCCGCGATCTCGGAAATATGATCCGAAGTCTCTAAAATATGTCTGGACTTATCCTCCACCTCACGGATCACTGTGGATACATCCTTGACCATATCGTTAAAATGCGTCTCCAGCGCACCGAACTCGTCTCCTCTGGTGACCGCAATCGTCTGGGTAAAATCTCCCTCTGCCACAGCAGCTGTCGCACGCTCAATCTTTTTGATCTCACGCACAAGGCTGTACGCGGTAATAAGCGCGATCACAATACCGAAAATCACCCCGAACGCACCCGCAAATACCAGCGCACCGTTGATCTTCGCAAGATTGCCGGTGTTCTCGACATCGCTGATGCAGCCCAGAAGAATCCAGCCTGTCACCTGGTCTGTCATCGCGGTCACCGCACAGTCCATGCCATCTGCATGCATCGTGTATACAGACTCCAGTGTGATGTCGGAAGTGCTCTCATCGCCCGCTTCCTCCAGGGCGCTCTTCTGCTCCTCCAGAGACTTCAGTTCTCCGGAAATCGGCGTCCAGAATTCCAGACCCGTCACATTTCCGTCCGCAAAGGTATTTTTGTCACTGTCGATCACAATATTGCCGTCCGCATCGATCAGCATGGCAAATCCCGTGTTGAGAATGCGGATATTCCTGATATAATTCTCCAGCTGCGCCGCATCAATATCCATCGCCACAACGCCCATTAAGACATCTTTGTATTTGACCTCCTGCGCTACGGTGAAGATCTGCCCGCCTGTCTGCGGATCCTCATAAGGCTGTGTGATATAGCTGAAAATAGAATTTACTTTTGCCTTTCTGCCCTGGCAGTTCACATACCAGTCTTCCCCGGACAGATCCACATTTTCCTCAATGGTGTTCATCGCCGTCTTATCACCGTTGTCCTCATACTTCACCCAGCCGGTGATAAGCTTTCCGCTGGCCGTCGCATAATAGCTTCGCACCGCTCCCTGCGTTACCTTGCACGCCGCCACCAGTTCATCCTGCACGTTGGCAATATAGTCATCAAACTGATCCTCGTACTCCAGCTGCTTGATGGAAGTCTTGCGCGTCAGCAGATCCACCGGAAGGCTGATCGTCTTCTCATACGTCTGCAGACTGTTCAACGCGCTCTCTAACGTCTGCTCGCTTGTGAGCTGCATGTTGCTGTTTAACACATTCTTCGTACGGCTGTATGTAATCACTCCACAGATCACAACACTTCCCGCAATCGCCACAAGAAAGCTCAAAATCATTTTCGGCCCTAAACCCAATTTTTTCATCTGTTTCCTCCGTTCATACTGCAATATGACACTTTATTACTTACATTGTAGATGTTTCGCACATTTTTGTAAATATCCGGTATTTTCTTTCATTGTATTACATTCTAAACAAAAACCTCCCTGCCGGCATTCTGCCAGCAGGGAGGTTCTCAAAAAATGCCCACGCACTCTGCTCCTATGAAAAATAAACAAGTTCGTCTTCCGGCTTTTCTGCAGGTGTAATAGAAATCGGATACAGTACCGGTCCTTTTCCCTTGTACTCCCTTGCAAACTCCACCTTGATCTGCGCGGTAATATGAATCCAGGACTTGTGCGGAATCTTATCCTCATCCGGATATTTGCACTTAAATCCGATGAAGGTAATATCCTCCACACAGCAGGTCATCGCAAAACGTCCCGGAACAAAAATGCCCTTCTTGAGCTTGTCAGGATTGTATACAAGCGCCAGAAAGCTGACTTTCTTCCCCTCGTATTTCTTCGGGTTGTCCAGGCAGTCCATATACCAGATTGCATAATCCGCATCTGTAATCTCCAGTTCATCTCCCGAGATGTCAAACGGCAGCTCCTCCTCGCGCTCGTCGAGCGATCCGTCCGCGCGCTCATACACAAGCTGTGCCTTACGGTTGAGCGCCTTGACATTTCTGCGGTATTTTCCCTTATCCGTGCTGTCGTCACAGCGGTTAAAGATCACGACGTCCGCCTGAAACAGCTGTTCCATAATCATCGTGCGCATATTGGCAAGATACATATCAAAGGTGGTCGCATCCACGGTCGCAAGGGACTGCACCACCATCCACCCGCGCGGAAGCTCCGTCTCGGTGAGCGTATCCATTCCCCAGGTTCCGTTATATTCGATGAACACCTGATCCGGCAGATATTTCATATTGATGGCATTGAGAAAATCAGCGGTAAAATCTTCCTCGTTCTCCACCATCACAAGGCTTGCATTGATTTTTTTCAACTCTGCCTCATCATATTCCACCTCTCCGTCTTCACAGCAGATGATCAGACTCTTTCCCTGATCGGCAAACCCGTTCTCCAGCAGCGTCTCCTTGATCAGTGTCGTCTTGCCGCTGTCCATGAATCCGGTAAATAAATAAATCGGTATCTCCTGCATGTTCTATTCCTCTCTGTCTTATCTCACTATTAAAAGGCAGTCTTCACAGCTTAAGCGATTCCAAATAACTCCTCTAATCTGTGCTCGTCGATATCTGTTCCGATCACGCACAGACGTCCCGTGTAATCCGGCTCGCCGTCACGCAGCTCGTACTCCCCCGGCACCATGTCAAAATAAATCCAGGAGCCGTTCTCATCCTCCACCATGCCCTTCGCACGGAGAATGGTTCCATAGTCGTCCGTCTCGCACAGAGTCTTTAAGACATCCTCAATCTTGGCCTTGGTAAACTTATGCGGCGTCTCTTTTCCCCAGCTTGTAAACACCTCATCCGCATGATGATGGTGATGCTCATGATCGTGGCATCCGCAGGTGCAGTTCTCGCCGTGCTCGTGATGATGCTCATGGTCATGCTCGTCGTGGTCGTGGTGATGCTCATGATCGTGATCCTCGTGGTCATGCTCGTCATGGTCGTGATGATGCTCATGATCGTGATCCTCGTGGTCATGCTCGTCATGGTCGTGATGATGCTCATGATCATGATCGTCGTGGTCATGGTGATGCTCATGGTCATGCTCGTCATGGTCATGATGATGCTCGTGCTCATGCTCCTCGGCTTCTTCCTTCGCATGCTGCTCTGCCATCAGCTTTCTCTCAAGAGAATCCTGTCCCTCTACCACCTTTAAAATCTGCTCTCCACGGATGGAATCCCACGGGGTTGTGATGATGGCAGCCTTATCGTTGATGGACTGAATCTGCTTTACGCAGAGCTCCAGCTGCTCCGGCGTCGCATTCTGGCTGCGGCTTAACACAACAGTGGTCGCATATTCGATCTGGTTATTGAAAAACTCGCCGAATGCCTTCATCTGCTTGCTCGCCTTTAATGCGTTTACAACCGTGATGAGCCCGTTCAGTTTTACATCCTCTTCCTTCTCCACGTCAATCACAGACTTCATGACATCCGAGAGCTTGCCGACGCCTGACGGCTCGATCAGGATACGATCCGGATGATACTTGCCGATCACCTCATGCAGGTTTCTGCCGAAATCACCAACCAGTGAGCAACAGATACAGCCGGAGTTCATCTCAGTGATCTGAATTCCCGCATCCTTTAAAAATCCTCCGTCAATGCCGACCTCCCCGAACTCGTTCTCGATCAGCACCAGCTTCTCGCCTGTGAACACTTCATCAATCATCTTCTTGATGAAAGTCGTCTTTCCGGCGCCTAAGAATCCTGAAATAATGTCAATCTTTGTCATATCTATCTCTTCCTTTCCTTACAATACATCATTTGTTCCAAAACACATATATTTTACTCGTTTTTCCTCCATTTTGCAAATCATATGCATTTTTTTCATATATTTTTTATAATATTTCTCCGGTTCACTGCAATGCCATTTAGCTTCTCTAGCTTAACAGCACTTTTTTTAAATTATTATAACACTGACAACACACAGCTTTTCGTATTTTGTTCTATTTTGGGG
>OGIR01000989.1_pt1 | contig 17850 bp, 11 predicted proteins | sample 1571831 | NCBI WGS metagenome assembly OGIR01 (sample SAMEA2582124, study PRJEB24529) | metagenome | biome: Human gut stool | place: China | collected 2011 | reverse complement strand
TAGAGCACTAGCCTTCCAAGCTGGGGGTCGCGGGTTTGAGCCCCGTTTTCCGCTCTAAGTTTTGCTGTAATAGCTCAGTGGTAGAGCACTTCCTTGGTAAGGAAGAGGTCCTGAGTTCAACTCTCAGTTACAGCTCTGCCGTCGTCCGGTTTTGTTAAGATGGACTGATAGGAAAAACAAGATTTAATTAGAAATTCATTTATATAAATAAACAAAGTAAAGCTATGGCTAAAGAGACATTCCAGCGTACCAAGCCGCATGTTAACATTGGTACTATTGGTCACGTAGACCACGGTAAGACAACTTTGACTGCTGCCATTTCTAAGGTTCTCTCTGAGAAGGGTTATGGTAATCAGGAAATCAAGTCTTTCGATCAGATCGACAACGCTCCTGAGGAGAAAGAGCGTGGTATTACCATCAACTCCGCTCACATTGAATATGAAACTGCCAACCGTCACTACGCTCACGTAGACTGCCCGGGACACGCTGACTATGTGAAGAACATGGTTACTGGTGCTGCTCAGATGGATGGTGCTATTCTCGTTGTAGCTGCTACCGATGGTCCGATGCCTCAGACACGTGAGCACGTTCTGCTCGCTCGTCAGGTGAATGTTCCTCGCTTGGTGGTATTCTTGAACAAGTGCGATATGGTTGAGGATGAAGAAATGCTCGAACTCGTTGAAATGGAAGTTCGTGAAATCCTCGAACAGTACGACTTTGAAGAAGATACTCCTATCATCCGTGGTTCTGCCCTTGGTGCTTTGAATGGCGTTGATAAGTGGGTGGAGAAAGTTGTTGAACTGATGGATACGGTTGACAACTGGATTCAGGAGCCTGAGCGTGAAATCGACAAGCCTTTCTTGATGCCTGTTGAGGATGTGTTCTCTATCACTGGTCGTGGTACTGTTGCTACCGGTCGTATTGAGACTGGTCGTGTTAAGGTAGGCGATGAAGTTGAACTCCTCGGTCTTGGTGAAGACAAGAAGTCGGTTGTTACCGGTGTTGAGATGTTCCGTAAGATTCTTGACGAAGGTGAGGCTGGCGATAACGTAGGTCTGCTCCTCCGTGGTATTGACAAGAATGAGATTAAGCGCGGTATGGTGCTCTGCCATCCGGGCCAGGTTAAGCCTCACAAGAGGTTCAAGGCTTCTATTTATGTCCTGAAAAAGGAAGAAGGTGGTCGTCACACTCCGTTCGGTAACAAGTATCGTCCCCAGTTCTATCTCCGCACTATGGACTGCACCGGTGAAATCACTCTTCCCGAAGGTGTTGAGATGGTGATGCCTGGTGATAACGTAGAGATCACTGTAGACTTGATCTACGCTGTAGCTCTGAACGTTGGTCTGCGTTTCGCTATCCGCGAAGGTGGCCGTACGGTGGGTTCTGGTCAGATCACTGAGATTCTTGACGATTAATTCAAAGGCGTCGGTTATCCGATAAACCTTAAGAAAATACATAGAAGTTCCCGCTGCCGCGGTTGCGGGAACTTTCCTACGGGTTTAGCTCAGTCGGTAGAGCACTGGTCTCCAAAACCAGGTGTCGGGGGTTCGAGCCCTCCAACCCGTGCAAAATAAAGATAGTATGAATAAGATAGTAAATTATTGCAAGGCTTGTTATGACGAGCTTGCTCATAAGACTACTTGGCCGACACTACCCGAACTTACTCACAGTGCAGTGGTTGTATTATCTGCTTCCCTGATCATTGCTGTTGTGGTGTTCTTGATGGATTCTGTGTTTGGCTGGATAATGGGTAATGTTTATCCAGGTTAATTCGTAATACGGAAATGGCAGAAACTACAAATCAATGGTATGTGCTGAAGGCCGTTAGCGGAAAAGAAGCTAAGGTGAAAGAATACATCGAGGCTGAGATGAAGCACAATGAATTACTTGCATCACATGTTTCCCAGATATTGATTCCTATGGAGAAGCATGCGTCTTTGCGTAATGGTAAGCGTGTTATCAAGGAGAAAGTTTCCCTTCCTGGCTATCTTTTTGTGGAAGCAAATCTTAAGGGAGGTGATATTGCCTCTATGCTGAGATTCGTACCCAATGTGTTGGGGTTTCTTGGCGGTTTGGACAATCCGTCGCCCGTCCCCCAGTCGGAAATCAACCGTATGCTTGGGACAGCCGAAGATACGGAGCTTGAGGAAAATCTGGATATTCCATTTGTTGTGGATGAGACAGTGAAAGTGACCGATGGTCCGTTTAGTGGCTTCAGTGGCGTGATTGAAGAGGTCAATGCAGAAAAGCATAAATTGAAAGTGATGGTCAAGATATTCGGGCGTAAGACGCCTTTGGAACTTGGCTATATGCAAGTGGAAAAAGAAGGATAAGTTCATATTGTTACGGTGGGCTTATCCGATGGCTTTGGAGAAGCTTCCATTCTTCAAGCTGATATATTAAATCAATAAATTATTAACAAAGAAATGGCTAAAGAAGTTGCTGGATTAATCAAATTACAGATTAAAGGTGGCGCTGCGAATCCTTCTCCTCCAGTAGGACCTGCACTTGGTTCTAAGGGTATCAATATCATGGGATTCTGCAAGGAATTCAACGCCCGCACCCAGGATAAGGCAGGTAAAGTTTTACCGGTCGTTATCACATACTACACCGACAAGTCATTCGATTTCGTTATCAAGACTCCTCCTGCAGCAGTACAGTTGAAAGAGGCAGCCAAGGTAAAGAGTGGTTCAGGTCAGCCTAATCGTCAGAAAGTGGGTAGCGTAACTTGGGAACAGGTTCGCGCCATAGCTGAAGACAAGATGAACGACCTCAACTGCTTTACTGTGGAATCAGCCATGAGACTTGTTGCCGGTACAGCTCGAAGCATGGGTATCACTGTAAAGGGGGACTTCCCTGATAAATAAACAATAAACTTCAATTTAAAAAATGAGTAAACTGACAAAAAATCAAAAATCAGTAGCTGAGAAGGTTGAAGCAGGGAAGGCCTATACATTGAAAGAAGCCGCAGAGCTGGTAAAGGAGATTACGACTACTAAGTTCGATGCTTCGGTAGATATCGATGTACGTCTCGGTGTTGACCCGCGTAAAGCTAATCAGATGGTGCGTGGTGTTGTATCACTTCCTAACGGAACCGGTAAGGTGACACGCGTGCTCGCTCTCTGTACACCCGATCAGGAAGAAGCTGCCAAGGCAGCCGGTGCTGATTATGTTGGTCTTGATGAGTATATTGAGAAGATCAAGGGTGGATGGACTGATATTGATGTTATCATCACCATGCCTTCTTGTATGGGTAAGGTGGGCCCCCTCGGCCGTGTTCTCGGCCCCCGTGGCTTGATGCCTAACCCCAAGAGTGGTACGGTTACCATGGACGTTGCTAAGGCTGTTCAGGAGGTAAAGCAGGGTAAGATTGACTTTAAGGTTGACAAGGCAGGTATTATCCATACATCAATCGGTAAGATCAATATGTCTGCCGATCAAATTTATGGTAATGCAAAGGAATTCATTGCAACTGTCATTAAGCTGAAGCCTGCTGCTGCTAAAGGTACATATCTGAAGAGTATCTTTATTTCAAGCACTATGAGTAAGGGTATCAAGATTGATCCGAAATCAGTTGAATAACTCTAAAAGTTTTGTAAAATGAAAAAAGAAGTAAAAGATACGATCATTTCAGAACTTGGCCGGAAGATATCCGAATATCCTCATTTCTATCTGGTTGACATTACCGGATTGAATGCGGAGGCTACGAGTAATCTTCGTCGCAAGTGCTTCAAGAAGGAAATCAAGATGGTTGTTGTGAAGAATACGCTTCTTCACAAGGCTTTCGAGGCTTCTGACGTTGATTTCGAACCTTTGTACGATTGTCTGGTGGGGAGTACGGCAGTGATGTTTTCCAACATTGCCAACGACCCAGCAAAGTTGCTGAATGAATACAAAAAGGAAGGTATTCCTTCACTCAAGGCTGCATACGCTGAGGAAAGCTTCTATGTGGGAGCCGACAAACTTGATGAGCTTGCAGCACTCAAGAGCAAGAACGAAGTTATTGCAGAGATTGTTGCTTTGCTGCAGTCTCCGACCAAGAACGTTGTTTCTGCTCTCCAGTCAGGCGCGAACACTATCCATGGTGTGCTGAAGACATTAGGCGAGCGTGCTGAATAAACCTATAATGTCACATCAAACAAAAGTATAAATAAAATTAAATTTAGAATAAAAATGGCAGACGTAAAAGCTATTGCAGAAGAATTAGTAAATCTTACTGTTAAGGAAGTTAATGAGTTGGCAACAGTCCTGAAGGACGAGTATGGTATTGAGCCTGCTGCTGCAGCTGTTGCTGTAGCTGCCGGTCCTGCTGCTGGCGGTGCAGCCGCTGCTGAGGAGAAGTCTTCTTTCGACGTTGTTCTCGCTGAGGTTGGTGCAACAAAGCTTCAGGTTGTGAAGGCTGTTAAGGAAGCTTGCGGTCTCGGCTTGAAGGAAGCTAAGGATCTCGTAGACGGTGCTCCTTCTACCATTAAGGAAGGCGTTGCCAAGGACGAGGCTGAAAACCTGAAGAAGGTGATCGAAGAAGCCGGTGCCAAGGTAGAGCTGAAGTAAGCTGATTCATTAGTGAAAAAGATTGGTGAGCGGGTGAACTATTCACTCTTCAGCGATCTTTTTTCGCTGCTCTTGAAGAATATGGTTAGGATTTGCCCAGTCGGTGAGTCCTAACCTTTTTGTGTCTTTCATATCAATTAGAACAACAACACCGTTTAATTTCTTCTAATGTCAAAAGTTGTAGATAACAGAGTAAATTTTGCCAGCGTGCATAATCCGTATCCGTATCCGGATTTTCTCGATGTGCAGTTAAAGTCCTTTAAAGACTTCTTGCAGTTGGATACTCCACCTGAAGAACGCAAGAATGACGGATTGTATAAGGTGTTCGCAGAGAACTTCCCTATCACCGATACGCGTAATAATTTCGTTCTTGAGTTCCTGGATTACTATATCGATCCACCGCGTTATACCATTGATGAGTGTCTTGAGCGCGGGCTGACGTATAGCGTACCCTTGAAGGCTAAGATGAAGCTGTATTGTACGGATCCGGATCATGAGGATTTTGGCACATTCATTCAAGATGTATTCTTGGGCACGATACCTTACATGACTTCGAACGGCACATTTGTTATCAATGGAGCCGAACGCGTTGTCGTAGCCCAGTTGCACCGTTCGCCGGGTGTATTCTTCGGGCAGGGTGTCCATGCCAACGGTACTGTTCTCTATTCTGCACGTATCATCCCGTTTAAGGGAAGTTGGATAGAGTTTGCTACTGACATCAACAACGTGATGTACGCCTACATCGACCGTAAGAAGAAATTGCCCGTGACCACATTGCTTCGTGCCATCGGGTATGAGAACGATAAGGACATTCTTCAAATTTTTGACCTTGCGGAGGAAGTGAAGGTCAACAAAAAGAACATGAAAGCTGCCATCGGGCGCAAGTTGGCAGCCCGTGTGTTGAAGAGCTGGAATGAGGATTTTGTGGATGAAGATACCGGCGAGGTTGTTTCCATTGAGCGTAACGAGGTGATTATGGAGCGTGAGACCGAGCTCACGGAGGATAATATCGAAGAAATCCTTGAGAGCGGAACGTCCACAGTTCTTATTCATAAGGATGAGGAGGGAGCCAACCGCTTCTCCATCATTTTCAATACATTGGCAAAAGATCCCAGTAACTCCGAAAAGGAAGCTGTGAACTATATTTATCGCCAGTTGCGTAATGCTGATCCTGCTGATGATGCCAGTGCACGCGAGGTGTTCCAAAATCTGTTTTTCTCGGACAAGCGTTATGACTTGGGAGAAGTGGGACGCTATCGCATCAACAAGAAATTGGGACTCGATACCGATATGGATGTTCGTGTCTTGACCAAAGATGACATTATTGAGATTATCAAATATCTGATTCAGCTGATTAACTCCAATGCTACTGTAGATGATATCGACCATTTGAGTAATCGTCGTGTCCGCACGGTAGGCGAACAGCTGGCCAATCAGTTCTCCATCGGTCTGGCCCGTATGAGTCGTACTATTCGTGAGCGTATGAACGTTCGTGACAACGAGGTGTTTACACCAACTGATCTGATCAATGCCAAGACCATTTCGAGTGTAATCAATTCGTTCTTTGGTACCAACCCGTTGAGCCAGTTCATGGATCAGACCAATCCGCTTGCAGAGGTCACCCACAAGCGTCGCCTCTCAGCTCTTGGCCCCGGTGGTCTTTCACGTGAGCGTGCCGGTTTTGAGGTGCGTGACGTACATTACACCCACTATGGTCGTTTGTGTCCTATCGAGAGTCCGGAAGGCCCTAACATCGGTCTGATTTCCTCGCTTTGCGTGTATGCGACCATTAACGAACTTGGCTTCATTGAGACTCCTTACCGCAAGGTCGTGGACGGCAAGGTGGATCTTGACAACGATCATGTTGTTTATATTACAGCCGAGGAAGAAGAAAATCACATTATCGGTCAGGGTAATGCTCCTTTGAACGAAGACGGCTCGTTTATCCGTGATGTCGTTAAGTGTCGTCAAGATGCTGATTTCCCAGTGGTTCCGCCTGCCGAAGTGGACATGATGGATGTTGCCCCCCAGCAGATTGCTTCAGTCTCTGCCGGTCTGATTCCTTTCTTGGAGCATGACGATGGTCACCGCGCACTGATGGGATGTAACATGATGCGCCAGGCTGTTCCTTTGCTTCACAACGACGCCCCCATCGTAGGCACCGGTTTGGAGAAGCAGGTATGTGAGGACTCTCGTACGATGATTACGGCTGAAGGCGATGGCGTTATCGAGTATGTTGATGCCACTACCATCCGCATTCTTTATGACCGTTCTGAAGATGAGGAGTTTGTTAGTTTTGAACCGGCATTGAAAGAATATCGTATTCCGAAGTTCCGGCGCACCAACCAAAATATGACCATCGACCTCCGACCTATCTGTAGCAAGGGAGAACGGGTGAAGGCTGGTGATATCCTTACCGAAGGTTATGCCACGGAGAATGGAGAGATTGCTTTGGGTCGGAATCTTCTGGTTGCTTATATTCCTTGGAAAGGATATAACTATGAGGATGCCGTTGTCATTTCTGAACGCATCGTACGCGATGATGTGTTGACTTCTGTCCATGTAGACGAATATTCTCTTGATGTCCGTGAGACAAAACGCGGTGTGGAAGAATTCACAAGCGACATTCCTAATGTCAGCGAGGAAGCTACAAAGGATTTGGACGACAATGGTATTATCCGTGTCGGTGCCCGTGTCGAGCCCGGAGACATTATGATCGGTAAGATTTCGCCGAAAGGTGAGAGCGATCCTTCCCCGGAAGAAAAACTGCTTCGTGCCATCTTCGGTGACAAGGCCGGTGATGTGAAGGATTCTTCACTGAAAGCCAACCCGTCGTTGAGCGGTGTCGTAATAGACAAGAAGCTTTTCTCCCGCGCCATCAAAAACCGGGAGTCCAAAAAACAGGATAAGATTATCCTTGCCAAGATTGATGAGGAGTATGAGGCCAAGAACAACGACCTGAAGGATATTCTCGTTGACAAGTTGTTGACCCTGACAGAGGGGATGGTTTCTGAAGGTGTGAAAGACTATACCGGTGCAGAAATCATCACTAAGGGTTCCAAGTTTACGACTGCTGCGTTGAAGAATCTTGAATATGATGGCATTCAGTCTAATGATTGGACGAAGGATGCTCATGCCAATGGCCTGATTCAGAAGCTCATCATGAATTATATCCGCAAGTACAAGCAGCTTGATGCTGAAATGAAGCGTCGCAAGTTCGCCATTACCATTGGCGACGAGCTGCCTTCCGGTATTCTTCAGATGGCTAAGGTCTATATAGCCAAAAAGCGTAAGATTCAGGTGGGTGATAAACTTGCCGGTCGTCACGGTAACAAGGGTATCGTGTCGAAGGTGGTGCGCATGGAAGACATGCCGTTCCTTGAGGACGGTCGTCCCGTTGACTTGGTGTTGAACCCGATGGGTGTGCCTTCTCGTATGAACCTTGGTCAGATATTTGAGGCTATTCTTGGTGCTGCCGGAAAGAAATTGGGAGTGAAGTTTGCCACACCAATTTTCGACGGTGCCAAACTTGCCGACCTTCAAGAGTGGACAGACAAGGCCGGACTTCCCCGCCTGTGCTCCACCCATCTTTATGATGGTGAGACCGGTGAGCAGTTCGACCAGCCTGCAACGGTGGGTATCACTTACTTCTTGAAGCTTGGCCACATGGTGGAAGACAAGATGCACGCCCGTTCCATTGGCCCGTACAGCTTGATCACTCAACAACCCCTCGGTGGTAAAGCCCAGTTTGGTGGTCAGCGTTTCGGTGAGATGGAAGTTTGGGCTCTTGAGGCCTTTGGTGCCAGCCATGTACTTCAGGAAATCCTTACCATCAAGAGTGACGATGTGGTCGGCCGCAGCAAGGCTTACGAAGCTATCGTCAAGGGCGACACCATGCCTACTCCGGGCATTCCTGAGTCTCTCAATGTGTTGCTTCACGAACTTCGCGGTCTCGGCTTGAGCATCAAACTCGATTAATTCAGAACTCCCTAAAACAAAAAAGTAAAAATGGCTTTTAAGAAAGATACAAAGGTTAAGAATAATTTCACGAAGATTACCATCGGTCTTGCTTCTCCCGAAGAGATTCTGGAAAATTCGTTTGGTGAGGTAACCAAGCCTGAAACCATCAATTATCGTACATATAAGCCTGAGCGCGACGGTCTGTTCTGCGAGCGCATCTTTGGTCCCACCAAAGACTACGAATGTGCTTGCGGCAAATATAAGCGCATCCGTTATAAGGGCATTGTCTGCGATCGTTGTGGTGTGGAAGTAACCGAGAAGAAGGTGCGTCGTGAGCGTTCCGGCCATATTGAACTGGTCGTTCCCGTTGCACATATTTGGTATTTCCGTTCGTTGCCCAATAAGATTGGTTATCTTTTGGGCATGCCCACCAAAAAGCTCGATGCTGTTGTCTACTATGAAAGATATGTAGTCATCAAGCCCGGTGCAATGGCCGACCGTAAGGATGCTGAAGGAATGGAGATGAACGGTTCTCACAAGTTTGACCTTCTCTCTGAAGACGAATATTTCAACATCATCGACAATTTGGTTGATCCCAACAACGACCGTCTCGACGATTCGGACCCCAACAAGTTTGTTGCCAAGATGGGTGCCGAGGCAATCTATGATTTATTGATGGATCTTGACCTCGATTCACTCTCTTACGAACTGCGCGACCGTGCCAGCAATGATTCTGCACAGCAGCGCAAGACCGAGGCTCTGAAGCGTCTGCAAGTGGTAGAGGCCTTCCGTGCCAGCAAGGAAGTGAACCGTCCGGAATGGATGATTATGAAAATCATTCCGGTCATTCCCCCCGAGTTGCGCCCGTTGGTGCCGTTGGATGGTGGTCGTTTTGCAACCTCCGACCTCAACGATCTCTATCGTCGGGTGATTATCCGTAACAACCGTTTGAAGCGTCTGGTTGAAATCAAGGCTCCTGAAGTGATTCTCCGCAACGAGAAGCGTATGTTACAGGAAGCTGTCGACAGCCTGTTCGATAATTCCCGTAAGTCTTCTGCCGTGAAGAGTGAGAGCAATCGCCCGCTGAAGTCGCTTTCCGATTCTTTGAAAGGAAAGGCCGGTCGTTTCCGCCAGAACCTCTTGGGTAAGCGTGTCGACTATTCCGCCCGTTCGGTTATCGTTGTAGGTCCGGAGTTGAAGATGGGCGAATGCGGACTGCCGAAACTGATGGCAGCCGAACTCTACAAGCCGTTCATTATCCGCAAACTCATTGAGCGCGGAATTGTGAAGACCGTCAAGAGTGCCAAGAAGATCGTTGATCGTCGCGAGCCGGTCATCTGGGACATTCTTGAGAATGTGATGAAAGGTCATCCCGTTCTCTTGAACCGTGCCCCAACACTTCACCGTTTGGGTATTCAGGCATTCCAACCCAAGCTGATCGAGGGTAAGGCCATTCAGTTGCACCCACTTGCTTGTACGGCGTTCAATGCCGACTTCGACGGTGACCAGATGGCTGTCCATCTCCCCTTGAGCAATGAAGCTGTGCTTGAAGCCCAGATATTGATGCTCCAGAGCCACAACATCCTTAATCCGGCCAATGGCGCGCCTATCACCGTTCCTTCACAGGACATGGTGCTTGGTCTCTATTATATCACTAAAATCCGTCCGGGTGCCAAAGGTGAAGGCCTCTCTTTCTATGGCCCTGAGGAAGCTATCATCGCTTACAACGAAGGGCGTTGCGACCTTCATGCACTGGTGAAAGTCGTTGTCGATGACCTTGTCGACGGCCGGCTCCAGAAGCGTATGGTTGAAACCTCTGTCGGCCGTGTCATTGTCAACGGCATCATTCCCGAAGAAGTGGGGTTCTTCAATGACATCATTTCCAAGAAGACCCTGCGTGGTATCATTGCCGATGTGATCAAGGCTGTGGGAATGGCCCGTGCCTGCGAGTTCCTCGACGGCATCAAGAACCTTGGTTACCGTATGTCCTATGTGGCTGGTCTTTCCTTCAACCTCGACGATATCATCGTTCCGCCCGAGAAAGAGGCCATCGTCGCCAAGGGTAACAAAGAGGTAGAAGAAATCACCAATAACTATAATATGGGTTTCATCACCGATAACGAACGTTACAACCAGGTTATCGATACATGGACCCATGTTAACAATGAGCTTGGCGACATCCTGATGAAGGAAATGACCGAAGCCGACCAAGGCTTCAATGCCGTTTACATGATGCTCGATTCCGGTGCCCGTGGTTCTAAGGATCAGATCAAGCAGCTTTCCGGTATGCGTGGTCTGATGGCTAAACCACAGAAGGCCGGTGCCGAAGGCCGTGTGACGATTGAGAACCCGATTCTCTCCAACTTTAAGGAAGGCATGTCGGTGCTTGAATACTTCATCTCTTCCCACGGTGCCCGTAAGGGTCTTGCCGATACGGCCATGAAGACTGCCGATGCCGGTTATCTGACGCGTCGTTTGGTCGATGTGTCTCACGATGTGATCATTACCGAAGAGGATTGCGGTACGCTTCGCGGTCTTGAGTGCCGTGCATTGAAGAATGGCGATGAGGTGATTTCCACCCTTTATGAGCGTATTCTCGGTCGTGTTTCCGTACACGACATTATTCATCCTACTACCGGTGAACTGATTGTTTCTGCAGGTGAGGAGATCACCGAGGACAAGGCACGCATCATTGAGGATTCACCTCTTGAAATGGTCGAGATTCGTTCTGTGCTCACGTGTGAAAGTAAGAAAGGCGTTTGCATGAAGTGCTACGGCCGTAACCTTGCTACAGCCCGCATGGTGCAGCTCGGCGAAGCTGTCGGTGTCATTGCGGCGCAAGCTATCGGTGAACCGGGTACACAGCTCACCCTGCGTACTTTCCACGCCGGTGGTGTCGCCGGTAATGCCGCAGCCAATGCCAGCATCGTGGCCAAGAACAACTCCAAGATTGAGTTTGACGAACTCCGCACAGTGCCTTTCATTGAGGAAGGTGAAAATGGCGATGTCAACTGCCAGATGGTGGTGAGTCGTTTGGCCGAGATTCGTTTCGTTGATCCTAACACCAACATCGTGCTCAGTACACTCAATGTGCCATACGGTTCTACACTCTACAAGACTCAGAATGATGTGGTCAAGAAAGGTGATTTGATTGCCCGTTGGGATCCGTTCAATGCTGTTATCGTCTCAGAGTATGCAGGTAAGCTGAAGTTCAACGATGTCATTCGTGACAAGACCTACCATGCCGAGACTGACGAAACGACCGGTTTGACCGAGAAAATCATCACCGACTCCAAAGACCGTTCGCTCGTGCCTACCTGCAATGTCATTGATGTCGATGGTGAAGTTGTGGGTACTTACAACTTCCCCGTAGGCGGTCACGTGGTTGTGGAAGACGGCCAGACTATCAAGTCTGGTGAGACGCTGGTCAAGATTCCTCGTGCCGTGGGTGGTGCCGGTGATATCACCGGTGGTCTGCCTCGTGTGACGGAACTCTTCGAGGCTCGCAATCCTTCCAACCCCGCTGTTGTTTCCGAAATCGACGGTGAAGTGACAATGGGCAAGGTGAAGCGCGGCAACCGTGAGATTGTCGTTACTTCCAAAACCGGTGACCAGAAAAAGTATCTTGTGTCTCTGTCCAAGCAGATTCTTGTGCAGGAACACGATGCTGTGCGTGCCGGCACACCGTTGTCCGACGGTGTCACCACTCCCGGTGACATCCTCGCCATCAAGGGCCCGACAGCCGTTCAGGAATATATCGTGAACGAGGTGCAGGATGTTTATCGTCTGCAAGGTGTGAAGATCAATGACAAGCACTTCGAAATCATTGTTCGTCAGATGATGCGCAAGGTGCAGATCAATGATCCGGGTGACACGACATTCCTTGAGCAGGAGCTCGTTGACAAGCTCGATTTCTCGGAAGAGAACGACCGCATTTGGGGCAAGAAGGTGGTCACCGATGCCGGTGACTCCGATGTGCTCAAGGCCGGTCAGATTGTCACCGCCCGCAAGTTGCGCGATGAGAATTCCAGCCTGAAGCGTCGTGACCTCCGTCCCGTTCAGGTGCGCGATGCCGTTGCCGCCACCTCCACGCAGGTGTTGCAGGGTATCACCCGTGCCGCTCTCGGAACGAAGAGCTTCATGAGTGCTGCATCCTTCCAGGAAACCACCAAGGTGCTCAACGAGGCTGCCATCCGCGGCAAGTCCGACCGTCTCGAAGGTATGAAGGAGAACGTGATTTGCGGTCACCTGATTCCTGCCGGTACCGGTCTCCGTCAGTGGGAGAAGCTCATTGTAGGCTCCAAGGAAGAATACGAACGCATGGAAGCCAATAAGAAAAATGTTCTTGACTTCGCCGATGAAGTGGTAAACGAATAATCGTTTCCACTACATTGATAAGCAATATAAAAATGTCGCAAGCCGATGAAAAGGCCTGCGACATTTTTTGTTATACCTCGTGGAGCAATCGTTTGTCAGCGAGTCAACTCCGTCTGAGGTGCCGCATGGCGGGCTTTGGAGTGTCGCTTGTGGGTTTAGATATTGCCGCTTGTAGGCTTTGGAGGGATTAGGGCAACAGGAAGATTTTGTAGTCTTTCACGCCTCCCGGAGCCCCTTGCTCGGCACGTGGCAGATAGTCAATGCCCGTTAAGGTTTGCTCCGAACCGAGGTCTATTACCAGCAGATGAGGGTAGGGGCTCCCTTTCATCGTGCTCCAATAGGTGCTCTCCTGCAAGTCAAAAGTCTTGTCAGCTGTCCGGTTTTCCTGTTCGGCATTTTCGCTGTCGGCATATTTGGCTGTCCACGGTTCGCGCGACAGCCGTTGGCCCTTGTTGTCGAGTGCATACAATTCGGCTATCTGTGCGAATTCTTGGCCGTCTTGTGCGCTCAGAGCCTCAATGGCGAGGTATCTTCCCGTCGCGGGACGGGCGAACTTAACGGTCTGCCAGTCGTTTCCCGAATCCAATGTCCCTTGCGCCACGGGTGTCAGCGAGTTGAGATCAGGTCGGTCACCGGGATTGTTGTGCTTGTTGGTTCTTTCGAGATTCAGCTTGTCGAGTTCGGGTTTGTCCTGTCCGAAAGAAGTTGGTTCGCCTTTCGGCCCCACCACGTCGAGCACAATCACTTCGTTGCGCCCCTGTTTCAGCCAGCATCCCGGCAGATAGAGCGTCTGCTGTGGGCCGATGTTCCAAAACCGCCCAATGGCATGGCCGTTGACATAAACCTGTCCTTTGCCGAATGCTTCCATGTTGAGGAACGTGTCACCCGGCTTGCAGAGCGTGAAATGGCCCCGGTAGTAGCCTGCCTTTGTTAACAATTTGGCGTGTTGGCGTGTGCGTTTGCTCGTCTCTGTTCCTACGGACAGAGCGTTGACAGCCGTCTCATAGTTGTCAGGAATGGGGACTATAGTCCAGTTTTTCAAGTTCCACGACGCCTCGTGCCCGTCCATTTCTGCCGAGATGGTCACTTCTTTAGTGATGCCCTTGTAGTCCTTGATGGCGCGCCCGAAGTTGATGCGCCCCATTGCTTCGATGCGGATGCACAGTTCGGTTCCCTTCTCCACGGGTGGTAGCATGAGCGTTTTCTCATTCTTCACGCGGTCTATTTTCCCGATATATTTCCCGTCGACGAACACCTGTGCGAAGTCGTGAGGCTCGTTGAGGGTGAGCATACTTCCCACGGGTATCTTGGGTAGCGCGGTGGAATAGTCGGCTATACCCCATCCCATGTCCATGTCTTCAAAACTGCGAATGTCCCGGCTTTGCACACTGCTGCCCATTCCATTCCCCAAGGGGGCATATTCCGTGAGCGCAAACTTGGGAATGGTGATGACCGGCATGGGAGCTTTCGGGGGAGCAGGTAGTTTGCCGCCATCGTTATATTTCTCCATCGTGTGGCGCAGTTCCCAGTATTTAGGCGTGGCTTGGCCGTATTCATTGATGGGGGCGTCGTAGTCATACGAGGTCACATCGGGTGCGAACCCCGGGCTGTTGGCCCCCGCCCAATGGCCGAACGATGTGCCTCCGTGGGTCATATAGAGTGAGAAGCTGATGCCTTTAGACAGCATCTCGTCGATGCCCTCGACCATAGCCTTGGCCGGTCGTGTCTCGTGGCGTGCCCCCCATTTGTCAAACCATCCGCTCCAAAACTCCGAGCACATTTGGGGTGCATTGGGGCGGAGTTCACCCAACCGCCGGAACTGCTGGTCAATGTCGGCTCCGGTGCCGAAGTTCATCGTCCACACAAGGTCGTCCAGTCCGTTTTTCTCGAAGTTGCTCGCCCAGTCGCACTGAAAGAGCGTCACCTTGTCGAAGCCCGATTGCCGCACGATGTCGCGGATGGCCGACACGTAGGCTTTGTTCTCACCGTATGAACCGTATTCATTTTCCACCTGCACCATGATGATGGGTCCGCCGTTTTGGATGGTCAGCGATGCCAGTTGTTCGCCCACTTTCCGTTCAAACAACTTCACCCGTTCCATGAAATACGGGTCGGACTCGCGCAGCCGGATGTCTTTCTTCTTCAACAGCCACCACGGCAGTCCGCCCATTTCCCACTCGGCACACACGTATGGGCCCGGCCTCACGATGACATACAGCCCGTTGCGCTGCGCCAACCGGCAAAATTCGGCCACATCGTTGTTGCCCGTGAAGTCGAATTTTCCTTCCTGTTGTTCGTGGATATTCCAGAACACATAGAGGCAAACGGTGTTCATGCCCAGCGCCTTGCACATCTTGATGCGATGTTCCCAGTAGGGGCGGGGGATGCGTGGATAGTGGAGTTCGGAAGCTTTCACCACAAACGGTTTGCCGTTGAGTAGGAAAGTTTTGTCGCCCACGGTAAACGTACCACCCTTCCGAGCCGCTGATACGGGGGGAAGCATGGCCGTGACCAACAGGGCTACGGTAGCGATAAAGTGTTTGAATGTCATAGAAGTGTTCAAATAGGTTTGTATATTTTTATTTTTTCCAGATCGTAGACGATAGTTGCCACCGAATGAGCCGGTATCACACCGGTCTCGAAATCGGACACCTGACTCTTGCAAGGGCAGGATTTGGTAAGATTGTTAGGTCATTGCAAATTTAGAAAAACTTTTTGGAAAAAGTATTATTATAGAGTGGAAAATAAGAATATTCCTTAGATTCCTATATCAGTTTTTTATCTCTTTGTGGTCTTATTAAAAAGGTTGGTGATCTTTTTGTTTCTGTTAAGGGTACGAATATTATAGGAACTTGTAGAACGAATATTGGCCTATTTGGGAATTGTAATTTGGTGAAACTTTCTGAGAACGTTATCTGCAGATGAGCTAAAGAGGGAAAGGATACTCTTTATGTAATACATCTAAGAAAAGTCTGTTGTTGGACTTAAACAACTAACCTGCTGTGGAATTATCGTAGAAATAGTTGTATGAATAGTTTCTTTAGGCCTTGTGTGAATCAATTGTTTTCATTATCTTTGTGACTCTTAATTTATTTTCTTACGAAAAAAACTTTCAAAAAGATTTGATTATGTGTAACTCGTTGATAATCAAGAAGTCCTACCCCCCCTCATCGTAATGTCTTTGCGTGTTGTCCAGATAGTAGCTTAAAAGCTAATCGATGTCTATGGGAATGTTTGGCAATAGGGAGTATTGCCATTGTTCTAATTTTCGGTTATAATTTTATAGTGCCTTTTTATGGCGATGATATATTTTCGCAATTTCATATAGAAACAGGAAAATATATGACCTCTTTTTCAGAGGTTTTTGATTCTGCAATTTGTTCATGGAATCTTTATACTGGTAGGTTTATCCCTGCCATTTTCATGCCTTTGGTAGTTACGTGGTTGGGCGATACTGCATTTAATATTCTAAATACGATAATCATTGTTTTAAACTTGGTATTTGCCTGTAAACTTGCTATTGGAAAAGTAACTCCATTGTCACTTCTCCTGACAACAACCTTTTTCTTTATCTTGGGGAATGGTGACATGTTGGTTAATGCGGCATTATCTGTTAACTACATGTGGACATTTGCCTGTGTCATGGTCTTTCTTTTACTGATGAGAAAATTCACAGCTTCCCCTTTGATGAAGTTTGGGGTAATGCGATATCCATTGCTTTTTCTTGTCGGTATCTTGTTGGGGATGCAGCATGAAATGTTTTGCTTTGTTGTTGGAGGCGTGTTAGTGGGACTTGCTTTCACCCAAAGACGATTCAAAGCTGCTGATAGTGAAATCGTCCCTTTAAAAAACGGGTGTACCAAAAGCCTTTCCTTTGGGTGGTTAAGCGGAGCTTTGATAGTGCTCTCAAGCCCTACTCTCATTTCACGTGCAGCCATTGATGAAGACATCAGTGTAATGATGATTCTCCATCATTTGATGAATCCATTGTTGTCTTCTTGGTTCTTGTTTCTTACGGCTCTCGTTTTATGGGTGTGCCAGAAATTCGTTGGAAACAAAGTTTTTCATTTTTGGTTGCGTAAAAGCATGTTCCTATTTATGGCTATTTTCTTAGGGCTGGTTCCCTCGCTCGTTTCAGGGGAGTCATCAAGAGCCATTTTTGCCTCGAATGTATTCGCGATGGTCCTTCTTGTCAGAATGCTATGCTATGTTTGTTATTATTACTCGAACAGCCGTATATATGTGAAGAGCATTGCTGTGGGGATATTCGGAATTGTAAGTGCTTATTTGTGTGTTGTGATGTGTTATGATGCCGCCAAGTGGCAAACTTACCGGTATGTCACTGGTACCTATCTTTTTAAGCCCGATATGCAAGTCTATTATCATTATGCACGGCTACCGTGGATAGTTAATTTGTATACAGAAGATTTAGGCTCTTTGCTTTATAGAAGACAAACGGTCACACGATTGCAAGAATTGAAAAGACAAGTGACATGGAGGGATTCTCGCGCGCGAAAAATGTTGGCAATTCCTAACAATCTCGGATCATTGTTTTATTTGCTCCCTTATAATGATTACAAGGCAGAGATGATAGGACAAGGTAGAATGTATGCACTTTATACTATAGACTATCTGCCCGGAATATTGCTGAAAGTTAATTATACCGTAGGCGATGTACTGTCACCAAGGCCTTTTCTCGTTTATCATGATAATGATAGCAGAAAATGGATTTTACTCAATAAAAATTACAAACATTTTCCTTGGACAACCTTTCAAAGGCTTGGTATCAATCGGGGGAGAGTCGGGGTTAAATTTGAGATTCTAAAAAATGAAGGACAATAACTGCCAAAATCATTTTTGGCGATGTTGATTCCCTTTTGTTCTGTTAGGAAGGGTGTTCTATGCTCTAAAAGTCTTTCCAAAACTTGCATATTTCGTCGGTTTTCGTTATCTTTGCGAGTC
>OGIR01000982.1_pt1 | contig 17992 bp, 19 predicted proteins | sample 1571831 | NCBI WGS metagenome assembly OGIR01 (sample SAMEA2582124, study PRJEB24529) | metagenome | biome: Human gut stool | place: China | collected 2011 | reverse complement strand
CATATGGATTGCCATTGTAAATCTGCTTGAAATCTGCATTATAAACACCTCTCTTCAACAGTAATCATATCAAAAAATAGATGTAATTTCAATGGTTACACTGTTGTTAAAATGAGGTTTATAGCATTCCGATTTGTCAGACTGTTTTGCCATACCATATCTGACTGGCTATTACAACAATTGCCCAACTCCCGCTTACCATACGCCGCAGAGACGGCGCGCTAGTTCTGCTTCCTCCTGCGCTCCATACGTGTCTCTGCAACGTAAAGTACAAGATATGCCACCGCCGCATACAAAAGCGTGAGTACCATCACAGCAATATTCGGTCCGATGGCAGCTGGATCTGAAAGAGAATGAAGTAATGCCGGAACCATGATGACCATAACCACCAGACCGGCGGGCAGCACTGTTTTCCTTAAGAAATGAACCACCTCATATTTTGTTCGGCAGCCACTGAAAAGCACGCACGCCGCACAGATACATACTATAAGGATGAGGGACGGGCAGTCCACATACCAGCCGATTTTCGCCTGCGGCAAACCAAATGCCAGAAAGACTGCCACTACGAGCAATGCGATTCCCACCAGCCCCTGCCATCTGCCTGCATTTTTATTATTCTGATTCTCCTGCATTAAATGTTTCATATTTTCTTCCGCCTTTCCAAGATATTCTTCGGAAGGAAGCTTCTCACCCGACAGAAGTTCGTTTACATTGATGTCCAGCACCTCACAGAGCGGCGACAGATATGCTATGTCCGGCATCCCGTTCCCGGTCTCCCACTTGGATACCGTCTTGTCACTGATGCCAATCTGTTCTGCCAGTTCTTTCTGCGTCAGACCTTTTTCCTTTCTCAATACTGCGATAAATGTTCCGATCCTCGTCTGATCCATATGCTTCCTCCATTTTCCGGACAGGTCGCTGTCCACCGTTCCGAGGGACCTGTCATGCTTTTGTAAAGCTGCAGCTTTATAGCTACACCTTAGTTTACCGACCCGAAAAGCGCAATCCCTTCACCGTAGAATACGCTCTATAAAACAAAGAAAGCCGCGTAGATCGGTCTCCCTGCGCGGCTTTTTCTCCTACTCCATATATTCCTGCACCAGCGTCTTATACTGCTGCACCTTATTGGCAATCCCGCCCTGATTGTAGCGGTCGACTTCCGCCGTCACCGTAATCTGCATCTTGCGGTCTTTTCCAAGCATTTTATTGCCGGAAAGATCCTGTGTGATCTCCGGTATAATCAGCGTAATCTGATATTCCATGCTTCGCAGAATCTGATTCTCATCGATCACATAGGTTGCCGTCATATCCTCGTAATGTGCCTGCTTGTGCTGCTGGACGGATAGCGCCGCCGTCTTCACGGCGTCCCCGTCCGCTCCGCTTTTTTCATAAAAAGCATAGGATTTCTCCACCTGTGCCACCTGATTCTCCCATGCCTCCTCTAAATATTCCTGCGTAAAAGAGCAGGTAATCTCCACAGCCCCGTCCTCTGTGACGCGCTCCAGGTCTTCCACATCTGTCCCGTCGTAACCCAGATCCGTCACCATTTCGTAATCAGGAATGACGGTGTTCTCCCGTTGCTGCGGCAGTATCTGCTCCCACTCACCACTCCAGTCAATGTAATGATACAGATTCCTCCCGTCACAGAACTGCTTTAAATAGAGTCTTGTCCCGTCCTCATCCGTCGTGTAATGTTCGCTTATCCATTCACCTGTCAGCATATCCGCCCAGGCATGCATCGTCTCTCCTCCGGCGCTTCCGTTCTGCTTCCAGCAATATTCATAGGAAAGCTGCAGATTGTCCACTTTTCCCAAATTCCACATGGCAACCTGAATCTCTCCGAGTTCTCCTCTTCCCGTACTGTTCTGACGCAGTGCGCCAAATATCAGCACACCGGCAAATACAACGACTGTCAGTATCCGCAGCTTTCTTTTTTCCATAGCACTATCCTCTATGCCAGCAATCCCAATGTTTCAAATGCCCGGTAAATTCCATCATTGTCGATGGACGATGTAACCATATCCGCCCGTTCCTTGACTTCTTCTCTCGCGTTGCCCATCGCAATACCGATTCCTGCGTATTCCATCATCTGAAGATCATTCGGACCGTCTCCCACGGCAATGGAATCCTCTCTCGCAATGCCGGCCGCATTCAGATAGCGCTCCATGCCCGTTGCCTTATTGATTCCGTTGATGCCAATCTCGCCCGCATATTCTCCCATACCTTCCAGACTGATCGCCACCGTGTCAAAATAAGGCTCCAGATCCGCATGTACCTTCGCCACCGGAAACGGCGCATTATAATATAGAAGCTTTTCATTTTTCGGATTCTTCCAAGGCTCTTCCGTCAGATGCATGTTTCCAGTGAGACGCACAAGGCGCTCCTCGCTCATCCCCATCTTTCGGTAGATCTCTAAGATTCCCTCACTGCTGCGGCGGTTCAGCACCACACCGTCGTCCGCCTGATAGCAAAACAGGAATCCGTTGCCCTCCAGATAATCGTAAACGCTCTTCCTGTGCGCCTCATCAATATATGCGTGATAAATTTCCTTCCCATCGGCGATCACAAACACGCCTGCCGCGCCGACAATCCCGGAAAACCCAAGTTCCAACAGCTCATCATAAATCTGGAAACGGCTTCTTCCGGTACAGACGACCATCTTGTGACCGTTCGCCTTCGCCCTGCGGACCGCCTCTTTGGTAGATTCCGGTATCTCTCCCCGGTCATTGACCATCGTGCCGTCCACATCCAGAAACACCACTTTTTTATGGTTATTTATCATTTCTGCGCTCATATTTTCCTGTCCTCTTCACGATTGCTTTTATGTACATGATATGTTGTTTTGGGGATGGAATCAAGCTATTTTAAACGTTATATGGAAAAAAGTATCTTTATTTTTCGACTCCCACCTTACCTGTCCTTCCTATAGCCGCCGGATCGGCTGCTATTCTTGCACCCGATCGTATATTTATCAATGATCGTGGCATCATAGAAACTCTGCTGCGCTTCCTGTATCAATTTATCTGCTATAATTATTTTTTCTATATTTCAGCGGTGATACCGCATATGCCTTCTGGAAACTTCTGATAAAATAGCTTACATTCTGATAGCCGCTCTGCATAGCTACATCCGTAACCGGGATATCGGTGTCCTGTAACAGCTGCTTTGCATGCTCCAACCGCAGGTATGTTACATATTGTGACAGTGTAATATGAAAATGTTCCTTAAAATACCTCGATATATATTTTTCCGAGAGATGAAACTGTTCCCCAAATTCCCTCAGCGATATCTTTCCTGTAAAATTCTGCTGTATATAGGAAACCATCTCTTTTTCTATTGTATTTCTGCCACTTGTATCATTTTCTATTACAAATCCTTTCTTCCACATTTCAAGAATAAATTGTAAAAGAATTATTTTTGTCCTGACCTGTGTCGTTATTTTTGACACACTTTCATCGTTTTTTGCCTCATATATCTCTATCAGCTGTTCACACAGTTCTTTTGCTGTATCCTTTACTCTTGGACATATCATCAAGTGACCGCTATTTAATGGTTCAAGCAATTTTTCATCTAACATGTCATCTGTACGAAAAGATATATACTTTAACGGAAATAGGAAGGTATAATAATCCACAGTACCGGTCTGTGATCCCATAAGATGCAGATTGCCCGGCGACACCACAAACGCTTCCCCTGTTTTTCCAATATAGCTCTCTCCGGATATACTTACCGTCAGAAAACCGCTTCTTACATATATAATTTCAAATTCATCATGCCAATGCACCGGTATCTGAAATGAGCGCCCCGCATTCTCTATATGATATGTGCTAAATGGGTCGTCCTTTGTGCCATGTGGTTTGTTTTCCTTCAATTCAAAGTACATATTCTCTCCTACAGTTCTACAAGACTCTTACCTTTCCATTTTCCACTTTTCCATCTAAACACCATTCCAACAGCTCTCGCACACTCATCCGCTGCCATGGCAATATATGCTCCTACAGCCTGAAGTCCCATATGTATTCCAAGAAAATACGTTCCGCCAACTGCAAACAGATACATAAATATCGCACCCATGATAACCGGGAAAATTGCATCTCCACTGGTTTTTAACGCCTGTCCATATACAAGATTTGTCACCCTTCCAAACTCAAGAAATATATCTACTATCAACAGCTTTACCACAAGATTTATCATTTGTGTGTCATCCGTAAATATATGAATGATAAAATGTCCGGACATTGCAAATGCCGCAGAGAAGCACGTTGCTGTTATAAGACCATATATCACAGCTTTTCGCGTACCCCTGTCACATTCTTCAAACTCCTTTGCCCCAATTCTCCAGCCAGTCATAATAGCATTGGCCTGTGCAAGTGCAGCTCCTATACAGTACGAGAAATTTGCTATCTGCATAGTATACGAACGTGCTGTAACATTCATTCCGTCTGCATCCATCTGATTCATGAATCGTACTATCAGCGTCATTGCCACATTATAAAGTGCTGTTTCTAATGCAGAAGGAAAACCTATCTTAACGATCTGCGCAAGTATCTTCCGGGGCGGAATCCGCTCCGGGCTCTGCTTTGCTTTTATAAGTACCGCGCCCATGCCTGCTACAATCATTAGATTTACAACCCTTGAAATAACTGTGGCAGCGGCAACTCCCATTACTCCCCAGTTAAACACAAACAAAAATACCGAATTAAGTATTATATTAATGAGATTTCCAACAACCGTTCCTATCAGTGAGTGCTTTGTATATCCAAACACTCTCAGATAACTGGAATAAATAGGAATCAGTGCATTTAAAAAACATGCGCCTCCAACAATTTTAAGATATGTTTCCGCCGGCTCAAACAAAGCCGGGGCAATACTTACTATTCTAAGTATTCCACCAGAAAAAACAGCAAGAATAACAGACATCAGGATACCCATCACTGCATTAAACATAAGTCCAAGCTGTCTGGCCTGATATGCAACTCCAGGTCTTCCCGCTCCGATATTTTGTGACATAACGGCTACCATACCTGATGATATTACCCCGAACATGATGATAAAAACGCCTATATATGTATTTGCTGTTCCAACAGCTCCCACAGCCTGGTCACTTACAGATGATAACATAAGTGTATCAACCATACCTGAAAGCATATAAAATAAAGTCTCTACGCATATTGGCACAAATAGCTGTGTCAATGTTTTTCTTCCAGCTGCCATATTTTCTCCTCAGATGCTCCTTATACGCTAACGTAATCTATATTATCAATAATACGATATATTTGCATATATTTCTTGTATAATATCATGCAAAAATTGCACTATTTCTACTATGCAGTCTGTGAGAAATCTACGGAGCGTCTGACACCGCCCTCAAACCTGCTGCTTTAACCTCTACATCACAGTTTTTTCGTCATCAAATGTAATCTACAATAATTTTCATCTTCAAAAATGACACCTTCATCCCGAAATCCATTGCTGATAAAAAAGTCCAAATCCCCATTCGGAAAGACGCCTTTCTCATCGGATATTGCAAGGATTCTTTTATATTCGCCCGCTAAATATTTTTCCAGTTCCATAAGGGGAGCACTTTTATAATCATAGGCTGCATCCGTCATGTATACACAAGTCAGAAACGCCGTATCATCATCATGTGGAATGTCGTATGGAATGACCTTCGCAGGCAGGTATTCCACACCGCCAACGAGCTCTCCCTTCCCGTTTTTATGAATAAAACCATAGATATCCAAATCATACTGTTTCAGAAATTCTATTTTCTTTTTATAGTTTTCAGACGTTTTGTCTCCACAGCAATCACAGGCGATATCGAAATTGTCTAAGGAAAGCTGTTCTACCGTCCCTTTGATGAAGGTTCGGGATATCGTTGGCAAAAAAGGCTTCTCCTCAGGATATATTCCGTTTGCTGCCTGCTCCAGAAAAGACTTCCTGAGCGGACTATAGTATCTTTTTTTCTTATCCAGAACAATCAGTGTGGGAAAAAACATCTTCATTTCTCCCGCCAATAAATGATTGTTGGAAATGTCATATAGATTGATATCTATTTTATCCCGATATTCATTTAACAGCCGGATCATGTTGTCATTCAACGGACATTGATATGAAAAATAGTAAAAATCAAGTACCATACACCCCTCCATCATCTCTGGTTATAGAAATTTTCCCACGTCATCACATAGTCCTTTTCGCCGGTAGCTTCATCCAACCCCTCACACCGGATCACAAAGCCCTCCCGCTGGTAAAAATGGATCGCCCGCGTGTTCTTTTGATACACATTTAAACTTAGCTTTGCTGTTCTGTTTTTCACAAAATCCAGTAAAAGTTTTCCGATTCCCTGCGACCGCATCTCATCAGAAACGAAAATACCCTCAATATATTCATCATTTAATCCGATGAATCCCTGTATCTGCCGGGCATCCTCATATACGTAAACCTCTGCCTGTCCCAACAGTTCCTTTACCAGTTCAAAATTATCCCTCCAATATTGAGCCGGAATAAAACAATGGGCGTTTAAATTACCCTCTAACCATATCTCGGCAACTCTGCCTGTGTATTCACTCTGTAATCTGCTGATCATCATAAATCCCTTTCCACGCTATTCCCCTAAAAGCCCTGCCCGCTCCAGATACCACGCCCGAAATCCGTCGAACGTCAATCGGTTGTCCAGATTTTCAATCGGTCTGGAAGCGGATTCGATAATCTCCCGGCAGTTCTTCGTTCTGCGCAGCATGTCATAGGTTGGTCCCAGCGGATCTCCGTATTTCGCCGCTGTTGCGGCATAAATATAATCAGCTGACATTCTTTTTCAAATTCATCCATCTTCTGTTTTCCTTCCTCTGCCGTATGTGCCTGTTTTTCCATACACTGCTGCTCTCCCTCTATCTTAGCATAAAACAAGCGGTAACACACTTTTAAAAGGAATCTGCTACCATCCCACATCCAGCAGCCAGTTATTCAGTCCTCTTTCCCGTTCCTTTTCGTCGGTAATATTTTTCAAATTGGTATACTCCCCTTTGATATTGCCGTCTACAATAAAGAGAACTCTGCCGCATTTTGCGGCAACTTTCGCATCATGCGTCACCATGACAATCGTTGTCCCCTCGCCGTTTAACTTCACAAGTTCATCCATAACCTCATTGGAGGACGTGCGGTTCAATGCACCTGTCGGCTCATCCGCAAACAACAGTCTGGGGCGGTTCATCATACTTCTGCATATACATGCCCGCTGAAGCTGTCCGCCAGACACCTCGTTCATATCATTATCTGCAATTTCGATAATTCCGAGCTTACGCATCAGCTGCTCGCCTCTTGCCTGCTTCTCTTCCCTGCTCTCCTTTGATTTCCTGCTTTCCACTGCCGGGAGCACGATGTTATCCAGAATCGTCAGATTCTTCATCATATACATCTGTTGAAAAATGAATCCCATTTCATCCAGACGGAGCTTTGCCAGATCTTTTTCTCCAAGCTTCGTCAGATCCTGCCCCTCAAAGAGCACCTGTCCGCTCGTTGCCCGGTCCATGCCCGAAATGGCATACAAAAGTGTAGATTTTCCGGAGCCGGACGGTCCCATGATCGCCACCATCTCCCCCTCGTTTACCTCAAGATTTACATTTTTTAATACGTTATTCTGCCTTTTATCAATTACATATGTTTTGCAAAGATCCTTTGCACAAAGTAATGCTGCCATATGATGTTCCTCCATTTTATTTTTACTCTATATTTGCAGTGTCGCTGCTCTTAATTGTCCGGATCTGCAATGCCGTAATTCCCGATGCCAGAAGCGTCATAAGGAAAATGATTCCCGGATACAACAGGAAAATCTTCCACGGGTTGATGACATAAGAAACCTCTACCGCCCCCATCATGCCAAAAATCGGATTTCCGATCAGATACGTTGCGGGAATGGAACAGATTCCCGCCAAAAATACCGCCGCAAGCGTGACTATGCCAAACCGGATCACGTGCCATTTTATCACTCTGCTGTTTGAAAAACCGATCGCCTTTAAAATTGCAATCTGACTTCTCTCATCTGCAAGAAATGACCGTTCCATCAGAATACACACCAGCAGCACCACAATGAGTGTAATCCCAAGCAGAAGATACTGTACGGATTCGATCGTTGACGCCGCTCCCATACAGTCATCACAATATTCTGCGGCATTCATTACCTTATCATTATCGAAAAGCTGTTTTATCTTATCCTTGCGGATCTCAACCTCCTTTGCAGACGGATGATCGGTAAAGTTAATCTGATAGGACATCAGACTTGCAATATAGGAAAAATCCGTCGGTGCATCCTCGTGAAGCCGTATCACGGCTCCAAGCTGATTCATGCTCTGAAAGTATGCCACTACAATGCAATCCAGCGTTTCGGTTCCAAAATCAATCGTTACCGTATCTCCCAGTTTTGCCCCCGTCAGTTTTGAAATCGTCGGTGTGATCGCAATCTCGTTCCTGCTCTGCGGGACAATACCTTCCGTGTATTCATAATCTGACGCGCCGACATCAATTCCCTGCTCGCAGACGATAGAATAATCGTTTCCATCCACACGCACCTTATATTTGTACTGCGCCTCCACACACATCTTTGCCGGCATTCCATTCGCTTCCAGCAGATTTTCCGTATCCCTGAGATAGTTCTCGACCCGCTCTAACCCGTCCGGATTCATACTGCTCATCGCTTCCGCCAGATCGGTATAATACAGATCACTCCGGGATCCGAATGTCGTGATAAATGTGTCACTCCGCATTGTTGAGATGAGATTGACAAACACCAGCACAAACAGGGTACAGATAAAAAATGTAATCACAATCGTTGCATACCGCCGCGGCGCACTAAGCACATCATTGACTGCCAGAAACATACTCGTGCTTCCATGACTTTTCCCCAGCCGGACAGACGATTTTTTCTTGTAACGCTCCCCTGTCTGACCGGAGCGGATTGCATCGATAGGGGAAGACTTCTTCACCAGGCCGGTACACCGGAATGCAAAAAGAAGAATCACAACAATGACCAGAACCGCTCCAAGCACAGAAAGTCCAAAATGATTGTCCGCTTCAAGCACGATGTTGTTGCTGACTGACCGCAGCAGCAGATTAGAAAACGGAATACTGAGCAAAAGCCCCACAACGGCTCCTGCCACTGCCAGCATCAGATATTTTGCCAGATACAGACTGCGAATCTTGAAGCTGCTGATTCCGATTGCCTTCATCACTCCGATTTCACGGAATTCCTCCGAAATCGTAAATGTAATGGAGAATTTCAGCACCACAAAGGATACCAGAATCAGACAGATACTAAGGACTAACATCGTGAATGCCACGATCATATCCAGGACATAACACATTTTTATCATGGAACGCGTTCCGGAAAACGTAATCTCCGGAACCCCGGCTATCAGGGATGCAATATCAGACAGTGAGGTATCATCTGCCAGATCAATGTAACAGATCTGACCCTGATATCCATTGCGGATACTGTCATCGGAAAGCAGCTGCTCAATCTCCGCTTTGCTAAACAGAAAACGGCTGTTTCCCATCATGCTGGATCCGAGCAGCGCATCCTTTGCCATGCCGTCTAACGTCACAGAAAACGATACGCTATGATGCGTGATGGTAATCTGATCGCCCGGCTTCAGGTGATTCTTTTCCATAAAATCTCCGGTTGCATAGGCATGTCCCGGTTCAATCTCCGTAATCTGCTCATTGTTTTTGTCAAAAAATTTGAGCCGGCTGTCTTCTACAGCCTGGTAGGCCACCGAGTTCTTAGCCTCCAATTCTTTTCCGTCCACATCCTTGAGATTGGATTTGTCGCCCCAGATGACCGGCTCCGTGCGGTATTCTATGACCTTCTCCTCCGTACGCAGCATCTCATCCAGTGCCGCCCCGCTGTCCGTTCCCATAGAGATTACAACATAATCTCCGATGCCCGCCTTATCCAGATAAGAGTCGATTCCGTTCGTGACAGAAACGACATTGCTGATTCCACTCGCCACAAACATTGTCGCCAGCAGAATAAAGGAAAGCATAACGGCATTCATCGCCTTTTTTCTTTTTAAGTCTTTCTTCAAAATACGAAAAAACATCTAATCCTCCTTGTTTTCCGAAGGAAATGCGAACCCTCTGGTGAGCAGAGGATTTTCCTCCTTGTTTTCCTCACCTTTATTTGATGTACTCATCTTACAGGAGAATTTATTAAACAATCCTTAAATGCCGTTATGCCTTCCGCACAACTACCGTCGCACAGAAATCATCGTCTCTGATCTCTGCATACACTTCGCCATCCATCTTATGCATCAGCTGTCTGCTGATATACAGTCCAAGTCCGGAACCATTTGCCGCTTCAACATTACTTCCGCGGTAAAATGAATCAAATATATTCACAAGTTCCTCCTGTTTTAATGTACAGCCGGAATTTGTGACTGTAATCAGCCGGCAGTCCTCTTCCTCCGAAAAAGAAACAATAATCCTTTTCCCGTCTCCGTATTTCAATGCATTCTCCAAAAGATTCTGCATCACTTCGATCAATCGGTCTGCATCACCTTTTAGCAGACAGTCCGTATAGGGTTCCATCTCAAATACCGTATGCAGACTGCCAAATTTATCCATATAAAGTTTCCTGATTGCTTCTATCACATCTGACAGATACACTTCCGTCAGATTTACGGTCAGATAAAGAAAATCCTCCCTTGATGCAACGGTAATCTCATTCACATATTCCTCAATATCTGTTACATTCTTCTCAATTCCCCGATATGCTTCCATACGTTTATCTTCCTCTGTATACAAACCTTCCGCCAAAGCCCTTGTGTACAGGCGGATGGCGGACAGCGGAGTGTTGATATCATGCGTCAGCGATAAAACCAGGGTCTTTTTCTCTTTTTGCAGCTCCAGTTCTTTCTTCCTGTTGCTCTCTAACGTATCCCGCAGCATATCCATTCCCCAGAGGAACCTGCCGAAGAACCTGCTTTTCTCTGCCTTGATTGGCGTAGAAAGATTTCCTTTTGCCAGTTCCTCCGTCAGATTCTGCATATTCTGAAACGGTCTTATCACTTTCTCTCCAACGTAACATACGAAAAAAACAGACAACAAAAACATGATTCCCAGGACGATATCCATGAAAATCCATGTTCCGTAGTCTGTTTGTGTGTAAATAATTTTATAGATGGTATCTGTTTTTTCCTGCGCTCTCTCAATACGCGGTTCCCGGGTCACTGCTGCCATATAATAGAACACATTCGCCGCCATGATGAAAAAAAGTTCTATGCCAAGAACCCCCGCCGCCAATTTTTTATAATGCTTCATACCGGTATCCTGTCCCCCAGACCGTAATAATATGTTTTGGATTTTTCGGATCCTGCTCGATTTTCTCCCGCAGCCATTTGATATGGACAGTAAGCGTCTGCATCTCAGACTCACTGTCGCTGCCCCAGATACGATTGAACAGATATTCCTTCTTCAACGTGGTTCCCCTATTTTCTATCAAAAGCTTTAACAGCTGAAACTCTTTTTCTGTGACATTGACCGGCATGCCATCGACCGTAAGTGTCTGTGTAACACTGTTTAACCGCAGATGGTCGCAGACGATTTCATCCAGTGCATATTTCCGCTTAAAAATCCCGTTGATCTTCGCAAGCAGAATATCAATATCGTAGGGTTTGCTGATATAGTCGTCCGCGCCGATCTGCAACCCCTTTAATGTGCTCTCCTTATCCGTTTTGGCACTGGCAATCAGGATGTGCGCATTCGAGTTCTCCCGGATCTTTACGCAGACAGAAAAACCGTCCACTCCCGGCAGACCGATGTCTAGCACCAGCAGATTAGCACCGTACCGTTCAAAAATATCAAGCGCCTTTTCTCCCGTGTCTGCAAGGCTGACCGTATAATTTTCTTTTCTGAGGAAATCACATAAAAGCGTACCTATTTCCCTGTTATCTTCTACAATAATAATATCCGGCATAAATCCTGTCTCACCTGCTCCCGTTATTTTATCACTGCTTTTCTGCGCGGATTTTTTCTCCGCCCGGGCAGCTACACCATCTGCACCAGCCATACATTGCTCCGCACCATGCGGTATCCGATCACCACCTTAATCAGCTCGGTCGCCTGCACCAGAAAGTACACGCCCACAATGCCAAGTCCTGTAAAATGTGCCAGTAAAAACGCGGCCGGCACGACAACGATCCACGTGAAAACCGAGTCAAATAAAAACGTGACCATCGTTTTTCCGCCCGAGCGCAGCGTAAAGTACGACGCATGGCTGAACGAACAGAACGGCATGATCATCGCCGATACAGCGATAAAGCTTGTCGCAAGCGCCTTGATCTCCTCCGTCGTATTGTAGATCTGCGGGAAAAATCCTCCGACCACCAGCATAAGACCTGCCACGATCACGCAGCAGAACACGCTGAACACGATCATTTTGTTGTCTGCGTCCTTTGCTTCTTCCAGCTCGCCGGCGCCCAGATACTGTCCGACCACAATACTGATGCAGGAACCAAGCTGCAGATAGATGATGTTGAACAGGTTTGTGATCGTCGTCGCAATATTCAGTCCTGCCACAACCTCCAGTCCACGCACAGAATAGCACTGTGTGACCGCCGTCATACCCGCCGCCCACAGAACCTCGTTGAGCATCAGCGGAAATCCCTTCACGATAATCGCCTTCAATTCCTCTCCCGGAATGCCAAATCCGGTATAGGCACCCTTTAAATACAGATTCTGTCCGGTATGGCTGTGCGCCCAGACAATAATGATGAACGCCTCAATGTAGCGTGCAATCACCGTCGCAAGCGCGGCGCCGGCAACACCAAGCTCCGGGAACGGTCCGATTCCGAAGATCAGAAGATAATCTAACAGCGCATTGCTTCCCACAGCGACAAAACTCGCAGCCATCGGCACCATCGTCTGTCCCGTCTCCTTGATATTCGTCGCATACGCCTGGTTGACCGCAAACGGAACCAGTCCCACTACCATGATCCCAAGATACTGGAGTCCATACCCAAGTGCCACATCCGTCGCCCCGTCTCCGGCGGTATCCGTCAGATAAAGCGAGATCAGATTGTCCCCGCACGTTAGAAACAGCAGAATGGTAAGCCCCGTCACAAGCAGCGCCGCATATAACTTAAATCGGAAGGAATACATATGTCCCTTGTGATTTCCCTTGCCGTAATACTGCGCCCCGAAAATACTGGCTGCCGAAACCGCGCCGAAAACCGCCAGATTGTATACAAAAATGAGCTGGTTCACGATGGCAACCCCAGACATCTGCTCCGTGCCGAGCTGTCCCACCATGATGTTATCCAGAAAGCTGACGAGATTCGTGATCGCATTCTGTACAATCATGGGCAGCGCCAGATATAAATATCTTTTATAAAACGCCCGGTCTCCGATATATTTTCTCTTAAATTCTGCTAACTTCATACGTTCTTTTCCTTCTATAAGATCTCTTGTGTGTTTATCTGATCATCTTAACATCTTCCCGCAAAAAAAGCACTGTTTTTTTGAAAAACAGTGCCATTTCCCGCCTGCCGCCCATTGCTGCTGCTCTATCGCAGCCGCTCAGAACAGATCCAGCATATTGTCCAGATAAATTTTTTCCCTGACGTGCAGCTGATACTCAGGTTTCGTCATATAGTAGAGAAGGAACTCCAGAATCAGCGCACTGCCAAGTCCCCGCCCCTCGATCTTGAACTGGGAAAATCCCATGGGCAGGTAGACATTTTTGATGACGTCCGTACCGATAAATCCCGGATTAGCCATCGCTTTGGAAAACAGATAGCCGTCCTCTGCATCCGGAGCCACGCAGTAATGCTCCTCGCCGCTTTCTCCGAGATTTTTGCGGCTGACGGCTTCGTAACAGCGCTTCCTGTCCCTGCAGCCAAACCAGCAGCATTCATTGCACAGAAATTCCACTTTGTCCCTCTGCCATCCGGTCAGCGTATCCCACTGCGCGAACGCCTTATTCAGCCGGAAATCCGGCACGACATAGCGGAAATCCTCCCGGTTGATCTCCCCGCAAAGATCCTCAAAATCCGTCAGAACCTTGGTGGTCGAGGAGACAAAATAGAACCCCGGATACTGCTGCTTCAAATACGCCAGCAACAGATCCGAGTGAACGATCACACCGTTTCTTTGATCCCCACCTTCCTCAAACAGGGCACACAGGTCATTACATTTCCGGTCCGAGAGATGCTCCTCCCGCAACAGAGAGTTGCTGAACGTCAGCCGGGCGGAGATTCCGTACTCCCGTAGCAGCGCCAGAACCTCCGCAGGGTCGTGATCCCCGAACCCGACGCGTCCGCCTCCCCAGAGGCAGTCCGCCGGTGCGCCATAGATCGATCCGATGTCGCACCAGTCATAAAAATATTCCCTGTGCTCATAAAACAGCGGCAGAAACACACGATACAGTTCATAAAACTCAAACAGCCCCGGAAGGTGATAGTATGCGGTATCTTTTTTTAATGAAGCCATATCTGCCTCGTCACCTCGTTGATTCCCGGCCTAGGCAACCGTGATCAGTTCGTACTCGCGGGTTCCGAAACCTAAGACTGCGGCTGCCTCGATGGTGTGTACGCCATGTCTGGATTCGATTCGCTCGAGCAGATGATCTCTGCCCGGATCATCACTCGCATAGACCAGATCAAGACATGCCTGATCGATTGCAATCGGATCTGTCGAAATCAGGATACCCATATCCTCCATGCACGGATCTTCCGCCACTGCACAGCAGTCACAGTCAACCGACATATTTTTCATGACATTGACGTAAACTGCATTCCCCTTAAAGTAATCGACAACGGAAGATGCCGCATCCGCCATAGACTCCAGGAAAGAGTCGTGGTCTGCCGTCCAGATATCTTCCGGCTTTCCTGCACCATGAATATATGCCTTACCGGCGGAAGATGCAATGCCGATCGAAAGCTGTTTGAGCGCTCCGCCGTATCCCCCCATCGGATGTCCCTTGAAATGGGAGAGAACCAGAAGCGAATCATAATCCGCAAGGTCTTTTCCTACAAAGTTCTTCTGAATGACTTTGCCGTTCGGGATCGCAAGCTCCAGATCCGGTCCTTCCGCATCCAGAAGATCGACTTTAAAGTACCGGCTCCATCCATGTGCCTCCAGCGTCTTTTTGTGCTTGGCGGTTGTATTACGCTCTCCTTCATATGCGGTGTTGCATTCCACAACGGTACCGCCAACGTAATCAATGACCGGCTTCCAGAATTCCGGTTTTAAGAAATTCTGGTTCCCCGCCTCACCGGAGTGAAGCTTGATCGCCACTCTGCCGTCCAGCTTCTTCCCGAGAAGCTGATACATCTCTAATACCTTCTCCGGGCTGATTTCTTTTGAAAAGTATACTTTTGCTTTTTCACTCATATACAGAATCCAACCTTTCTCCTGACTCGATTTCAACATCGCTGTTTGGAACGTATTTCTATCCGTTACTTCTATTTTAAAGAGTCATGGCGCAAATTTCAAGGTGGCAGACGGGATTCTGCTGCATTCTGGAGCTTTTTTATGTAATAGGAACGAAGTTTCCTAATTACATAAAAAAAGCCCCGCGTGCGGAACTCTTTGCACCGGGACTTCTCTTATACATGATACTTTGTCTGCTTTATGACATGCTGTTGACAGTCTTATACTTATAGAGCATCTCCGCATGATTCTGCTCCTCCACCTGAATGTCTGCGAGCAGTTTGCGGACGCCCGGGTCTGCAAACACAAACACGTCGGTATTATACTCGGAAGACACCAGCTTCTCGGTACCGATACAGTCAGTCGCAAGGAAGCAGTCGTTTTTCTTGTCCTCGGACTCCGCGAGAGAGTAGGTGGCGGTCGGGTTATAATTCTTTCCGTCGCTGTCGTTGCAGTTGCAGTTCGGTACGGTACCGTTTAACACCTGTCCCAGCGAATCAAAATGCTGCTGCTCCTTCTTATGAAGATCGGTGAACAAATTCACAAGAACCGGATCCTTTGCTTCCTTGCTGTATCTGGAATACTTCTCCACGCAGGTTTTCTCCTGGGTCTGAAGATCCTTGATCGCCGCTGTCTCTTTTTCACTTAATACCATCGTTGTTACCTCTTTTCTTATTTTTTCTATGCTGGTATTATTGGGAAAAAGTTTCGCAATTATACACAATATTTATTTTCCGGTTGACAAATGCGCGCGGACGCGTCTATAATGGCGTTAATCGGAGCAGAACACAGGCTTTGACGGGAAGAAGTAAGAATAAGCGGAACGAACAGAAAGCAACCGGCTGATGAGAGGTGCACGGAAAGCTTATTACGAATACATCCCCGAGCTTCACACCCAATTTGCATGACCGTTCTTTTTGCGGCGATGCGATAGTAGGCTGTGACGTAGCGGCGCACGTTACAAGCGCCTGAGTGTTGTCGGACACTCGCAGAGGCAGACCATGTGAATGGTCTGTGAACAAAGGTGGTAACACGAGTTTATACCCTCGTCCTTTTTGAAGGACGGGGGTTTTTTTGTGCGGCAGCAAAGGTCCGGCTCCGTCCGGCTGTTGTACCGCCGCCAGAAAAAGACAACCACAAATACAACCACAAAGAAAGGAACTGACATCATGACATTATACGATGAATTAGTTGCCCGCGGCTTAATCGCGCAGGTAACAGACGAAGAAGAGATCAAAGAACTGATCAACAACGGAAAAGCAACCTTCTACATTGGGTTTGACCCAACTGCAGACAGTCTGCATGTCGGACATTTCATGGCGCTCTGCTTAATGAAGCGCCTCCAGCAGGCAGGCAACAAGCCGATCGCCTTAATCGGCGGCGGTACTGCCATGATCGGTGATCCGTCCGGCCGTACCGACATGCGCCAGATGATGACACCGGAGACCATCCAGCACAACTGCGACTGCTTCAAGAAGCAGATGAGCCGCTTTATTGATTTTTCCGACGGCAAAGCGCTCATGGTCAACAACGCAGACTGGCTGATGGACTTAAATTACATTGATGTTCTGCGCGAGGTCGGCGCTCATTTCTCCGTAAACCGCATGCTGACCGCGGAATGCTACAAGCAGCGTATGGAAAAAGGCTTAAGCTTCCTTGAGTTCAACTACATGATCATGCAGAGCTACGATTTCTACACCTTATTCCAGAAATACGGCTGCAACATGGAGTTCGGCGGCGACGACCAGTGGAGCAACATGCTCGGCGGTACAGAGCTGATCCGCCGTAAGCTCGGAAAAGACGCTTACGCCATGACGATCAACCTGCTCCTTAATTCCGAGGGTAAGAAGATGGGCAAGACACAGTCCGGCGCCGTATGGCTTGATCCGGAGAAGACTTCCCCGTTTGATTTCTTCCAGTACTGGAGAAACGTGTCTGACTCCGACGTCTTAAAGTGCATCCGTATGCTGACCTTCCTCCCTCTCGAGGAGATCGACGCGATGGAGAGCTGGGAAGGCGCGCAATTAAACCAGGCAAAAGAGATCTTAGCTTTCGAGCTGACCAAGCTGGTACACGGCGAGGAGGAAGCCACCAAGGCACGCGAGGCATCCCATGCACTCTTTGCAGGCGGCGGAGATTCCGCACACATGCCGACCGTAGAGCTTTCGGCTGCTGACTTTGCAGACGGCGATCTCGACATCCTTGCACTTCTCGTGAAGACAGAGCTTGCTCCATCCCGCTCCGATGCAAGACGTGCCGTTGAGCAGGGCGGCGTAAGCGTTGCCGATGCAAAGGTCACCGATATCAAGACCACCTACAGCGCTGATTCCTTCGGTGCTGACGGTCTTGTCGTAAAACGCGGCAAGAAAAAATTCGTCAAGGTTCTTGTAAAATAAACCTTGCACCGACGCAAAAAGAAATTGCCGCGATAAGCATATACCGCTTTTGCGGTGATAAGTAATATTATTAGAAGACCAGCGAACAAAAAAGTTCCAGAATAAACAGACGGCAGCAAATTCTTTGAAGCAAAATTCACGTATTTCTTCCATGCCGTGGCTGGCATCCC
>OGIR01000981.1_pt1 | contig 17993 bp, 10 predicted proteins | sample 1571831 | NCBI WGS metagenome assembly OGIR01 (sample SAMEA2582124, study PRJEB24529) | metagenome | biome: Human gut stool | place: China | collected 2011 | reverse complement strand
ACCACTTCCATTGTAGTGGGATTCGAGTCCTTTTGCAAGAACTTATTCGTATAATTTTCGGATTTCACAGTTTCGGTCATGTCAGGCCGATTTAAATTCATAGGCAGACCTCCAATTCCTTGTAGCCGGGTGACTTTTGCACCCGGCAATTTTTTTTTTCCAATGTTTTGGGTTTATCCAATCAAAAGTTTCATGCGTTCCAGCTTTTCCTGCGCTGTTTCTTTGCGGAAACTGACCCCAATGCAGGAAACAGGGATGCACGAATTTCTGCCCGCAGCTCGTCCGGCTTTTTCAGTTGGCCACTTTGACCAACTGATTTTTACGGAGTAGGAGTGACGTGTTACAGATAAAGCCGAAGTTCTCAAAAAGATAACTCCGGTAGCTCTTCCACGGATTTTGACCAGTTGATATTGGGTGTGCCGTTCTCCCTGCGTGGATTTCCTGCCCCCTTCCAGCGGCGTTTTCCGGCTCTCCCACTTGGGGGTCATTGCCGGGTATCCCATGCAGACGGTCATGCGGTTTTCAAGGTTCGTTGCTGATTTGGCAATAAAAAATCGCCACACAACAACCTGAACCTGACCATCCCTTCCGGGATAGCCTTGGTTCGGGTTCGTTATGTAGCGATAAGAAAGTCAAAAACTTGCTCCGACTCCTTTGGGAGCCGAGCTGGAACTCTAAGTAAATATGTTATATTAAAATGTTGGAATAGACTACCACAAAAATCGAGCCGTGTCAACAAAAAGATTTGAAAATACGCCACTTTCGGCGGGTTGCAAGAAAAGGCGATGAAAACTTTGGCAAAAAGAGAGAGGACTGGATGGTACCAGCCCCTTGTGGGTCATAATGCCTTTAGAGGATAAGATGCACAGTCAGCGCAATTTTGTGCTGAATATCGGGTTTGGGCGAAGCCCAACAAGTATTTTTGAAGTCGGATTTGAAAAATCTGATTCAAAAAATTGCGAGTTGGTACCAACTTGCCCTGCTTGCTATGATTGCAAATGCAAAAATTTCCTGAACAGAAAAATAACCGTCCGCTTCAAGTTGAACTTGAAAACGGACGGTCTCAATTGCAAAATGATTTTCAAAACTGGGGAGCGCATTGAGAGGCTTCATAGTTGTAGCAAGCAGTGTCTTCGTATATACAAAGACCATTTTTGCTCTGCAAAATACTTGTTGGGAACACCCAAACCCGTGAACTGCATCCGGTGGATGCAGGCTGCATGATTGCATCGCAGGAGAACCGCAGACAGTACGGATGAAAAGTCGTGAAGCAAGATGAATTTTTTGGATTATCATAAATAGCACGACTTTTTGACTGACAACACAAATTTTTGCACCCTTATTCCGTGGGATTCCCTTTATAATTAAGAGCAGAGATCAAACGGGAAAAGGAGATGTAGATGATGCAAGCAACAAACCTGAAAACGAATCATCTGACCCAGCCTCTCGGCATAGATGCCGGGACGCTGTTTTTATCGTGGCAGTGCGCAGAAGGTGTGCGCCAGACCGCCTACGAAATCGAAGTGACCGCCGGAGCTGAAACACTGTGGGCAAGCGGAAAGATCTTGAGCAGTGTGATGCACACCGAAACGCCCACCCCTGTGCCGCCCAAGATCCGGGGACAGTGGCGCATCCGGCTGTGGGATGAAAACGACCAGCCCGGTGCGTGGAGCGAAGCCGTCTTTGAAACGGGTCTGCCCTTTGCCGACTGGCAGGGCGTGTGGGTCTGCCCGGAAATGGAAGAACCGGATATCGATTGCACCGATGCAATCAACGCCTTTGCAAAGCCCAACTGGGAGCAGAAGCAGGTGGCGCTGGAAGCCTCCGGCAAAGGCACGGCGCAGCCGTATCAGCCCCACCGTCCGGCAAGCTATCTGCGCAAGGCGTTCACAGCCCCGGCAGGAGAAAGCAAGCGGCTGTATATTACCGCCAAGGGTCTGTATACGGCATGGCTGAACGGCAAGCGGGTCGGCGATATGGTGCTTGCTCCCGGCAGCTTTACCGCAGACAAGCACCTTGGGGTACAGACCTACGATGTGACAGTGCTTGTTCATCCCGGCGAGAATGAGCTGCTGATTGCGCTGGGCGATGGCTGGTACCGCAGCACCTCCGGTGTGGATGGTGACCGCGACCTGTTCGGCAAGGAACTGGCTGTCCTGTTCCAGCTGGAAGTGGATGGAACGCCCGTCTGTGTTTCGGATGATGCCATGGAAGCAACCCAGTGCGGCCCCATCCGCCAGAACGATCTGCAGCAGGGCGAAGTGTACGATGCCCGGCGGGAAGGAAAACTGACCGGCTGGCACGGCGTGAGGACTGCGCCCAACACGCTCCCCCTCATTGGCATGAACACCGTGCCCATCCGGGAGCAGGAAGCCTTTGCGGGCAGGCTGTTCCGCACACCCAATGGAGAAACGGTTCTGGATTTCGGGCAGAATATGGCAGGCTATGTAGAGATGAAGCTGACTGCCCATGCCGGACAGAAAATCAAGCTGCTGTGCGGCGAAGCACTGGACGAGAACGGCAACTTCACCCAGGAGAACTTTCAGGACCGGAACCGCCACAAAGAGGGCGGCACGGCACAGCTGCTGGAGCTGATCTGCAAAGAGGGCGAAAACCACTATAAACCCAGCTTTACCATCATGGGGTTCCGGTACGCAAAGGTGGAAACGGACATCGACCTGACCGGTGCAGAGTTTACCGCCCATGCCGTCTATTCGGAGATGCCGGTGACCGGCAGCTTTGGGTGCGGCAATGCGGATGTGAGTCAGTTGGTGCAAAACAGTGTGTGGAGCCAGAAGGGCAACTTCTGCGATATCCCCACTGACTGTCCTACCCGCGAGCGTGCTGGCTGGACGGGTGATATGGGGGTGTTCATTGAAACCGGTCTGACCCTGATGGATTGCTACCCGGTGGTGGAAAAATGGCTGGCAGAATGCCGCCTGAACCAGTACCCGGATGGGCGCATGGCAAACATTGCCCCGCCCACCAGCCGCCCCGGTTATATGACCCCTATGCTCTGTATGTCGGCGGGCTGGGGCGATGCGGCCATTCTGGTGCCCTACGCTCTTTATCAGCGTACCGGCGACCGCAAGATCCTGGCAGACAACTACGAGATGATGAAGAAGTGGTATGCGTTCCTGCTGGGTCGTGCCCAGCAGACTACCGAGGAGCAGCAGACCGGCGAGTACGCCAGATACACCGTTCTGAACGGTCTGGACTACGGCGAATGGTGTGAGCCGGGCATTACCCCCATGCAGGCGATGATGAACCCGCGCAAAAGCGTGGGTACGGCGTATCTGGCTTATTCCGGGCGGCTTCTGGCAGAAATTGCACAGGCGCTGGGCAAAGCAGAGGACGCAGCGCAGTACCGTGACACAGCGGAAAAAGCCCGCCTTGCCTATCGCGCCGCCTTTACCGATCACGGGAAAATTACTTCTGACCGCCAGTGTGAATATGTCCGTGCCATTGCGTTCGGTTTGTTGGATGAAGCTGAGAGCCAAGCCGCTGCGGATATGCTGAACCAGATGGTGCTGGAAAACGGCTGCCACCTGAACACCGGCTTCCTTTCCACGCCTTTCCTCTGTGAGGTGCTGGCAAAGTATGGTCATGCGGACACAGCTTACAAGCTGCTGTTACAGGACACCGCTCCCGGCTGGCTCTATGAGGTCAAACAGGGCGCTACCACCGTCTGGGAAACGTGGACGGGCATTGACACCAATGGACACCCCAGTGAATCCCTGAACCATTACTCCTACGGTGCTATCTGTGGCTGGCTGTTCGGCGGTGTGTGCGGCATCCATCTGGCAGGCCAGACCCTGACCATCGCTCCCACCCCGAACCCTGCACTGGGTTGGGCAAAAGCGGTGTACGATTCCCCGGTGGGGCGCATTGAAAGCGGCTGGCAGTATGCAGGCGATGCTGTGACCTACACCATCACCGTGCCCTGTAATCTGACCGCAGAAGTTACCCTCCCGGATGGCAGAAACCTGACCTTGCAGCCGGGAACCCATACCCTGTAACGCAAAAAGATTCCCCGCAAAACACAGCGCCCCGCACCGGAAGGAGTAACCGGTGCGGGGCGTTGCTTTTATGGGGATAATGAAGAAGAAAATGATGAGAAAATGGCAGATCAGAATTTCTGGTTCAGATACTTCGCGCTCAACTGGAAACTTTTGACCGGGGAATTGTCCACCCAGTTGCGGTGGCTCTCCAGAATGATGGCATCTACATTCACGGAAAGTGCCTGTGTTATCAGGCTGTCCAGATCCATGTTGCCGGTGCCCAGCTCCATACTGTCGGTTTTCAGAATGGGGGTAATGGCGCTGCCGGTGATGCGGGTGCCCCGGTCGTTGATGTGCCACAGCTTCATGCGCGGGCCAAGCCGCTGCATCCACGCCAAGGCGTTTGCACCGCCCTCGGTGAACCAGTAGCTGTCAAACTCAAAGTTGACGAAGGCCGGATCGGTTTCCTCTAAAAGAATATCGTAAGCACGCTTTTTTGCGTTCACAGGACGCAGCTCGCAGTTGTGGTTGTGGTAGAGCAGGTGGATGCCCTCTTTTTGCAGGGTCTCGCCCGCCTTGTTCAGACGTTTGGCCAGTTCGTGCATCGTGGCTTCATCGCCATAATCAAAGCGGTACATCCCGGTGATGACCACATACTCCGTGCCAAAACTTTTTGCTTCCTCGGCCACTGCATGGGCATCCAGTTCCAGACTGCCAAGGTCGGTGTGCAGGCTGACCACCTTCAGGCCGGCTTCCTGCACCAGCTTGTGCCAGTCAAGATTGCCGCCCTTGCCCACCGGCATTCCAGCGGCCTTGGTCAGCAGCTTTACCACAAAGCCAATGGGATGGATCATAAATCCACATAGTTCAATGCCGTCGTACCCGGCGGCTTTCATGGCGGCAAGGGTCTCTTTGGCCTGCTGTTCGTTGTTCAGTACAGTGCCCAGCATAAATTGCTGCACGGCTTTGATGGGCATGATTTACCCCTCCAGTTTGAATGTCTTGCCCGGCGTGATGCCGTTTTCGTTAAAGCTGTCCACGCAGATGTAGTATTCCTGCCCGGCGGTCAGGGTGGAAAGGGTCACTTCGTCTGCATCGTAGACCAGCCAGCTCAGATAGAGCTTGTCGGGTGCAACGCCATAGCGGACATTGCAGCCCTGCGCGTTTTCGATATGCTGCCAGCTGATCTTTGCGTCCAGTGCATCCACACGAATCCCGGCGGCTTCTGCCTGTGCAGGCTTTGCGCCTTCGCCGTTGCCGAACACCCGCAGGCCGCTGATGCGCAGCGTCTGTCCGTAGGGCAGCGCACCGCCGGTCACCCGGACATACCGTGCCCGGATGCCGTCCGCAAACTCAAAGTAGCCGTTGGAGCACTCCCGGACAACCGTTTCGCGGATCGTCCAGTCTGCTCCGTTCACACTGGTCTCTACCGTGTAATGGGAGATCTGCGGCCGGGTCTCGATGTGGCGGGTCTTGCGGGTATCGCCGTAGCTGTCGGCCGGGAAGTCCACCACAAGCGTTTCATCTGCCATATTTACCTGAATGGCGCGGATATCACTCTCTTTGCCAAGGTCCACGCAGAGCCATTCGCCCGGCTCTGTACCAGCGGCGCTCCACCAGCTGCGGCAGTCCTCGTTGACGGCCAGTGCCGGGCTGCTGCCCTCGGCAGTGCTGGAAGCCGTGACCGGCTTTTTGTAGCTCAGCAGCATCCATTCCGGCTGCTGGCTGGCGGCATCGAATTTGCCCGCCGGGATGCGGTGCGGGTAATCGGCAAAGTTCTGGTTGCAGTAGAGAACCCCGTCTTTGTCGAACCCGGCAGGGAACAGCCCCACCCGGCGCTCAAAGTCATAGTTGACGGAAATGCGCATGGTAGAGGCGTGCCACCAGTTGCCATAGCGGTCGGCAATGGTGCTGCCGTGGCCTGCGCCGGTGATGAATCCGCCGGGCTTTGCGGAAAACGGGTTGGATGCCTGCCGCACAAAGGGCCCCAGCGGAGAAGTGGAGGTGTATACACCATCGGCGTAAGTGTTGTACTGGGTGCCGGGGCAGGCGTATTGCAGGTAATAGGTGCCGTTGTGTTTTGTCATGAACGCACCCTCGATATAGGGTTTGCCCACGGCGTTGAACATGGCAGTCAGGCTTTCGGCACTCAGGCCGGGGATGTTTGCCATCTGCGGCGGCAGATCCAGCTTGCCGGTCTTGGGGTCATAGAACTGCTTCATGGACTGGTACAGCACGCTGGCTTCCCGGTCCACAATGCCGTTGTTGCCGGGGCGTTCGTAGCCCAGTACGGTTTCATTGCCGAAGATCAGCTCCTGCTTTTCCCCGATGGGGGTCATGGTGTCCGGGTCCATCTCCACGCCGTAGATGGGCGTAGTATTGGAGCAGCCCCAGTAGAAGTACACCCGGCCATCATCATCGCAGAACAGGTCCGGGTCCCAGAAAGCAAAGGGTGCAGATACTTCGGTAAACGGCTCGGTCAGGGGGTCAGCGGTGCGCAGGATGGGACAGTTGCGCCCCTTGCGGCTGGCGCAGAAGTACAGGAAATCGCCCACCTGCCGCACATCGGGGGCATAATCGTAGATCAGCAGATCCGGGTCTGCATGGAAGTCCCAGTGAAGCAGGTCGTCTGAATACCAGAAGCCTGCCGACATGGAAACAAAGAGGTAATATTTGCCCTTGAAGGATACCAGCGTGGGGTCTGCACCCTCCCGGAAACCTGCTGTACGGGGGCCTTCCTTCATGTGCTGGTAACGGTAGCCCAGATCAAGGGGGTTACAATAGGTTTGTTTCATCGAATCACTCCTTGGAAATACCCTGCAATACACGATTCAGCTGCTTGATGTCCTCTTCCGAAGCGCCGGCCTGCATCAGCATGGATTCAATGGTCATCCGCCGCATGGCACGCTCCATCATCGCCACCAGAGCCGGGTTGTCCTTCACGGCGGCGGCAACATCTCCGCGGGCAGCGGCGGCTTTATCAGAGATCTGCTTCAGGATGGGACCAACTTTCGGGTCTGCCGTGGCGGCAGCCATGTTGTCCTTGACCGACCAGCAGCTTTCGTCCAGCTCGCCGTCAAACCAGTTGGTCACGTTCTTGCGGTTGTCCATGGCGTAATCCGGGTTGGGGGCGTCCACCTTGTTCACCAGGATCACGCTGCTGTGCTCGCCGGAGCGTGCCTCAATGCTGTGTTTGCCGGTGATGGGCAGCTGGAAGGTGAACACCTTGTCGCCCTTACGGGTCTCCACCAGCTGACCGTCCTTGTACAGCGAGACCTCCGGCAGATTGGAGTAGACCTTGATCTCGGTCACATCCTCGGCGCGGTCCACATAGCGGCTGCCGCACAGGTGCACGAACGGCTCCTTGCTCCAATAGGCCTTGTAGAGATAGAAGGGGTCTTTTTTCAGCTTGCGGTCAAAGGTGACAAGTCCCTTCTGGTTCTCGCCGTGCTTGCCGCCCTCATCACGGCCATCGGCGGCAAAATCAAACATATTCCACACATGGGTCGCCCACAACCACGGGCGGTCGGCGATCATCCGTGCGATATGTTCATGATAGACGCACTGGTAGCTCTCGGTGTAGTCGCCTTTTTCCGGGTGGCTGCTCTGGTACTGGGGGTTGGCATCTGCGCCGTACTCCGAAAAGCCGATGCAGCGGTCCGGGTAATCGGCGTGGTACTTGTCAAAGAACTCGTCGTTCTGCTCCAATTCGCCCAGATACCAGCCGAAGTAGAGGTTGTAGCTGTTCACATCGGGGATTTCCAGAATGGGGCTGGTGGTCTCCAGCATAAACACGTTTGCCATGGTGGTCTTGCGGGTGGGGTCCAGCTTGTGCGCCAGCTCGTTCAGCAGACGGTGGTTTTCCAGCAGATCCTCGTTGACGGCAGAAGCAGCGGTGATCTCGTTGGACAAGCCCCACACGGCAATGCAGGGGTGGTTGTAGTTCTGGACGATCAGCTCTTCCATCTGGGTCAGGGTGTTGGCACGGCCGTTGGTCATGTGCATGGTGATGTAGGGGATCTCTGCCCAGATGACAAGACCCTTTTCATCACACAGGTCGTAGAAATACTGTGCGTGCTGATAGTGTGCCAGCCGGATGGTGTTGGCGCCCATTTCCAGAATGATGGAGATATCCTCCTCCATCATTTCGTTGGTCAGGGCAATGCCCGCACCCTTACGGTCCTGATGGCGGGAAACACCGCGCAGCGGATATTCCCGGCCATTCAGGATAAAGCCCTTCTGGGGGTCGATCTCAAACTTGCGGCAGCCGAACCGGGCGGAGGTCTCTTCGCCATTGTCCAGCTTGGCAGATACGGTGTAGAGGAAGGGGTCGTCCACGCCATCCCACAGATGGGCGTTGTTCAGCGTGAAAACAACCTTTGCGGTACCCTTTTCCACCGGGGCGGTGAGGGTCTGACCCTCCAGTGCAAAGATCACGTTCTGTGCGCCCACCACGGCGGCTTCCACGGTGACCTCGGCGGTCTTGGCAGCAAGGTCGGTGACGATGGGGGTCACCTTCAGTGCCGGTGCGCCATTAGCGGGCAGGGCAAAGTGCTCTGCCGGGACAATGTGCAGGGTCACATCCCGGTAAATGCCGCCGTAGAAGGTAAAATCGGCTTTCTGGGGATACACGGTGTCGTTGTCGCGGTTGTCCACGGAAATGGCCAGCAGATTTTCCTCTTTGAGGTGGTCGGTCAGGTCTACACGGAAGGTGGAGTAGCCGCCCTTGTGCTCAGCCAGCTTTTCACCGTTCAGGTAGACGGCGGCGGTCATGGCTGCGCCGTCCAGCTGCAAAACAGCCTTGCCGCCTGCCGGGATGGCGGGCTTTGCCAGGGCCAGTGTATACCAGCAGGTGCCGCGGTAGTAATCGTTGCCGCCGTCCTGACCGTCCACTGCGTTCCAGGTGTGGGGCAGAGCAATGGCCTCACCCATAACAGCGGTGGGGATGCCGGGGTTCTCCTTGGTAAAATGCCAGTCGCTCTGATTCAACAGGATGGTCTTGCTCATGGTAAAAACTCCTTTATAAAAGATGGATGGAATCAGCAAAGACCGAAAGAGCGTATGAGCCCTTTCGGTCTTTGCAGGGTGTTACTGCATCTGTTCTGCAATTACTTCATGACGAAGGGCTTCTTTCTTATCTGCGATGCGCTTCTGGACGTTGACCATTTCTTCCTTGGTCAGCGGGCAGCCCAGCATGGCGATCAGGGTGATGGCCCAGCCCAGCATGGGCAGACCGAACTTGATGGCAAGGGTCATCCAGAAGATGCCGCTGGTGTAGGGATCCGTGGGCTGGGGCATGGTGGTGGTGTAACCCAGAAGGGCGACCGCACCAGTGGCGATGACAGCAGCTACCGAGGTGATGAGCTTGTCCACCAGACTGTAAGTACCAGAAACGACAGCCGGGATGTAACGGCCGCTGCGGTCCAGCTCGTAGTCAATGGTATCGGCCATGTAAGAAGTGTTGGAGGTAGTAATGCACATCATGGAACCATTCTGCAGCAGAGTCAGCAGGACGTAAACGATCATGTTCCAGCTGCCGATCACACCGATCTGATGAGTGTCGGTAAAGATGAAGAACAGGAACAGCACAGAGGCGATGGCCATGCTGACGCAGGTCCAGGTCACGATGCCCTTTTTGCTGCCATTTTTGCCCACATACTTCGCACCGAAGGCCGCAAAGAAGATGGAAGGAACCATGCTGATCACGCCAAGGGTGGTAGCAAGACCCATGTTGCCGATGAGGATGCCGTTCAGCATCGTGTTGATGATGGCCTGGCTGCCTACCTGCTGTGCCAGCTTATCGGAAGCGTTGGAGGCGATGTAGCACTGCAGGGGCTTGTTGTGCTTGAGCACCTCAAGAATATCCGCAGTTTTCAGCGGCTCGTGTTTTTTGCTGGTGCCCTCGAAGTTTTCGGGCTTATCGTAGGCGGAGATACCGGCGCAGACGATCAGGGTGCCGATGCCGGCAATGATCAGCACGATGGTGCAGACCGTGCTGAGGAAGTCCTGATTAAAGGTGCCGCCGCACTTGGGCAGGATGACGGTGTAGATCAGCATACTCATGCCCATGGGCACGAAGTAGTTCAGCGCAGTGCTCCAGACACCGATGGTGGGACGCTGGCGGGGATCGTTGGTCATGATAGCCGGCAGGGTCTGGGCGGTCATGTTGGTGACGGTATAGCCGATGATGTAAATAATGTAGGTCAAAACGAACACCGGCAAGCCGAAGCCCTTGCTGGAGCACAGGTTGAACATACACAGCAGACCGACAGCCTCGATCAGGTAGCCACTGATCAGCAGAATGCGCAGCTTGCCGAAACGGGTGTTGACGCGGTCGTAGATGAACGCCAGCATCGGGTCGGTAAAGCCGTCCAGAATGCGGGCCAGCATCAGGATGAGACCGACGGTCGCAGTGGTGATGCCGTAGCCGATGCTGGCAGAATAACTGGCCATACCGATCAGGGAATAGATGCTCATGCCCACAAAAGCGTTGCAGGCGTAACAGATGATCTGCCAGAGCTTTGCACGGCGGTACTGGACGCCGTCTACTTCACTGGCACTGGGTTTCTTTTGGAACATAATGATTTTCCTCCTTTTTGTGTGAACGGAGTTCCGCTTTCTCTGACACCAGAATAACAGAATGCAACAGCCACCGCCGGATGAAAAACGATAGTTAAGGATAAAAATTCGTGCAATAATTTGTGATGCATGAATTTGCGTCTGCCTTCACGATTTATTGTCCCATAGGGGCAAAACAGGTCTGCTACAATAGTCTCAACAAGCAACACGCAGGAAGGGAGAACCATCATGCAGAAATTTGAAAAAGGCTTTTTCATCGGTGCTGCAACAGCAGCCCATCAGGTAGAGGGCAACAATACGAAGAGTGACTACTGGGCACAGGAGCAGCTGCCCCATTCCAGCTTTACGGAGCCCAGCGGCATTGCCTGTGACCATTATCATCGGTACGAAGAAGATATCAAGCTCTTGGCTGATGCCGGGCTGAATGCCTACCGCTTTTCTATCGAGTGGGCACGGGTAGAGCCGGAGGAAGGAAAGTTCGACCCGGAAGCCGTCGAGCATTACCGCAAGGTGATCGCCTGCTGCAAAGCGCATGGCGTAGAACCCATCGTCACTCTACTGCACTTCACCAGCCCGAAATGGCTCATCTGCAAGGGCGGCTGGGAAACCGAAAGCACCGTAGAGGATTTCAAACGTTATGTGACCTATGTGATGGAACAGCTGGGCAGCGAGCTGCGCTATGTCTGCACCATCAACGAGGCCAATATGGGCTTGCAGCTGGCCGCGATCTCCAAGCGGTTCCGTCTGATGGCAGAACAGGCTGCCCAAAATGCCGCATCGGCCGGAAAGTCTGCCGAGGGTACGGTGCAGGTGGGCATGAACTTCCAGAAGATGATGGAAAACATGAAGTATGCCGCCATGGAGAATGCACAGGTGTTCGGCACACCCCAGCCGAAGATCTTTGTCAGCGAGCGCACCCCGGAAGGCGATCTGCTGGTGATGCGTGCCCATGCAGCCGCACGGGATGCCATCAAAGCCATCTGCCCGCAGGTCAAGGTGGGCCTGACCCTCTCACTGCACGACTTGCAGGCACAGCCCGGCGGCGAAGCCTTTGCCGAGGCCGCATGGCAGGAGGAGTTCACCCATTATCTGCCTTATATCAAAGACGATGATTTTCTGGGTGTGCAGAACTATACCCGCACCCTTTATGGCCCGCAGGGGCAGCTGCCGGCACCGGAGGGCGCAGAACTGACCCAGATGGACTACGAGGTCTATCCGCAGGCACTGGAACACGTCCTTCGCAAGGTGGCAGAGGAATTCAAGGGTGACCTGATCGTGACCGAAAACGGCATTGCCACCGCCGATGATACCCGCCGTGTGGCATTTATCCGGCAGGCACTGGATGGCGTGCAGCACTGCATCGCCGACGGCATCCCGGTGAAGGGATACTTCCATTGGAGCCTGATGGACAACTTTGAGTGGCAGAAGGGCTATGCCATGCAGTTTGGTCTGATCGCCGTGAACCGTGAAACCATGGAACGGACCGCAAAGCCCAGCCTTGGGGTGCTGGGTAGTTACGCAGAAAGATAAGCTGCAATAGCAAAAAACAGGCTGCGGAAGATGCTTCTCGCAGCCTGTTTTGGCTCAGTGGGAAAGATGCAGACCATGGACACCATCCGCAACCACGGCGGCGATTACATCAATTTGTTTTTGTGCCAGTTTTGCGTCGGTGTTCAGAAGCCCGGAAAGACCGTTCATTACAAAAATCAGGATCGCACCGACATTTTCATATTGAGAAGGCTCGATGTTATCACCTTTGGTCTGTTCCAGAACGGCATCCCGCAAATGTTGTGTAAAGCGGTTCATCGCGGATGCCGGAACCACACCGAGATAATCGGTCGCCTGCTGGAGATTAGCAAACATCTCCCGCACAAACGCCTCCGGCGCATCCAGCAGCTGCTGTGCGCCGCCCATACGGTCGCAGACGTGCTGGACCGTTTGCCGCTCCATTTCGGCGGTGAGGGCATCCAGCGTTTCATAGTGGGAATAAAAGGTCGTTTTGTTGATCTCGGCCCGTTCGGCAATTTCTTTGACCGTGATCTTTTCGATCGGCTTCTCCCGCAGCAGGGCAACAAACGCTTTCTGAATGGCACGCTTCGTTTTTTTGACCCGGATATCCATAGAATTCCTCCATCAACTGATTTTATAAATGGTGCTTAACCAACGCTTTGAACGTGATTCGTTGCTTAAACACCGGATACGCCGGAAACTGCTGATTGCGGCCCCTGCGGCGCAGTGCTATTATAGCACCATGGAGATGGATAAGCAACTACGAGTTGAAAATCTTGTCCGTGAATACGCTGAATCAAAGGATGGAGGATGCTTTATGAAAACGCTTTATCTGGTAACGGGCGCAGCTGGTTATCTGGGCGGCGAGGTCTGCCGCCAGATCGTTTCCCGTGGGCTGCAGGGCCGGGCGTTGGTGCTGCCGGGGGATAAGACTGCAAAGTACATCCCCAAAGAGATCGAGCAGTACGAGGGTGACCTGTGTGATGCGTCCTCGCTGGAAAAATTCTTTCAGGTGGAGCCGGGGGTGGAGACCATCGTTCTTCACTGCGCTAGTATGGTGGCTCTGGGCAACGAACGCCGGGAGCTGGTGATGAAGGTCAACGTACAGGGCACACAGAACATCATCGACCAGTGCTTTGCGCATCCGGAATGCAAAAAGCTGGTTTATGTGGGCAGCACTGGTTCTCTGCCGGAGCTGCCCCACGGCCAGAAAATGAAGGAACCGGAGCGGTTTGAGCCGGACGAGAGCCTTGGGGTGTACGGCCAGAGCAAGGCCATGGCAAGCCAGAAGGTGCTGGACGCTGCAAAGGCAGGCCTGAATGCCTGCATTGTGATGCCAAGCGGCATCCTTGGCCCCGGCGATGCCGCCTGCGGCCCGGTCACCAGCGGGCTGCTGATGCAGATGCGCGGGGAGGCCTCCGTGGGGCTGAAAGGCACTTTTAACCTCTGTGATGTGCGGGACCTTGCCAACGGCATCTTCCTTGCTGTGGAAAAGGGCAAAGCCGGAGAGGCCTATATCCTTGCCAATGAGGTGGTGAGCTACCCGGAGTTTGCAAAGCTGACTGCGCAGGAGGGGCGCTGCAAAAAGCCGCTGTTCTACCTGCCCACAGGCGTGGCGAACCTTGCCGCTGACATTCTGGAAAAGCAGGCTAAAAAGTCCGGCACAAAACCGGCACTGACCCGGTACGAGATCTACAATCTGGCACGGAACAACGAGTACGATTCTTCAAAGGCACGGCGTGAGCTGGGCTACATCTCCCGTTCCTATCGGGAGACCATCCACGATGAAGTGGAATGGCTGAAGCAGAGTAACATGATTTGAGAAAAAGGAGAATGAAAATGATGGATTTCAACAGTGTCAAAGGTAAGGTAGCAATCGTCACCGGCGCAAGCCGTGGCATCGGCCGGGCCATTGCCGAGTGCTTTGGCGAAAACGGCATGAAGGTGGTCTGTGCAGCCCGCAGTGCAGAGCAGGGGCGGGCTGTGGCAGATGGCATCTGCGCCAAGGGCGGCGATGCCATCTTTATCCAGACCGATTGCAGCAAGGCTTCTGCCATCAAAGAACTGGTGGACAAGACGGTGGCACACTACGGCAAGCTGGATGGCGTTGTCAGCAACGCAGGCATCGGCATGGGCGGCACACCGCTGCATGAGTATGAGGTAGAGGATTACGAGAAGATCTTCTCCCTGAACAGCGAGGGTGTTTTTGCCGGGATGAAGTACGGCGCAGAGGCCATCCTCAAGAGCCACAGCGAAGGCGGATTCCTCATCAATGTGGCATCGGTGGCGGGTCTTGTGCCCCAGCGTGGACAGGCGCTGTACAGTGCCACCAAGTTCGGCGTGGTCGGCATGACCCGCGCAGCGGCGCTGGATTACGCAGAATACGGCATTACCGTCAACGCCATCTGTCCCGGCTACACCAGAACCAGCATTTTCGGGGATGCACCGGCTGCGGCCATGGACTTCTTTGCAGCCGACTGCCCGGCAAAGCGGATGGGCGACCCGGAGGAGTGCGCTGCATTGGCACTTTTCCTTGCCAGCGGTCTGGCACGGTACATCACCGGTGCAGCCATCCCGGTGGACGGCGCACTGTCTGCCGGACACCAGAGCATCAGCAGCTGGAAGCACCCGGAAATTTTGACCGGCGGCAAGCTGAACAGCCAGAGCACGATTGCAGCACTGATGGAAAACGAGGCCGCAAAAGCCATCGTGGAGCAGTACCTGCCCGGTTTTGCCGATAACCAGCAGGCAAAAGCTGCCTACGGCATGACCTTTGGCAAGATCGGCCCTATGCTGGGTCTGCCGGAAACGGTGCTGAAAGCACTGCTGGATGCGCTGGACAACCTGTGACCGAAGCAGCTCGGAAAGCCTCTTTGACAGGGGCTTTCGTTCTGCCTGCGTGCGGTTGATTTTTGGGAGGAGATCATGAAAAACGAAGCACTTTTCCGTACCGGCTCTGTCTGGAAATCCATCATTTCCATGGCGGTGCCCTCCATTATCATTATCCTTGTCATGGTGCTGTACAACATGGCGGATATGTTTTTTGTGGGCTGTCTGGGCGATACCGCACAGGTGGCGGCGGTCTCCGTTGTGGGACCGGTGTTTTCGATCCTTTCGGCAGTAGCGACCATGCTTGGCGCAGGCAGCAGCGCCATCATTGCACGCTGCTTTGGCGCAGGCGAGATCGAGCAGGGCAAGACTTGCTCCTCGCTCTGCTTCTGGAGCAGCTTTTTTCTGGGTGTTCTGGTCAGCATCGGTCTGCTGGTGAGCAGAGTGCCACTTCTGGGGGTACTGGGCTCAAATGCAGAATTTTTTCCCTATGCAGAGCGGTATCTTCAGGTCCTTGCACTGGGTGCGCCGCTTTTTATCCTGTCCAACAGCATGGCGATGCTGGTGCGTGCAGAGGGCGCAGTAAAAGAAGGCCTGATCGGCAATCTTCTGGGCACGCTGGTCAACTGCATTTTTGACCCGCTGTTCATTCTGGTGCTGAACTTCGGCGTCAGCGGTGCGGCTGCTGCCAGTGTGCTGGGCAATCTTGTGGCAACGGGCTGTTATCTGCGCTACATCGTCAAACACGGCACGGTGCTGACCATTGATCTCCGTCCTGCCTTGAAAAAACCGCAGATGCTGGGTGAGATGCTGGCCATTGGTCTGCCCAACGGGATCAGCAGCCTGCTGGCAGGGTTTGCCTCCTCCTTCAGCAACCGGCTGCTGGTGACCCACGGCACGGCGGCGGTCGCAGCCATGGCGGCAGCGGGCAAGACGACCATGATCATCAGTATGATCGCCATGGCGATCTGCATGGGGTGCCAGCCGCTTCTGGCGTACAGCTACGGCGCAGGCGACACGAAGCGCCTGAAGCAGCTTTTGAAAGATCTGATCCTGCTGACCGTTGTTTTTGGTGTTCTTGCCGGGGCGGCCAGCTTTGCCGGACGCAATGCCCTGATCGGGATGTTCATCAAGGAAGAAGGGGCATTCCGTCTGGGGACGCAGCTGGTGATCTATCTGGTGCTGGGCAGCCCGGTGATCGGTCTGACCTATCTGGCAACCAGCCTGCTGCAATCCGTGGGCAGGGCAAGTGGTGCGGTGGTGCTCTCTCTTTTGCGGCAGGGGCTGCTGCTGATCCCGCTGCTGTACCTGATGAATGCGCTTTGCGGGGTGCAGGGCATTGCGGCGGCGCACCTGATGGCAGACGTGGGCGCTGCGGTCATCTCCGCAGGCATCCTGCTGCACTGGCTCCGGGCATCGGTGGAAAAAACGGCAGAAGTATGATATACTGTTTCCATCAATGAGCCGGAGGGATTAGGCATGGATGTTCTCCAGAATATGATGCTGTTTTCCGAGCTTGTCAAGTGCGGCGGAAATGTATATACATGGTGCTATGATGCACAAGGTGTGCTCTTGCGGAGCAACTGCCCGGACGAGGCATTTCTTGCCAGTGCATTTGAACTGTTCGGCTGCAAACAGCGGATGCTGGAGCATGGGGATCGGGACGATGTACCCGTTACCTTGGGGACGGCATTGGGTCTTTTGTGGGGCGCAGCCTTTGAAAAGGAAGAGGGAGAACTGAAGCGTGTCTGGGTCATCGGACCGGTGTTCTATCAGGATGTGACAATGCGCGGGATCGAGGAAGGGCTGAAATATTACAGCAAGCTGGAGATCAGTGTGGCATGGACGATCCAGCTTTACAAAGCCCTTGAAAAAGTTCCTACCCTGCAAAACACCATTATGAACCGCTATCTGCTGATGATGCACTACTGCCTGACCGGGCAGCGGCTGGAGCTGAGCAGTGTGAACAGCAGTGCAGCACAGGACGAACGGCTGAAAAGCGATGCCATTCCCCATGACCGGCATAAGATCTGGATGGCGGAGCAGGGAATGCTGCAAATGGTCCGCACCGGAGACCTGAATTACAAGCAGGCACTTTCCAACAGTATGAGCATGAGTGCAGGCGTGCCGGTGCAGAGCAGCGATGTTCTGCGCCAGAGCAAGACTTCCATCATCGTGTTCACCTCGCTGGTGTGCCGTGCCGCCATTGAGGGCGGTCTTTCCCCGGAGGAGGCGTACTCGCTGGGGGACAGCTACATTCAGACGGCAGAAGCGGCAAAATCGTTGGATGAACTGAGCCCGCTTGCAATGATGATGTACGATGATTTCATTCGGCGTGTCCACAAACACCGGACGAACCCCAACCTCAGTATGCAGATCCAGAAATGTGTGGATTATATCGAGATGAATCTGGACAAAAAGATCGTGGCGGAAGATCTTGCCGCTCTGGTGGGCTACACAGAATACTACCTCACCCATAAATTCAAGGAAGAAACGGGTCTGAGCGTCACAAACTATGTGAAGTTTGCAAAGGTCGAACGCGCGAAGGTTCTGCTGAAAAGCACAACGCTCAGCGTCCGGGAAATTTCCGAGCAGCTTGGCTTTGCCACCCGCAATTATTTCAGCGCAGTCTTTCAGCAGGTCACCGGAAAAACGCCCATGGAATTCCGGGAAACATAAAGCAGAACAGGCATCCTGCGATACCATTTTGGCGGTATCGGACAGGATGCCTGTTTTGCTTTGAAGAAGAAAAATGGGGGAAAATAGCTCAGTTAAGGAACTTCTCGTTCAGGGTCACGCCAAAGTCGCGGGCAATGGCGCGCAGGTCATCGTCGGTGATGGTCTGCCGGATGATGCCGCCGCCCATGGAGAGCACCTTGACGTAGATCTCAGCACTCTTTTCGATGGTGTGGGCAAGACCAAAAGTGATGTCAAAGTCCGGACCGGAGGCAAACAGACCGTGCTGTGCCCAGATGGCTGCCTGATAGTGCTTCATCAGCTCACTGGTGGCCATGGCGATGTCCGCCCCGCCGGGCACCATCCACGGGCAGACGCCCACACCCTCCGGGAACACCA
>OGIR01000954.1_pt1 | contig 18269 bp, 19 predicted proteins | sample 1571831 | NCBI WGS metagenome assembly OGIR01 (sample SAMEA2582124, study PRJEB24529) | metagenome | biome: Human gut stool | place: China | collected 2011 | reverse complement strand
AAAAGTCTATCACAAATGGCTTTTTATTTTTCTAACTTAATTTTACAAACGGCGTATTTAGTCTTTAACGACATTTGCTGCTTGAAGGCCACGTTCACCTTCCTCAACATCAAATGTAACATGTTGACCTTCACTTAATGACTTAAAGCCATCCCCTTGAATAGCAGAAAAATGAACAAATACATCATCGCCACTTTCACGCGTAATGAAGCCATAGCCCTTATCGTCATTAAACCATTTAACAGTTCCTTGTTCCATATTGGAAATCCTCCTGTGCATTAAGCACTAATATAATTTGTAATTCGTCTCAGGTGAAGAGATCCATTTGCAATGAAACAATCGAACCAACCGCACTTAAAAAAACTACAAAAACCATTGTATCACATAAGCAATCATTTACATAATTAATCTTTATTTTCTTGAGCTGTGTCCGGTTCAATAAAAATATTATGTGATGCCTTATATGAAACATTAATTTCTTGGTCGTTATTTTCTTTTTGAATCACAATTGGTCCTTCAAAAGGCTCATGGCGAATTACAGTAACTTGTTCTTGAGGTCGTAATCCTAACTCTTCTAAGTAAGTAAGCAACTCATGATTATCTAAGAATCGTTCTAGTTCAACTTTTTCCCCATCATCAGCATCTGCCAATAAACGATGCGTTACATCTGGAAACTTGCCATTAGCTGATGGAATTACTCCACCATGCGGACAATGATCAGGGTGTTGAAGAAAAGCATCTAAGGCCGTTGCTAGGCGATCACTTGTCTGATGTTCAAGAATTTCCGCTTCTGAATGAACATCTGCAAAATTATAGTGAAGCTTATTCACTAAAAATGTTTCCCATAAACGATGCTTCCGAACTAATTCCGCAGCATACTTTTGTCCCTTTTCAGTTAAAGAAATACCGGCATATGGTTCATGAACGACTAGCCCTTCGTCAGCCAACTTAGAAATCATCTCGGTTACTGATCCAGCGGCAATTCCTAGTCCAAGGGAAATCTCTTTATTAGAAACTTTTTTATGACTACCACCTAATTCAAAAATAATTTTTAGATAGTCTTCCTTCATTGGAGTCAAATTGTTTCACCTCTGGGTATTAAAATTTGGCCTACGATCGGTCATTGTGTGTTTTTATATATTAACATTGAACCCAAATTGATTATAGCATATTATTAAAAGTGTAGTTTGGAAAGCCTAACTTTTTTGTTATAAGCTTTTTACAAACCCGCAATCGATCTTTACGGAGGAGTAGGTAAATCATGGACGAAAAAGTAACAGGGAAACGCTTTTTAGCAGTTACCCTCCTAAATGTATTAATTACAATTGTTGAAATCTTCGGAGGTATTCTTTCAGGAAGTTTAGCCTTACTATCAGATGCTTTTCATAATTTAGGGGATTCGCTTTCCATTGTACTAGGCTATTTTGCCCAGCATATTGGGGGTCAGCCAGAGAATCGGCAGCGAACCTATGGCTACCAGCGAGCTGAAATCCTCTCAGCATTAACTAATAGTATCTTTCTAATTGTTATCTCTGTCTTTTTAATTATTGAAGCTATTAAACGGTTAGAGCATCCTCAGCATATTAACGGGGGCATTATGTTAACCGTAGCCGTGATTGGTCTGCTTGCAAACTTTATTTCCGCAGCTCTTTTACATGCTGGTAGCGAAGACAGCTTAAATGTCAAAGCAACTTATCTTCATATTCTAAGTGACGCGCTCTCTTCTGTCGCCGTTATCATTGGAGGAATCATTCTTACCTTTGTTAATGTTCCATGGCTTGATCCCGCCTTGACAATTGGGGTTGCCCTCTATATTGCTTATGAGGCTTGGCCAATTATTAATCAAACCATTAAAATTCTCATGCAGTCCTCCCCAGATCTTGATTATAATTCCATCGAAAATGATTTAAAGCAAATCGACGGAGTTACGGCAGTTCATCACGTCCATGCATGGATGATGGATGAACACCGAATCATTTTCTCTGCCCATCTTAATTGTGATGACTTGCCACTAAGCCAGGTTGAGCGAATCTATAGTCAAGTAGAAAAAATCTTGCATGAAAAATATGGGATCTGTCACGTTACTATTCAAGCAGAATATCACCGTGGGAAAGATGAAAAATTATTCAACACTCCTGTTGATGAAAAGAACGTTATTAATAACGATTTCAAAGAGGACTAAAATTAAAAGGAAGCAAAAAGTTGAGCGAAAACTCAGCCTCTTGCTTCCTATTTTTTTATATCGATTAAAATAATTTTCCGACTCCATAGTGAATCGTAATCGTAATCAAACCAATAATAATATTTCGAATAACTGCAATTTTTACAAGCCCGTTCCCGAGTTTAGAACTGATATAACCGGTTAGAGCGCTCGTAAAGGCAACTGCCAAAATCACGGCATACCACTTATATGCTTCGGGAGCAAAAGTCATCGCCATCAACGGAATTAATCCTCCGGCAGCTGCTGAAAAAAGAGAAGAAAATGCAGCATCCCAAGGGTTAAGATAGTGACCAAGCTCAACATCATACTTAATCCGAACAACTGTCTCAAGGGGCTTTTTATTAAGGAGGTCTTTAGCAATTTTGATTGATGTTTCAGGGGTAACTCCTTTATTTACATAATATTCTTTTACTGCCGCAAGTTCCCCTTCATAATCGTTTTTTAAGAGCTGCTCTTCTTTAGCAACGGCCGCTTTTTCCGTATCCTTTTGAGTAGATACAGAGGCATATTCGCCAGAAGCCATTGAAAATGCACAGGCAAGCAAATCAGATAAGTCAGCAATGAAGATGGTAAATCGGTCACTTGTCGCTGCTGCTACCGATACCAAAACACCGACAACAGTCAGAATGCCATCATTTGAACCTAGTACCCCCGCTCGTAACGTATTCAATTTTTCTTCCATTGTTTGCTTCTGATGTTTTTTCACCTTAATACTCATTTAATCTCATCTCCCTACCGCGCAAATAATTGTCCAATCAGGTACGTAACCCCCATTGTTAATAATCCAGCAGCTGCATTCCTGATCATGGATTTAATCCGGTTAGATTTTCCTAAAACCGCCGCAAAATAACCAGTAATTAACAAGGCAATCAGAACTGCAATTGCGGTTGCTAAAATTCGAACATTTGCGGGGGAAACGGTAACCGCCACCATCGGTAAAATGGAACCGGTTGGAAAAGATATAAAGGAAGCAATCGCTGCAGCATATGGGCTTGTAAACTCATTGGGATTAAAGCCATAGCGCTCTTGAACAGTTGTCCCTAAAGCATCTTTTTCCATTAATTCTTTCGTCGCTTGTTTAGCTAGTTGCGAATCGATGTCTTGAGCTTCATATTTCTTTTGAACATAGTCAAATTCATGCTGGTATTGATTTTGAAGGCGTTGCTTTTCACTAATCAATGCCATTTTTGCGAGTCCTTTTGGGTTGAAACCGAGACATACTCCCCCATACACATTGAAATCATCCCGGCAAGTGTTCCCGACAAACCTGCAATTAAGATAGAACGGGCATTACTCGTTGCCGCTGCCACCCCGATAACAATTCCGGCAATTGAAATAATCCCATCATTAGCCCCCATCACACTTGCACGCAGAACGTTTACCTTTTGTGCTAGTGACATCTTTTTCTTGGACACATTTATCCCTTCTCTCTTTTAGTTTAGAATCATTATAACATAGAGATGAGTAAAAACAACCAAATAATCTTCAAATGATATTCTATCTTAGAATCATTAAAAAATATACTTTCATGTAAAAAGCGATAGTCCTAATCAGAACTATCGCAATAATCTTAAAAATTAAATTATTTATTCATAAGCCTGAACAGTGTTTGTCCGAATAACAAATACTGACGTTCCAGCATGACGAGCCATGTATGATGCCTGAGAACCAACCGCCTTACGATTACCCTTCTTACCAATTGAACCAACAACTAATAAATCTGGCTGAAAAGCGGGGATAACATGATTACAAATCCGCTCAGCTGGCCGCTCCCCACGATCAACAATCGCCGTAATCTTTTCTGGATCAACGCCGTAATCAATTGCTGCTTGGACATATTCATTTACCCGTTGACGTAATTCGTCTTCACTACTATGAACATAATCCTTATCTAAGATTTGATATACATTTACCCGGTCAGTTTCCAGAATTGATACAATTCCTAGCTCTGAACCATCACGTTTCGCCTTATCAACCGCGTATGAGAAAGCGGCACGGGCATCTGGTGCATCGTCAACACCAACGAGGATCTTCTTGAACTTCTTTGGCTTTATTTCGAACATTAGTATTCTCCTCCCTATGTTCTACACTTTAACGGTGAAGCATTACTCGCTCCTCTTCGTTAAATCATATTCTTCACTCCTTATGTTACTACTTATCTCGATTTTGTAAATAATTATTTTGGCCTTCCTAAAATAAAAGTGATTTATTAAAGAATTTTATAATTATTTTTTCAAATTCACTTCTACACAATTCTCATTTTGACGACTTATAGAACAATCGATATAATAAAAGTTACTTACTTCTTGATAATATCAACGAAATGGGGTTAATTATTTCATGTCAATGATTGAATTTCATAATGTACAAAAATATTATGGCAAGTTTCATGCATTAAAAGATATTAATTTAACAATCGATGATGGTGAAACAGTTGTTTTAATTGGGCCATCTGGCTCGGGAAAAAGTAGTTTAATCCGGACCGTTAATGGTTTAGATCCTATTAGAGACGGTCAATTAATCGTTAATGGGTTTGACCTTGCCGATAAGAAAACCAATGTAAATTTAATTCGAAAAGATGTCGGAATGGTCTTTCAACACTTTAACTTATACAACAATAAGAGTGTTATCGAAAACATCATGCTCGCACCACGAATCGTATTAAAACGCCCGGAAGAAGAAAACCGTGAGTTAGCAATGAAACTGCTTGATAAAGTTGGCCTTGCAAATAAAGCTGAAAGTATGCCTGCTCAGCTATCTGGAGGGCAAAAACAACGAATTGCGATTGCCCGCAGTCTGGCTATGAAGCCTAAATGCCTCCTATTCGATGAACCAACAAGTGCTCTCGATCCTGAAATGATTGATGATGTTTTAGACGTTATGAAAGATATCGCTAAAAACTCCAACATGACAATGTTAGTAGTGACCCACGAAATGGGCTTTGCACGGGCAGTTGCTGACCGGGTTATTTTTATGGCAGATGGTCGGATCTTAGAAGACGATTCAACCGAAAAATTCTTTGGCGGCCAGCCTTCTACAGAGCGTGCTCGCGAATTTATGAGTAAGATCAGTGGTCACTAAGGAGGAATTATAATGAAAAAGTATTGGCGATTGATTAGTCTTAGCGCCCTCCTCTTTGTTGCTCTCCTTACTCTTTCTGCCTGCGGTACCTCAATTGCAAAAAAAGATGTTCTGACCGAAGATATGCGTAGTCAACGAATTATCTGGGGAGTTAAAGCAGATACCCGCCTATTTGGGCTGGAAAATATCCGGACAGGAAAGCTAGAAGGATTTGAAATTGATCTTGCAACAGCTATTACAAAAAAGATCCTCGGCCCACAGGGAAAACCAATTTTTGTTCCTGTAACCAGCGGAACCCGGGTGCCCCTATTAAAAAATGGTAATATTGATGCGATTATGGCAACCATGACGATCACTCCTGAGCGAGAAAAGCAAGTTGACTTTACCCATTCTTACTTTGATGCTGGTCAATCTCTCCTAGTTAAAAAGGGAAGTCCAATCAAAAACATCAGCGATTTAAATCGACGAGGTGCTGTAATTCTTGGGGTTTCTGGATCAAATTCAGTTAAAAACGTTGCGAAGTTTGCTCCTAAAGCACGTGTCCTTCAATTATCTGACTATGCTCAAGCGATGACGGCCCTTAAATCTAAACAGGGGGATGCCCTTACCACTGATAATGGGATTCTCTATGGGATGGCAGCTGAAAACCCAGGCTATGAAGTTGTCGGCGGTAACTTTACTAAAGAACCTTATGGAATCGCCGTTAACAAAAATCAAACGCGTTTTCGCAATAAATTAAACTGGGCGTTAAGAGAAGTTGAAAAGGATGGAACCTACAACCGTCTTCTTCTTAAATGGTTTGGGAATGTTAAAGGATTTAATTATCAGGAGATGAAACGCTAATGTTAAATTTAATTATAAATGAGTGGCATCCCCTTTTAACCGGCCTCTGGAATACTATTCTGTGTAGCCTTATCGCATTAATTGGGAGCCTCATTATCGGAACCTTTTTTGCTCTTCTCGAGATTTCGCAACACCGTGTTGTTAAAATAATTGGTCATGTCTATGTGGAGGTCTTTCGTAATATTCCATTATTGGTAATTACAATGGCTTTTTTCCTGATCATTCCAATGTATATTGTTAAAATTAATGGATTTACTGCGGGAACAATTGGCTTAACTCTTTATACGTCCGCCTTTATTGCTGAGACCGTCCGTGCTGGAATTAATTCAATTGATCCTGGCCAAATGGAAGGAGCCCTTGCCAATGGACTTACTTATGGACAAGCGATGCGCTACATTGTTTTACCACAAGCATTTCGCATTGTTATTCCACCACTTGGCAATCAATTTATTAATTTGGTTAAAAACTCATCGGTCCTTGCCTTTGTCGCTGGCTTTGATCTTATGTACCAGGGAAATCTAATTGCAAACGATACCTTAGCAACTATGCCCACGTATTTCATTGTCGGGATCATGTACCTCATCATCACGCTTCCGTTGAGTTATTATATGCGACACCTTGAAAAGAAATTAGCCTAGGAGGGATGATCAATGCAAAACTTTATTGACGCGTATTCATGGATTAATATCCGTTTCCTCCTAGAAGGACTTTGGATTACAATTGAAGTTTCCGTAATTTCAATTATAATCAGCTTTATTTTGGGAACTTTTCTCGGAATTATTCGTTACGCTAACATCAAATACTTATCAGCAATTGTGGGTTTCATTATCGATATTATCCGTAATCTCCCCCTCCTGCTAATAATTTTCTTCACCTACTTTGGTCTCCCGAATATCGGAATCAAACCAGAAATTATTCCGGCTGCAATTATGGCACTTTCAATTTTCGAATCGGCAATGGTTGCTGAAATTGTTCGCTCAGGAATAAATTCGATTGATTATGGTCAAACGGAAGGGGCATTAGCTAACGGATTAACTAAGTGGCAAGCTTTACGAATTATTGTCTTACCACAGGCGATTAAGAATATGATGCCGGCCCTCGTGAGCCAGTTCATTTCCTTGGTCAAGGATACATCACTAGCAACAATTATTGTCTTGCCAGAGTTAATGTACCACGCCCAAATCATCTATGGACAAAACACAAATTATATTATTCCAATGTTCGTTGCTTTAGCAGTCCTATACTTTATTGTCTGCTACTCATTATCATTGTTTGCACGTTATTTGCATAAACACATTGCCTGAATATTAAAAATGGCGAGACTAGAAAACTTTTCTAATCTCGCCATTTTTTAATACTGAATCATAAAATCAAACCGTTGATGCTCTCCCGTTAAGCGATTAACATGTCGTTCCATCACTTGACGTCGTTGTCCAAACATCATCCAAACGGCAATTCCAATAAATACTACTAATTCAATTCCCGTCCCAATCCAATCCTGAACTGTTACTTTGCCAGTCATCAACATTGAATCAGAAGCAATAAATGCCGTCCAATCTAATAAGAAGTGCATTAACATTGCTAGCCATAATTGACCAGTATAAACATAAACGGTTGCAAAAAATAGTCCAATACCAGCTGCGCTAACTGCTTGTAAAACAGTCATTGACCATTCTTGAGGGCCATAGTTGGTAAGATGAACAATTCCGAATAAAATTGAACTCGTTGCCAATGCTAACGGAAGGCGTTGCTTAACATTGCGCCAAGCATAGAATAAGATGCCCAGAATAGCAAAACGGAATAAGGTCTCTTCCATTACCGCAGCCTCAAACGCCGAAAGGGTAAAATCCCAATTAGCACGATGAAGGCTTGGCATTTCTCCCGTATTTAAAACTGTAAAGATGGCATCAACAACAACTAATCCTGCAAATATCAACCAATTAAAATCACCGCTCCAGTGTGGTTTTAATCCTGACCATGATAAATGCCACGTCCGCATAACAGTTGTCGTAAGAATAAAGAAGGCAACTGCACCAACTGCCCCAGTAGATAATGCTAATAATAAGAAGTGATTATCAACCAGGTCTGTTGGCAAGGCAATCAATGGCGTAAAGACCACCTGAGCTAACCAAGCGATAAAGATTAGTCGTTCAATGCTCCAATGCATGAGTTCACCAATTACGCTTGCGAATGGCGCAAACATAATAAAGTAATAAAAAATCATCATTGTTACAACGCCTCGGGATGGTAAATGTAATAAAACAATAATTTCGCGCACCATTACATCCCAAGCAAATACTAAAATTATCGGCTGAGTAATTACTTGTAGCCATGCATTTAATTTTTTAACCAACAAAGGCATATTAGGTAAGAGTTCAAAGACTAAACCAATTCCTAAGATAATAACCATGATCAATAATGCCAGCGCAACCGTCTGGCGATTAAATTCGTAATTACGAATCATCATCATCGCTAAAATGACCAAGGTTGCCCCAATTTGAACCCGGTACCAGATCCTTAAATAATCGTTTCCGGTCATTTTTCCTCATCCTCTCTGGGAAATCTAAAATAATTGCTAAGTATGATCATACCAAACAATCTCCCTAGTTTTAAGAACAAATCTTCTTTTTTAGTTTAAACCATAAAAGAACTTGCAAGCAAAAAAACCGCAAGTTCTTTTATTGTTTATTTTGCATCTCCACTCGTGACTGGCTGTTTCTCTTTAACATTCTTCTTTTTAGAATGTTGTTGGGAGTTCCGGTGGGAATGATTATTTTGTCGTTCGTTTTTATGCGCTTGATTATTCTTGTTGTTTGGTCGACGATAGTGTTGATTTTCTGAACGATTATTACCGTTTAAGATTGTCACCATCGGAATAATCACTGGACGACGACCGGTGCGATCATAAAGTAATTTTTGCAAACGACTGATAATTGTCCGGTTCAATACTCGTTGATCAACGTGTTTGTGATTCTTAAAGGTATTAAGGATTGCCCAGAATACTTCATGATTAGCCGCCTTAATTAGTTCTTGTGACTCATGCATATAAACAAACCCACGAGAAACAATATCAGGCCCCGCAACAATTTGATAATCCTTTAAGTCGACAACCGCAATCGCTGTTACGACACCTTCTTCTGAAAGCAATCGTCGTTCGCGAATTTCTGGATTTCCAACCGTATCTCCCGCATCACGACCATCAATATAAACATCACTAACACTATCAATATGGTCCGCCACTCGACAAGAGTCTTTCGTAAGAGCTAAAACATCCCCATTTGCAAGGACGAAGCTATTTTCCTCTGGCACACCAGTCATCTCAGCTAACTTGGTGTGAATTTTTTGCATTCGGTATTCACCGTGAACCGGCGCGAAGAACTTAGGCTTCATTAACCGTAGCATAAATTCTTCATCGACTTGACCACCGTGTCCTGATGTGTGGATATTATTAACATACCCGTGAATTACATTAGCCCCGCTTTCTTCAAGCTTATTGATAAGTGCATTAACACTAGTAGTATTTCCTGGAATTGGGTTACTAGAGAAGACAACTGTATCTTCTGGCTGAATAGTAATTTGACGGTGAGTACCATTGGCAATCCGACTAAGGGCTGCCATTGGTTCACCCTGCGACCCAGTACACATGATCAATACTTTCTCTGGTGGGTAATTATTAATTTCATTTTGGTCAATAAGCGAATCTTTAGGAATGTTAAGGTAACCTAATTCTTGACCAGCAGTGATTGCATTTTCCATACTGCGACCAAAAACCGCAATCTTTCGGCCTTGCGCAATCGCGGCATCAGATGCTTCACGCAACCGATAAACATTAGATGCAAATGAAGCAAAGATAATGCGTCCCTTAATTCGTTCAAAGATCCGGCGAATATGGATATCAACCCAGCGTTCAGATTTTGTAAATTCTGGTCGTTCAGCGTTTGTACTATCTGACGTTAGGAGAAGAACCCCATCATCCCCTAATTTAGCCATTTGTTGAAGATTAGGACCTGGTAAATTGCCAACTGGTGTTAAATCAAACTTAAAGTCACCAGTCTGGACAATTGTTCCTTGAGGAGTATGAACAGCAATTCCCAAAGTATCAGGAATTGAGTGGGTTGTACGGAAGAAGCTCACCCATAACTTCTTAAAATGAACTTCATCAAATTCATTAATTTCATGCAATTCAGCATTTCTTAGCAAGTGTTTTTCTTCCAGTTTCCCTTTAATTAATGACATTGCAAAAGGTCCAGCATAAATAGGCGCATTGACCTTTTGTAAGAAGAATGGTAATCCTCCAATGTGGTCTTCGTGACCGTGTGTGATAAAGATTCCCTTAATCTTATCTTTATTTTCAATGAGGTAATCATAGTTTTGAATTACGTAATCTACCCCTAATAATTCATCTTCGGGGAATAAAACTCCACAGTCAATAACAATAATTTCATCTTGGAATTGTACACAATACATATTTTTACCAATTTCACCAAGGCCACCCATGGCGTAAAAGGCAACTTCATTATTTTTAATCTTTAATTTTGTCATAATACCTTTCCTTTTATAGATTTTTTATCATGTTAATTAACGGAATTTAAGTAAACCAAAAGAACCGCTTTGTTTTGGCAAGGTCGGTTATTAATATTCATTTTATTATTGGCACTTAATCTTAATTATTTAATCCGTACGTAAAACTAACTATTATTTTACCACATCTACAAAATTGAAGGTAGTAATTGCCTAATTCTTTGATTAAAAAAGAAGGTGGGAGAAAGTATTTATCTTTACTCCACCTTCCTTTTTAAATCCCACTAGTTGCTTGCCTAATCTTCTTCTGGTAACTGTTCCTCTTTTTGTTCCCAAGCCTTCATCCAATCAACAACCGGTTCCCCATCTTCATGAAATTTAACATTAGTCAATGCGGTTAAAATTTTTTGATAAGCTGGCTTACTTAGCCGCGTGCTTACATTAACTAATTCCTGATGACCCATAAAAGCATTATCGCACAAGATTTGATTAATTGTAGCCATTAATTCATTAGATACTTGTGAGCTAAGGATCTCTAAACTGCCCCTACGATATTGATCAACATAAAAATTAATAAAGGAATTAAGGGCAACTTCTTTAGCATCCTCGCTTAACTCACTATAACTTAAGCCTGTTGTAGCCAATTGTTATTCTTCCTTTCTCAAATTAATTTACTTTGGTTATCCTCTACATTTTAACCTTAACACAAAGTTTATTATCCGTTAATTTTCTTTCCGATCCCGAATACGAAGACTAGTCTTTTCACCATCAATCACTGCATATACTTCTTTTGTGGAATCTTCAGCTAATGCACCCAGCTTAACTTCTCCACTATCTTCTCCAGTTTGTTCTACCTCTTTGATGCCGTCCGTAATAAAACGGGTAAAAATCTTATGAAGCTCGCGCCGTTTTCGTTCCTTTTTTACAGCCATCGCTAAAGTAAAACCTTGATCCAAAAATACTTTAATCGTTAATACCTGAAAAATTGTTGGAAAACTAAAATAGTGATTTTTATTCTGCTCATCTTGTTCAGATTTAATATAACCCTTTTTCTCCCAATATCTTAGTTGACTAGTAGAGACACCAGTTACACGTGCTACTTCACTCATACTAATCTTTAATTGTTTACTAGCGATCATTTTTCTAATTTTTTCAGAAAGCGGATCCATTATTTTCCTCCAAAGTGTATATTTCAATCATAAATTACCAAAAATTCGATATCTTTGTCAAATAATTTGACAAAGATATCGAATAGTATTATATTTTTCACATTGTGAAAAACGTAGAGGAGGATTCTATTAGTGAATCAAGAGCAACAACCTGTTGATATTAATGGTCAAACTTATAATCGTTCCTTAATGATCTTCGTCCTATTAATTGGAGCTTTTTGTACCATTTTAAACCAAACTATTCTTTCAACAGCCTTTCCCGCATTAATGGATGCTTTTAATATTAGTACTGCCACCGTTCAGTGGTTAACTACTGGTTTCTTAATGGTTAATGGGATTATGATCCCCGTAAGTGCCTATTTAACCAGTCGTTTTAATACTAAGAGTCTTTTTATCATTGCTATGTCAACCTTTGAAGTTGGGACAATCTTAGCATGGATTGCTCCATCGTTTGCCGTTTTATTAGCCGGTCGTCTTATCCAAGCGGTCGGAGTAGGAATTAACATGCCCCTAATGCAGAATATTATGCTGACTGTTTATCCTCCTGAGAAACGTGGCGCTGCGATGGGAGTAAACGGCCTAGTTATTGGATTAGCCCCAGCAATCGGGCCTGCTCTATCTGGATGGGTTATCGATAGTTATAGCTGGCGGTGGCTTTTCGGAATGATCGCCCCCATTACTGCTTTAGTTATCATTGTTAGTTTTTTTGCAGTTAAAAATGTTATTCCTAATAAAAAGCCGCATCTTGACTGGCTTTCTGTTGTTATTTCAACATTAGGATTTGGGAGCATGCTTTACGGATTCTCAAGTGTCGGTGATAAGGGGTGGACAGATCCGGTTGTCCTTTCAACCATTATCATTGGGGTGATTTTAGTTGGAATTCTAATCATGCGTCAAAATAAGCTAGACGATCCGTTCCTTGAATTCAAGGTATTTGAAAGCAAAGAATTCTCCCTTGCGACCATTCTTAGTTCAATTGTAATGATGGCAATGGTTGGGGTAGAATTCGTCATCCCTCTTTACCTTCAAATCATTCATGGAATGTCCGCCTTCCATTCAGGTCTTACCCTTTTATTTGGAGCCCTTTTCATGGGAATTATGAGTCCAATTACTGGGAACTTATTTGACCGTCATGGTGCTAAACGCTTAGCCTTTACGGGAATGTTTATCTTAACTGTTGGAACAATTCCTTTTGCCTTTATTACTCGTGATACCCCAACTATTTATATTGTCTTCTTATATGCAGTCCGGATGTTTGGTATTTCAATGGTAATGATGCCAGTTACTACAGCGGGAATGAATTCTCTTCCTTACAATCTAATTTCGCACGGTACAGCTGTTAACAATACCATTCGTCAAGTCGCTACTTCTGTGGGAACAGCTATCATGATCTCTGTTTTGACAAATATTACCAATAGCAATCGACCTGCTCATTCACTGCTGACACAATCCCCATTACAATATAAAGCAAAGATGTTTGATGCTACTTTGATGGGGTACCATGCAGCATTCTGGTTTGCAATCGCCTTCTCACTCATTGGTTTATTCCTTACATTCTTTGTTACAAGTGGTAATGGAATTCACCTCCGCCTTGATAGCGAAGACATTGCAGAACCAACTGATAAAGGAGGGATGAAGTAATGGTTATTATTTTAACTTTTCTAGGAGCACTCGCCTTTTTTGCTTGCATGATGTTTATTCGGCAAAAAAGCCTGCGAATTATTTTAGCCACACTCACGGGAATTATCTTTGTGGGCTCAACTCTTTTGATGACACTAAATTACAGTCACCATTTTGGAATGCAAAAAGTTACGACAACAACCACCAAGCGGATTTACTCTGCTTCAAATTCCTCAATGCCCCTGGCAATTTATCAACCGGTTGGTAAAAGCGGCCGCGATGATGTTTATATTTATAACACCAAAGTCAAACAAAAAACGCCTTACCATACCCAAGCAAACGAATACACCACTAGTCGAATTAAATGGACTAATGGTTCTACCCCTCAGCTCGTAACAACTGAGACGCGCTGGCAATATCGTAATAATTTTTATAAAGTCCTATATGCATGGTCAGGAATGAACAATGCATTAGTTAAGCGAACTAACGTGCTAGAATATCCACTAATGTATGTTAAACTCACAACGAGTCAGGCAGATAAACTTGCCAGAGTTGCTAAATCTGCTACGGGTGCCAAATTACAAGCACAAGCAGCAGAACAAGGACGCGCTTTTGTTACATCAAAGGTTCAAGCAGCAATGGCTAAGAATCCTAACATGACTGCTAAACAAATTCAAGAAGTATCAGCACAAGCAGAACAAGAATTTCAGGCCCAAAGCATTCAACAAATTTTAAAACAAGTTAAGTAAAAAATAGTGAGTGGGAATTAACCTTCTCGACAAGGCGGTGGGCTAAGGATAGAACGGTGATTAGCACGGCACGGGCTGATTATCATTCGGACTTAGCCTCGAGCCTTGTGGTTACGACGCGAAGCTAGTTCCACGATATCTTAAATAATCTTCACATAAATAGAGAGGCTGTTAAAAAAACGAAGTTTTTTCAGCCTCTCTATTTTGTATTTAAACTAATTCAAAAAATGCTACAGGCAATTCTGAGGTAAATGTCATTTGTTTAAGGGTGAAGGGATCGTTAAAGCTAATTTTACTTGCATGAAGCAACTGATGATCATATTTACTAGTATCGCCGCCATAAAGATGGTCACCAATTAGGGAATGACCAATAGCAGCAAAGTGAACCCTGATCTGGTGTGTGCGTCCAGTGTGAAGTCTTACCCGCACTCGTGTCCACTTTGCGCCTCGTTCTTCAACCCAATACTCGGTCAAAGCTCGTTGCCCATTCTCGTCAATTACCCGTGCAGCCTGCCCATCCTTTCTTCCAATCGGCTTGTTAATCTCGCCATGCTCGTCCATAACCTGTCCTTCTACTAAAGCGGTATATTCCTTCAGCATTTGATGTTGCTGCACTTGCTGACTGATCATACTGGAGGCGATATGATGCTTAGCGATAAGAAGTAATCCCCCCGTAAAGCGATCCAGTCGTGTAATTAAATGAGGGCGGAGATCTGCAGAATTATTTGCGATTAAGTATCCCTTTACCCGATTTAAAACCGTATCATTTTGAACGGTTGGTCCTGGGATAGAAGTCACCCCTGCTGGCTTATCTACTACCAACCAATTATCATCTTCATAAACAACATTTAAGGGCTCATTACTACTTTCAACAGTATCATCAGCTAATTCTGGTTGAGCCTTAATGGTTAAAGGTTGATTAGGAAGAATCTGGGTTGTTGGCCGTACCTTCCGATGATCAACAAGGAATTCCCCTTCACCGTTTTTAAGATCGTTAAATAAACGATGCCCCATCCCCAATGACTGAAGATACTTCTTTATTTTAATCGGTTCGGTGCCTCGGTATATCCACGTATTTTCCATCTTAATTTCCTCCATCAACATTGAAAAAGATACAAAAAAAGAGCTGATGACCTAAATCACAGCTCCTTAATATTGAACGGTCCGTACGAGACTCGAACTCGTGATCTCATCCGTGACAGGGATGCGTCCTAAACCAACTAGACCAACGGACCAACTTGACAACAAATAAAAGTATACGAGATTTCTCAAAATTAGTCAACAAAAATTTGCAATTTATTTTTGATTTTTCGTTTTTCCTATCTATACCGCAAAAATTCCCAATAGTTTATAATGAAAGTACTAGCTATTATTAAGGAGGAGTTTTTAATGCAGCAGTTGGGCAAGCGCCTATTAAACTGGTGGTCTAAGTATTCAAAAATCATAAAAGTAGTGTTTGTAACTTCAGTCCTAGTCTTTGTTATTCTCGCTTTAGGTAACTTTTTTAAAACAGTTAAATGGCATGAAGTAGGAGTTGGCTTAGCAAACCTGTCTTGGGAAAGCATCATCCTACTCCTAATTACCGGATGCATCGCAGTCATCCCTATGTTGGGGTATGATTTTGCAATCACCCATTTATTACCCGGGAAATTTAAGAAATCATATATTATTCGCTGCGGATGGATTACTAACACTTTAACAAATATTGCCGGATTTGGCGGAATTCTTGGTTCTACTTTACGAGCATACTTCTATCGAAAGAACGCAACTAAGAAAGAGATTCTGCTTGCTATCTCTAAAATCGCTGTTTTCTTACTCTCTGGTTTATCTGTTCTTTGTTGGGTAGCTTTGATCATCATGTTTGTGTTTCACGATGGCGGCCACTTCAACCAATACGCACTTTGGCTTGTGGGGGGCGGATTATATTTCCCAATCGTTTTTTATTTTACTGTTATTCATAATAGTAAAATATTTAAGGATATCACGCCAAAAGTAGGAACCTTTTTAGTTACTAGTTCAACTTGTGAATGGCTATTTGTCGCACTTTTCTTCTTATTGGTCGGTTGGTGCCTAGGCGTTCGGCATAACCTTATTAGCGTTCTGCCTTTATACGTTGTTGCCCAAGTTCTCGGGGTTCTTTCAATGATTCCGGGGGCCCTTGGTTCGTTTGACCTTTTAATGATGTTAGAACTGTCACTACTTGGCGTTTCTCAAACTACCTCTGTTATCTGGTTATTATTATTCCGAATTTTTTACTACATCGTTCCATTAGTTATTGCTGGATTCATGTTCTTGCATTCGCTGGCATCACAAGTTAACCAGTTCTTTGACGGATTGCCATTACTAATGGTCCGTAAACTTGCTTACTATTTAATTACAACATTTATGTATGTTTCTGGAATTTTAATGCTTATTACTGCCTCAATTCCAGACATCACAGCACAAAATAAGATTATCGCGAACCTTTATCCCTATACCTTCTTCTTCCTCCACCAATTGACAACCATCTTATTTGCACTGGCTATGCTTGCCTGTGCTCGCGGTCTTCAATCAAAGGTGAAAAAGGCATACCTTCCTACTTTAATATTATTGGTAATTGGAATTGCTAATACCATTTGGAACCTGGGAACATTGAGCTTAACAATTTACCTCGTCATTGTTTTGATACTTGTTTTACTCTCTCGCCATGTGTTATACCGGAAGAAATTGGAATATTCAATTGGAAAATTCGCAATTGATAGTCTTATCTTTGCTGGGGCATGTATCCTCTATGTAATTGTCGGGGTTATTAATGCTCCTCAATATTCCAGTAAGCACCACATCCCTGATTTTCTATTTTTCCCTGGTGAAAAGATTTGGATTTCCGGACTTTTCGGATTAATCCTCGGCCTCTTATTAATTTTCGTTATTCTGCGCTACTTTATGGCCGGGACTGATCCTTTCAATATTCCAAACGTATTTGATGCTGAACGGATCCGCAATGTTATTAAAGAATATGGAGGAAATGAAACTAGTCACCTCGCCTTCTTAAAAGATAAAAGTATCTATTATTACAGTGTTGACGATCATGATAAGCTCTTTTTCATGTATCGCCGTAAATATGATCGCTTGGTCGTAATGGGCGATCCAGTTGGAGATAAGGATAGTTGGCGACCAGCTCTTCGACAATTTGTCTTAGAAGCTGATAAGTATGGCTATCAGCTTGTCTTTTATGAAGTCTCCAGCGATATGACAATGCTTCTTCATGAATTTGGCTTCGACTTTATTAAAACCGGTGAAGCTGGCCTTGTTAAGCTGGCAGACTTTACGCTTGCTGGTAAGCGACAACGATCACAACGAACATTGATGCATAAATTTGATCGTGAAGGCTATACCTTCTCTGTTGAAAAGCCACCATTTAGTAAAGAATTAATGCAAGAGATGAAACAAGTCTCCGATAGCTGGTTAGGAAACGAAACAGAAAAAGGATTCTCTCTCGGTTTCTTTGACTCCTACTACATTAATCAAGCACCTGTTGGCATTATCCGTGATAAAGACGGCAAAATGGTCGCCTTTGCAACGTTTATGCCGACAGGGGGTAAAAAGATTTTAACAATTGACCTCATGCGTCATAGTAAAGATGCCCCTTCTGGAATCATGGATAAAATTTTCATTAGTATGTTCCAGTACGGGCAGGAAAACGGTTATACCTACTTTGATCTCGGAATGGCACCTCTTTCGAATGTTGGTGAATATCAATTTAGCTTTATTGAAGAAAAAGCTGCACACTTCATCTATGAATATGGATATCATTTGTATGGCTTTCAAGGATTACGGCGATACAAAGATAAATATGCGACAGTTTGGTATTCACGTTATACTGCCTTCCGTAAGAAGAATTCAATCATTGCCACAATGATGATTTTAGTTAGCGTTGTTAACCAACGTGTTGATCAGCAAAACCATCGTTCAATCTTCTGGTGGTTAATTAAATCCTGAAATGTCAATTTAAATTAGAAAAAAGGTGAAAGTTGTTCTTCTGTGACATGACTCAAGAATACTTCTAATGGTGTACGATAATTAAGA
>OGIR01000920.1_pt1 | contig 18701 bp, 16 predicted proteins | sample 1571831 | NCBI WGS metagenome assembly OGIR01 (sample SAMEA2582124, study PRJEB24529) | metagenome | biome: Human gut stool | place: China | collected 2011 | reverse complement strand
AAAGTCTATCACAAATGGCTTTTTATTTTTCTAACTTAATTTTACAAACGGCGTAAGATAATATAGTTTGGAGTTTATATAGGAGAAAAAAGATGGATATTCGTAAAATTAATACGTTAAATGGAATTAAGGAAGGATTTATTACTGTTTTAGATACTAAAAAGTTATCAGAATGTACTACTAATGATATTGTAAATAGCGCTGAAATTAGTAAAAAACTTTCTACAACTATTACCAAAATAAACAAGATCTTCTCCATGAAATTGAAAATGATCTATTGGAAGGTCTAAAAGAAGCTCTCGTAATTGATCGGGAGGAGCTAAAAGATGTCAAGCATTTACCAAGTGCAGACGAAATTAAGGAATTAGCAGAAGTGGCATTTAATCATACGTTGGCTTTTTGTAATGAAAATAAGCATGCGTTGTCAAATTTGCTTTCCTCAAATGGAGATATGCAGTTTTATCAAATGATTGTTGAAGTAGCAAATAATGAATTTGATGCGCGAGTTCCATATTTGTTTGGGGATATAAATATTAAAGAAGCTAATGTAAAATCGCCATTGCCATTCTCATTTATTAAAACCCTCTATATCAATACAATTGTTAATTTGTTAATGCTTTGGGGTGCCGCACCAGACTCTTTAAGCATTAATGAAATTAAGTCAATTGCAGGCTTGATTCAAACAAAATCACCAGTTGAATTGATTCAAATTTATAAATCATATTTAAACTAGAAAATGAGGAGCCGAAAATTTTTTCTCGGTCTCCTCATTTTTATTATCAAAAATTCTTTTTAAATTAATTGCCCTTCCAATAACGTGCCCGGGTAAGCAGTTCCCGTGAACGCTGGTCAGCTGGTCGATAACCCTTAGTAAATAGGTGTCGGAAGTACATCATATTATAGAAAAAGCCAAAGAAAACAGAAGGCCATGGGAATTGGAGCAGGGCATTAAGTCCAAAAAAAAGGGCTACCAAAGCATAATCGAGGGTTAATACAATCATTAAAATGAAATTATAGTAATCCGCGCGAAAAAGAGCTGGCAGTGGCCCGAACCAAAGAGTTGTCCAAGAAAAACCGACTTTGGCGATTCGGATATCCCCCTGGTCATTAACGATTTTAGCGTAGTTTGGTGGGAGGGGGAGATTGTTTAAATTAAACGGATTTTGGTTATCATTATTGTTATTACCAAATGGGTTTTGCATATCTCGTCCACTTCTTTCTATAAATATTAATACTAACACATTGCGCAAGGGATAGGAAACGTCTCTACCAGGCTTTCAAAGAATATTAACAATTATATGGTAAACTCAAAGTGATAACCATGAAAGGGGAAATAGAGAATGCTTTTTTTCCTAAACGATAATATTCAACGAAACAAATCAGGAATTGAGCATGCGCAAATTAAGCGTCTGCATCTGTTTGAAAAATATCATCAACCGGCTAAGATTGTTACCCGGCAATATTCCAATGAATTACACTTGGTAACAGCAGAAGCAGGGATTGATGATCGTAACTTTATTAACTTGTTTGATTATTTTCAGGAGGCTTGTGAGGTTCCGCAAAAGGATATTCGGATTAAAGATATTCCGGTTAACCCCCATTGGGAGCGCAAGGCTGATGGGATTAATTATAATTATTATCAAAATGGCAAACGTATTCTCTATATTCGTCGGCGCAGTGATACTGATCGGCGGGTAATTAATATTCAATATTTTGATCATTATGGAAAGCTTCTCAAAGTTAGTTGGTTTGACAGCCGCGGTTTTATCTCGGTCGAACAACTTTATGACTGGGATGGAAAAATGGCAACGGAAAACTATTACCGTCCAGATGGAACCTTAGCAATCCAGCTAGCACACCAGCAGGATAAGCGGGGAAAGGAAATTAAAACTTACCATCTTTTTAATTACCATGGTCGTGATTATCAATTCAGTGGCTTTGACCAGTTAACCCGGTTTTTCCTCGATGAGTTGGTCACTGACAAGCAAATCTGTGGTGAAGGTCCGGTTGGCTTTGTCGTTGACCGGGTTTATGAACTAGGCTGGGCAGTTCTGCACATGAAGCACTGGGTTTTTCGGGTTTTTCAACTGCATAATGACCATGTTAATAATCCTGATGATATGCTTCATTCTACCCTTAATTATAACTATGATTGGGGACTTAAGCACCTCCAAGATTGGGATGGGGTCATTGCCTTAACTCCGCAACAACAAGAAGATCTTCAAGATCGGTTTGGCAAGTTTGGTGTAAAGATCTACCGGATTCCTGGTCCGATTGTTCCTGCGGCAGTTATTAATAAGCGTCATGTTCCTTTTAAAAAGCGAACGAAAAAACAAGTTGTCATGGTTGCTCGCTTGTCTCCCGAAAAACAGCAAGATCACCTATTGAAAGCATGGCCACAAGTACTAGCCGCTGTTCCAGATGCCAAGCTCGATTTTTGGGGATACGCTAATGATGATTTTGATAAGACGCTCAATAAAATTGTCAAAGAGGAAGCGATTAATAGTTCTGTGACCTTCCATGGGTATACAGATGACGTCAATTCGGTTTACGAAGATGCGCAATTACTCATTTTGCCAAGTCGGGCTGAAGGGTTACCACTATCTTTAGTGGAAGCTCAGTCCCATGGGTTGCCGATTATTGCTAATGACATAAAATATGGTCCTTCAGATGTCGTTATTGATCAACAGGATGGATTGCTGACCAAGAACGGTGATATTGATGGACTAGCTCAAGCGATCATTCGCTTATTGCGAGATCAAGAGCAATTAGCGCAGATGAGTGAAAATGCTTATGCTGATAGTGAGCGTTATTCTGAACCAAACGTGATGAAGTTATGGAATGAATTAGTTGCTGACATGAAGGAAAAGGGGGAAGAGTAAAGTGTACTTTTTTGTAAACCAATACTTATTAAGTAGCAATTCCAGTGTTGAACATGCTGAATTAAAACGACTAGCCCTATTTAAAAAGCATGGTGGAGAAGCTAAATTGGTGACCCGTGACTTCGACCTCGTTATTCATGATACCATCAAAAAATTTGGTTTAACTAATGACCAAATTGTTAATATGTATGATTTTTTTGCAAACACGACTGATTACCAAGGCGAAAAGCTCCATACTGAGGATTTACCTTTACCAATTGACTATCAAGTAGGAACTGGAAATAACTATCGCGAAGTAAAAGATGGTGACCGCCTTGTTTGCGAAGTTCACTTTGCGGCTGGAACGATTGGGCAAGTTAACCATGTTGATTACTTTGATCTTGCTGGTAATATGACTCTTCGCCAACAATATGATATTCGTGGCTTTAAGGCAGCTGACGAATTTTTTGGTGAAGATGGACAGGAATACTATGCGCGTTATTACCGCCCCAATGGAGAAACGTATCTTGAACGGTATTTTGTGAAATCGGTTGAAAATACCCCAATTAATTCTCTAAACGTCTTACGTAATTATCAGGGACAGGATCGCTTCTTTGACTCTTTAGAAGACCTCTTTATTTTCTTTTTAGATGAATTGAATAAGGCAAATGGGGAGAACAATGTGTTTATTGCTGATCGACCAGCTGTTGCGATCAAACCGGTTCAATCAATGATGACAAAAGCAAAGAAGTTTTTGTGGTTGCCGATGAACCAGGTTAATGATGGTCAGGACTTAATAAATGGTCCCTTAAATGCTATGCTACAAGGTCCTGTTACTACGGATGCGGCCAAGTGGGATGGCATAATCGTCATGACTGCAAAACAAGCTGAAATCCTCCAGCAGCAAATTCACAACGCTGTGCCAATCTATGTAATTAACGGGGCGCCAGTTCTTGCTAACTATGCGCGAATTAATGAAGTCGATCGGATACCGGGCCAATTAATATACGTTGGAAGATTGGCAGAAGATAAGCAAACTAGTCAACTAATTAATATGTTTGCGCAGATTCACCAACAAGTCCCTGAAAGTAAACTGACTTTCTATGGCTATGGCACTAGCGAAGACATGGATAGCTATAAAAAGCAGGTTAAGGATCTCAACTTAGCGGGCACAATTGAATTTGCCGGATATCAGGTGTCATTAGATGAGGCATATGATCAAGCTCAACTGTTTGTCGATGCAAGTCGAATCGATGCACAACCATTAGCGATGGGGGAGGCCCTAAACCATGGTGTCCCAGTTGTTACTTATGATTACCTTTATGGACCACGTGAAATGGTAACTTCAGATGAAAATGGCGAGATTATTCCTTTAAATAACCAACCTCAGTTTATTCAAACCGTCATCAAATTATTACAAGATCAAGATGAATTGCAAAGATTAAGCACTGGTGCCTATGACAACCTAAGTCAATTGGCAGAAGAAAAAACTTGGAAGCAATGGCAACAACTATCAGCTATTTAGTTAAAATTGGTTATAATATATTCAGAAGACGAAAAGCAGAAAAGAATCAAATGTTTTTGAAGCCTTTGGTCGTTATCCTTTGATAATCTAAAGACGGAAAATGAGGGCGGAATGATGGATAATTATCAAGCAATGAATTTTTACTATGGACTTCTTAATTTGCGTGCTGGCTTCTTTAAGGCTAACTTATGTGAAATACTAATGGCGGTTGCACAAAGCGTATCTGATGAAAATCAACACTCAGCAACGGCATATCATGCTGTGGAAGAAGATTTAAGTCAAGGCCATAAGCAATTAAATCGCAATCAAGTTGAATTTGGGTCATTTTATGAAGATGGTCATATTTTACATAATGTCGAAATTAATACACAATCAGACTTTTTCCTCGATCCGACCCGGGAAGATACTGTCAAGTGGCATGTTAGTTTTACGGTTGCTAAAGATGTCCGACCAGCCGATCAATTCACTGTTCAACTGTCATCAAATTTGATGGTTGCACCTAATGGTCATCCTGAAAAGCCAATTCCTGACTTTAGTGATCAAGATGGGATTGTTATTGCAATGGGGACCTATGACCGGGATAAGCACGAACTTGTCTATACCTTTACAAATTACGTAACCGAGCATCGACAAATAATTGGTAAATTAGAGGGAGAACTAGCAATTGATCCACTCACAACCCCAGAGAACGAATTTGGCTTGGAATGTTTTATAAGTGTTGATGATTACCGAAAAGACTTTACGATTGATATCGCCTATCCAGATCTTGCTAACGATATGTTTCTTGGGATTTCTAGCCGGATGATGCATTTTGATAAGGATCAGCAGCTCTTTGAGGACATTATCTATGTTAATCCGGCACAAAAAGACCTTAGTCATGCCTATATTGTCTTTAATACGAGTGATCTAGTGGAAGAATTATCTAATGCCATCGTCAAACCTTCAACAATGCGGATTGAGGTTTATCGTAATTCACGGGGATTAAAATTACCTCAATCATATGGGGTAAACCTTCAGCGACTACGGGATATTTCTAATCGATTCCCAGTAGTGGAAGGTGATCACCTTATCGAGACACCTTATACAATGTCTTTTGCTGATAACAAGATGCGTTTGAATTTTGGGGCGGATCAGACTAATGATTCCTATATTATTAGGGTGGTTGGCCAATATAATGATGAGCTTGATGGAACAGTACGATTGCGGGCTCGTTTATTTGGAATGGACCAGCAAAATGTTTATATGAGTAATTCTACGGCAGCAACAGCCACTGGAACTTCGATGGTCGCAAGTGGTCATGCTATTTCTAAGGAGAAATTAGCAGAGGCGGCAGCGGTCACAACAGAAGACTTGAAGCAAGAAGAACCACTTGAATCTTCAGTAGTTGAAGGAGTGGCGGAAGAAGAGGAAATGCCGATCGAAGAAAACCAGGAAGATATTCCGATTAATGATGTTGCTGCAGAAGAGCAAGTTAAACCTCAAGAAGATTTCCCACAAAGTGCAGTTTCAGTTCCAGATGATGAAGAAGAGTCGACTGCTGCTACTGAACAAGAAGAAAATCAGGCGGAATCCCCTACAGTCAGTGCAGCAGTTGGTGGGGATGAATTATCAATCTCCTTTGACATCACCCCACAAGTGGCACCAGCAGAGACTAAAGAAGATCTAACAGAAGAAACTGAATCTTCAGATGGGAAAGAGGAGACAAGCGCAGCACCATTACCAATGCCAGGACGACGACCACCCCGCCGGCACAGTCGTTTTCAAAATACAGCACGGTCGAATCATTCGTTGCGTCATTTGCGGAGATTCTAATAGCAAAATAAAGTGTCGGGAGAGATTATCCTGACATTTTATTTTTTGCTAAAATGTAATCGTTTACATAAAATGATTGCAATTAAAAATGTAGGTGTTAATATTTAATTGAAGTTAAGTAATCGTTTACATTAATAGCTAAAGGGAAAAGTGTAGTAGTTTTATGGAGAGAGGTTTTATTTTATGGAAAATAATCATTGGTGGAATAAATCTGTTGTTTATCAAATTTATCCCAAAAGTTTTCAAGATACCAACCATGATGGCGTCGGTGACCTTCGTGGAATAATTGATCGTCTTGATTACATTAAAAAATTAGGTGTTGATGTTATTTGGCTAAATCCCATTTATGAATCGCCACAAGTTGATAATGGTTATGATATTAGCAACTATGAAGCAATTAACCCAACTCTTGGTAACATGGAAGATTTTCAAGAATTGATTGATGGCATCCATGAACGTGGAATGAAATTGGTCATGGACTTAGTTGTTAACCATACTTCTGACCAACATGACTGGTTTAAGGAATCACGAAAGAGCAAAGACAATCCATATCGTGATTATTATATTTGGCGTGATGGTAAGAATGGTGAAGAGCCAAATAATTGGGGTTCCTACTTCTCTGGCGCTGCTTGGAAATATGATGATGAATCCGGCCAATATTACCTTCATCTTTTTGCGCCAGAGCAACCAGATCTAAATTGGGAAAATCCGAAAGTTCGGCACTCTGTTTATGACATGATGAACTGGTGGGCTGCGAAGGGTGTTGATGGTTTTCGGATGGACGTTATTAACCTCATTTCTAAGCCAGATGGATTGCCGGATGCTAACAAGAACGAAGATGAGAAATACGCCAATGTTGAGCCGTTAGTATCAAATGGCCACCGCATTCATGAGTTCTTACAAGAAATGAATAAGAATGTTATGAGTAAGCATAAGATGGTGACAGTTGGTGAAACACCGGGTGCTACACCAGAAGATGCCAAGAAGTATGCCAGTCTTGATAATAAAGAATTAAATATGATTTTCCAATTTGAACACATGGGTCTTGATAGCAACCCTAATCCAGCCCTTGGTAAGTGGGATGATCGCAAGACGAGCCTTAAAGATTTGCGGGCAAACTTAACGAAGTGGCAAGAAAAATTGTACGGCAAGGCTTGGAACTCCCTTTATTGGAACAACCATGACCAGCCACGGGTTGTATCACGGTTTGGTAATGACCAGACCGAAGATTATCGAGTTAAATCTGCCAAGATGTTAGCGACTATGACCCACATGATGCAAGGAACGCCATATATTTATGAAGGAGAAGAAATTGGCATGACTAACGCCTATTTCCCAAAGCTTGAAGATTACGTCGACCTTGAATCGATTAATGCCTACCACCAACTTGTCGATGATCAACATTTACTTGATGGTGAGACGATGATGAAGTACATTGCGATCCATTCACGTGATAATGCGCGGACACCAATGCAATGGGATGATAGCGAATATGCAGGATTTTCCGACCATACCCCATGGGAAAAGGTTAATCCAAATTACAAGCAGATTAATGTCAAAAAAGCATTAGCTGATAAGAATTCGATTTTCTATTACTATCAAAAATTGATTGAACTACGACACTCAATGCCGGTAATTACTAATGGAAAGTATGCGTTAGTTCCTGGTAATGAAGATGATGAACAGATCTTTGCATATACACGGCAAGATGATGACACTACTTTGTTGGTAATCTTGAACTATACTGACGAGACTGTTAACCGCCATTATAATGTGCTAGCTGATGCGAAGTTGCTAATTAGCAATTATGAGGATGATCAAAATGGTACTATCCGGCCATACGAAGCTAAGGTTTATCAATACTAGAGTGGGGGATGAATAATCATGGATAAATCACGTTCGAATTCGAAACAAAAAGTTGAAACGAAGCAGGTTGATCTGGATACAGGGATGCCAGATTTGCCAAAGAAAGAGCTATTTGCGATTACATTTGCTTTTCTGGGAATAAACATGGCTTTCTCACTGCAGAGTTCCCAGATGAGTCGGATTTGTCAAACGATTGGGGCAAATCCTAACAATCTAGGTTTCTTCTTCATTTTTCCACCATTGATGGGGATGATTGTACAACCGATTATGGAAAGATGTCAGATCGGACATGGAATCGCTTTGGTCGTCGGTTGCCCTACCTATTATTTGGGACTCCAATTGCGGCATTAGTTTTGATCATGCTACCGTTCTCCGGTTCACTTGGCTTCGGCTATGGTTCAATGGCTGCGATGATTTATGCTGCGACAGCGGTATGTTTGATGGATTTATTTAGTAATATTTGTATGCAGCCATCACGGATGATTGTTGGTGACATGGTTAATAACAAGCAGAAGAACTTTGCTTGGTCATGGCAACAGGTCTTTTCTAATGGTGGGGGAATTTTAGCAACGATCTTACCATTTATCTTTACGATGTTCGGAATGTCCAATACTGCAAAACGAGGGGTAGTGCCAAATACCGTTATCTGGTCATACCTTTGTGCAGCGGCAGTTCTCCTGTTTACTGGATTATGGACGGTCTTTAATGTTAAGGAATATGATCCGGAAACATATGCAAAATACCACCACATTGATCCCGAAGAACAAAATAAGTCAGTCAGCCTTTTGAAATTGATCAAGACGGCACCGCGCGCTTTCTGGGAAATCAACTTGGTTCAATTGTTTAGCTGGTTTGCGATCATGTACGTTTGGACATACACAACTGGAACCTGTGCTCGCAATATTTGGCATACGTCTGATGTTACTTCTGCTGGTTATCAAGCTGCCGGTAACTGGTACGGGATTTTAACTGCTGTTTATAGTATTGCTGGTATTGTTTGGGGATTAATTTATGCCCATGCCAAGGCTGGCTCACGGAAGAAGTGGTACACATTTGGAATGATCGTCGGTGGTTTAGGATTAACCTGGATGACTTTTGTAACAACTAAGACTACCTCAATTATCGCAATGATTATGTTTGGAATTGGTAACTTTAGCATCAACACGATTCCATTTACCCTTCTTACCTCATCTTTGAATGGTAAAAATGAAGGTGCCTACCTTGGACTCTTCAATGTTGGGATCTGTGTTCCACAAATTGTTGCATCGTTATGTAGTTTCTTCCTCTTCCCCCTTGTTGGTCACAATCAACCAATGATGCTTTTACTTGGTGGGATCTCCCTTCTTATTGGGGCTTTAGCTGTCCAAGCAATTCATGAAGGGGTAACGGTTAAAGAAGCATAGCACTAATTAAATCTCTCCTTAAATATAGAATAGTTAAAAAGCGGGACTGGAAATCTATCCGGTCTCGCTTTTAATGATTATTTGATTGTTATTGCTTCCAAAGATTGATCTTCTTTAACGTGCAGCAACGCATTGACTGTATCAAGTGAGGTCATCAATGGTACGTTTTGCGCGATTGTACTTTGGCGGATCTGAAAGCCAAGCGAATCTTGTTCATAATCATGGCGCATGGTGTTGATAACAAGATCGATTTGCCCAGCTATTAAGAGTCGGTTGAGTTCATCGATATTGGATATTTCTTGATAGACGTGAATTCCGTTATCCTTAAAGTGCGATGTTATTTGTGGGGTAGTGAAAATTTGGTAGCCAATTTGAGTAAACCGTTTTGCTAGTGGGATAACGTCTTCTTCATCCTCATTTTCAATCGTAAAGAGAATTTTGCCATTGTTAGGAACTTGAACGTGTGCTCCAGAAAAGGCTTTATGAAGTGCTTTTGCATAGGTGGTATCTGTACCCATCACTTCGCCTGTCGATTTCATTTCTGGACTGAGGTAAGAATCAACGTTTGCTAGCTTGTTAAAACTAAAGATGGGAGCTTTAACATGAATAGTTTGTGGCTCTGGGTAAAGCCCGTTAGTAAAGCCTTGATCAGCAAGGGACTGGCCAAGGATAACTCTGGTAGCGACTTGGGCCATTTCGATTCCTGTAATCTTGCTGAGGAATGGCACTGTCCGACTAGCTCGCGGATTAACTTCAAGGATGTACACTTCATGATTATGAACAATAAATTGGATATTCATGATGCCAATACATTTAAGCGCAACTGCCAATTTTTCGGTGGCAGTAACGATTTGTTGTTTAATGTCGTCATCAAAATGTTGTGGAGGATAAACTGCCATTGAATCTCCTGAGTGAACGCCTGCGTGTTCAATATGTTCCATTATTCCTGGGATAAGGACGTCCTTCCCATCACACATTGCGTCTACTTCACATTCCCGTCCTTCAAGATAGGCATCGATTAAAATGGGGTGATCAGCAGTAATGGAGGCGTTTTGTTGAAGGTATTGTTCCAGTTCTTCTTGATTATAAACAGTCTCCATGGCCTTGCCACCGAGAACATAACTTGGACGAACGAGAACGGGATAGCCGATTTTTTCAGCCGCTTTGATAACGGCGGAGTGAGTAGTTGCCGTTAAACCGATTGGCTGCTTAAGATTTAGATCAGTAATAACTTTATCGAATACTTCTCGATCTTCCGCGGCATCAAGATCTTCAACGGTTGTTCCGAGAATATTAACCCCGTTTTTAACAAGACCTTCTGCTAAATTAATCGCCGTTTGTCCACCGAATTGAACAATCACGCCTGCTGGTTGTTCGAGATCAACCACGTTTAGGACATCTTCAAGCGTGAGGGGCTCGAAATAGAGTTTATCGGAAACCGAGAAATCTGTTGAAACGGTTTCTGGATTCGAATTGATAACAATTGCTTCATAGCCAGCCCGTTGAATTGCCTTAACGCTGTGAACGGTCGCATAGTCAAATTCGACTCCTTGACCAATCCGGATTGGCCCTGAACCAAGAACAAGGATCGATGGTTTCTTTGTTCGTTGGCTTTCGTTTTCATGATCATATGCGCTGTAGAAATAAGGGGTTGAAGAAGCAAATTCGGCAGCACAGGTATCAATCATCTTATATACGGGGAGAACTTCATTTTGTTTTCGGAATTTACGAACTTCTTGTGAGGAAGTATGCCAAAGGCGGGCAATTGTTGCATCGCTAAAGCCATATTTTTTGCTGGTTATCAGTGTTTCCACATCAAATGGCTTGGTACTAAGATCGTCTTCAAGTTCCACCAAGTGTTTGACGATATCGAGGAAATAAGGGGAAATCTTAGTTAAGTCATGAGTTTGCTGAAGGGAGTACCCACGCCGAAATGTTTCTGCTAAATAAAATAACCGATCATCTTGGGGATAACGTAACTTCTTTTCAAGCATATCTGTTGGCGCATGATGAGCTTCTGCTGAAAAGAGGTCTTTTTCATCAATTTCAAGTGAGCGGACAGCCTTATGGAGAGCTTCTTCAGCTGTCCGACCAATTGCCATTACTTCTCCGGTGGCTTTCATCTGACTACCCAGGTGTCGATCAGCTTGAGCGAATTTATCAAACGGCCAGCGGGGAATTTTGCAGACAACGTAGTCAAGTGCCGGTTCAAATTCAGCAAAAGTTGTCTTGGTAACGGGATTCTTAATTTCATCGAGGGTAAGGCCAACCGCAATTTTAGCAGCCATTTTAGCGATTGGATAACCAGTTGCCTTGGAAGCAAGGGCAGATGAACGGGAAACCCGCGGATTAACTTCGATAACGTTATACTGGAAACTTTGCGGATCAAGAGCTAGTTGGACGTTACATCCCCCTTCGATTTTGAGGGCACGGATCAGCTTGAGCGCGCAATCACGGAGCATCTGATATTCGCGGTCGCTAAGGGTCTGATTAGGGGCAAATACAATGGAGTCACCGGTATGAATTCCCACTGGGTCAAAGTTTTCCATACAACAAACGACCATTACATTGTCAGCTGAATCCCGCATTACTTCAAACTCGATTTCCTTATAACCCGCGATTGACTTTTCAATTAAACATTGGGTGACAGGGGATAATTCCAAGCCATTCTTGGCAACAGTACGCATTTCTGCATCATTATGGCAGATCCCGCCACCTGTACCACCCATAGTAAAGGCGGGACGGACGATTACTGGATATCCGCATTGGTGTGCGAATTCGACTGCTTCATCAACAGTATTAACTGTCTGTGAAGCCGGAACAGGTTCACCAAGCTCATTCATTAATTCCTTGAATTTTTCGCGGTCTTCTGCTTCATCAATCGAATCCAGCTTAGTTCCGAGAAGTTCAATTCCTAATTCGTCGAGGAGACCAGTTTTAGATAAGGAGACAGCTAAGTTGAGGCCAATTTGTCCGCCAAGGGTTGGTAAAATTGCATCAGGATATTCTTGCCGGATAATTCGAGAGAGGGAGTCAACCGTTAATGGTTCGATGTAGACATGATCAGCAATTTCCCTGTCAGTCATGATTGTTGCTGGATTAGAATTAACAAGAACAGTTTCGTATCCTTCTTCGCGGAGGGCGAGACAAGCCTGCGTGCCGGAATAATCAAATTCAGCTGCTTGGCCAATAATAATAGGACCAGACCCGATGACGAGAATTTTATGAATATCAGTTCGTTTAGGCATAGGTGAGGACCTCCTTATTACTGTCAATTAATGCCATGAATTTATCAAAAAGCTGTTCAGCATCGTGGGGGCCTGGCGCAGCGTCTGGGTGGAACTGAACGGAAAATGCAGGATACTTCGAATGCCGGAGTCCTTCAACCGTGCCATCGTTCACTTCAAGGTGGGTAATTTGGAGATCGGTATCATCAATGGAGGATGGATCAACCGCAAAACCATGATTTTGGGAGGTAAATGCAATTTTTCCTGTTTGGAGATTACGGACGGGATGGTTAAAACCACGGTGGCCAAATTTCATCTTATAAGTTTTGGCACCATTAGCTAGGGCAAAGATTTGATGGCCCATGCAAATGCCGAAAATGGGCACATGTTTTTCTAATTCTGCGACAGTTTCCGCAATAGTTGTCATTTCAAGCGGATCACCAGGCCCGTTTGAAAGGAGGATGCCATCTGGATTGAATGTCATTATTTCGCTGATCGAGGCGTTATAAGGAAGAACAATTGCATTGCAGTTTCTTTTATTTAATTCACGGAGAATGCTATTTTTCATTCCGAAGTCAAGAACAACAACAGTTCGCTTAGTTCCCGGATTAGCGTAGGATCCCTTAGTAGATACTTTGCTAATAATGTTCTGGGTTGGCGAAGTTTGTTTTAACTGTTCAATCTTATCTTTGATATCGGTAACATTATCGGTCATAATTCCGCGCAATGTTCCATATTGACGAAGCTTACGGACTAGTTCACGTGTATCAATTCCTTGGAGGCCAGGAATGTGGTGCTTTGCTAAGAAATTAGGGAGCGAGTCAGTCATACGCCAGTTGCTGGGAACACGAGCGACATGATGACAAATTACGCCCTTGATTTGAGGATATAATGTTTCGTTATCTTCACTATTAATCCCATAGTTGCCGATGAGGGGATTGGTAAAGACTAAAATTTGATTGGCAAATGATTGATCGGTTATTGCTTCTTGATAGCCGACCATCCCTGTTGTGAAGACAATCTCACCAAGAGTTGCCTTGGTAGCGCCAAAACCTTCGCCGGTATAGACAGTACCATCTTCTAGAATTAAATATCGTTTCATGAGTTTCATCCTTTCTTGCAAAACCCTTCCACTGATCACATAAACTAGTTGCGCGCTGTAAAAAGTTTAATAAAAAACGCTTAAACCATTGGTGATGGGCCTAAGCGTATACGGAAAATTGAATATATATGTATAATTCAATGTTAGTAATACAACGCTGCCCTTGTTAGCCTCACGGGACCAAATTAAAGGATAATGATTGATACTAAACTACTGTAAATTTATACTTTTGTCAAGTTTTTGATGTATTTTTATGCAAAAATATGTTTATTATAAACGAAAAACTGCATAAAGACTTTTAGGTATTATAACAAATCTTATTTAAAATAAAAGTAGGGTCTGCAAATATTGTCTGCAAACTCTACTCTATTTAGAATAATTAGGCTTGGTAAGTTTCCTTGATAAAGAGAACTGAAATTGCACCTAAGAGGGCAGAAATACCAGTAACAAGCATCATGTTGACTTGGGAACTACCAAGTAATGGGAAGAGACCAAAACTTAGTAGTGAGGCAACCATTTGTGGTACACAGATTGAACCATTAAATAGGCCAAGGTAGGTACCCATGTGTTTACCAGATAAGGCATTTGTAACCATTGTTAATGGGTAGGTATTCATTGAAGCCCAGGCAATTCCAATCAAAACGAAGGAGAAGATAAGGGCGTTTTGTGAATGGATAAAGAAGATTGATGTGTACCCAATAGCCCCGAGTAAAAGACTGAAAGCATAGCCAGCTTTGTGGTGATTATTAGGAACTTTAGCCAAAACATATGACCATACAACTGCCGCAATTGATTGAACCGCAGTCATAACACCGTACCAGTTACCAGCAGCTTGGTAGGCAGCAGAAGAAGCATCCGTTGTTAACCAGACATTCTTAGCGATGGCCCCAACAGCATAAGTTGAAAGGTATTGGAAAGAGAACCAGCAGAAGAATTGAACTAATGCGACATTCCAAAATACCCGTGGAGCATGCTTTAAGAGGGTAAACCAGTTTCCGCCTTTTTTATTATCTTCCTCTGAAATGCCATGGTAACGAGCATAAGTTGCGGGATCATATTCGTGAACCCGGAAGATAGTAAAGAGACAGGTGATGACTAAAATAACAGCGCCAACGTAGAACGAAATTACAACTGATTGAGGAACAACACCCTTTTTAGCAGTGTTTGATACACCCCACCATGTTAAAAGGAATGGAAAAATAGCTGCTAAAACGGCACCAGTATTACAGATTAAACTTTGAATCCCATATGCATAACTCTTTTGGTCATCGTTAACCATATCACCAACCATCATCTTAAATGGCTGCATCGCCATATTTGATGAAAGATCAAGGAAGGCAACCGTAATGGCACCAAACCAGAGGGCTGCTAATGAACCGTATCCAAAGCCGAAACTTCCTGAATTAGGCAGTAAAATCATAACGATAACGGCAATGACCATCCCGATTAACAGGTAGGGAAGACGTCGACCACCAAGCTTGGGCGCCCATGTTCGGTCAGAATAATAACCGATGATTGGTTGCACGATTAATCCTGCAAGCGGTGGCAGTAAGAAGAACCATCCTAAATTATTAGGATTAGCACCAATTGTTTGGAAAATCCGGCTCATTTGCGAACCTTGTAACGTAAAGGCGATTTGAACACCAAGGAAACCAAAGTTAATCATCCAGATGGTACTCTTTGGTAAGATTGGTAATCCACTCGTCGAAGTTTCTTGGTTAAGTACAACAGACTCATCTTGACTCATGAACAACAACTCCTAACGAAAAATGTATAAAATAATTGCAATTTGAGCTTGTGTAAGCTCTTACACGATTAATATAACAAACTTATTATTTTTTGTGCAACCGCTTGCAAAAAATAATGATAAAAAGTCGCGATCTGATTTAATAAAAGATAGCGACTTTTTAACGTTCAAATGATTTTTTACTGAGGAGCCATACGCTATTTCGTGGTGTAATATGAACTGGGATAAATTGGGAGTCGTCATCGTTCAAGAGGCTCCTAACCGCGATTAACCCCATTTGATAAAAGTCCTGGGTTACGCTTGTAATGGTTGGAATGGTGATGTCACAGAGAAAGGTTCCGTCAATACTAATAAATGATAGGTCTTTCGGAATATCAAGGCCTAGTAAATGAGCCTCTCTGATCATGCCCACGGCCACCATATCACTAGCGGTGATGATCGCGTCAAGATCCTTATTCATTAGTGTTTTGAGCATGTTTTGTTGAGGACCAAAACTGTAATCGCCATATTCAACCCATTCCATATGAGGAATCAAGCCGTGTTCAGTCAGTGCCCGTTGGTAGCCATGAAGTCGCTGCTTTCCAGTTGAAGAACGATCAATGCCGGCTAATCCAATTCGGGAGTGTCCGCGTTCAATTAAATAGTTAGCGGCTGAATAACCAATTTCCTCGTTATTTGAACTTGTAAATTTAAATCCAGTATACCGGGGATCATCTTCATCATAGACCGATACTAACCGGCAAGGAGTATTACTTTCGCGTAAGGTGCGAGCGGCTTGTTCATCGAGGGAAGTTGCGACTAGCAGAATACCGGCAACGTGTCGTTCGAGGGCAACGCTAATTGCTTGATTAAGCAGTCGGGCATCGTGGTTCCCGGCGTAAAGAATAAACATTTGGTACCCCGCTTTGTCCGTCTCTGCTTGGATAGCGGCGATAATATCATTTGAAAAATTCGTTTGAGTATTATTTAAGATGACGGCAATTAACATACTGCTGTTGGCAGCTAATTCAGCCGCTGCGAGGTTTTTCTTGTATCCTAGTTCTTTAGCGATTGCTTCAATCTTAGCCGCAGTTTCGGGACGGTAGGATTTCGCTTTTTTGGATAACACACGAGAAACAGTGGCCGTTGAAACGTGGGCCCGTTGAGCAATATCTTTAATTGTTGGCTTCATAGGCGGGCTTCCTTTATTGTTTTCTTATTAAATCTATTATAAGAAAATAACAGCTCTTTGTAAACGTTTTCAAATGGGGCTTAATTATTATTTAAAACAAAAATAAGCCGAAAGAAAATTCCTTTCAGCCTACCTAGTTACTATTTATTTCCGTTTCGTAAGGATAATTTTACAACTGCTTCACAGCGAGCCGTTTGGGGCATCATGTCAATTGGTTGAATGTAGTCAACGTGATAGACACTAGTTAACCGCCGTAAGTTCCGAGCGAGAGAAGCCATACCACATGAGACGTAGGCAAACTTTCGCGGCTTAACTTTTAAGATTTGCTTGATTAATTGGTCATCCAACCCTGTTCGTGGAGGATCAACAACAAGGGCATCAAAGTTGAGTCCTTCCTTTTGCCAGCGGGGAAGAACTTCTTCTGCTTTGCCAACTTCATATTTAGCATTAGCAATATTATTTAGTTTGGCATTTTCGTTAGCATCGGCAACTGCCTCGGGGATGATTTCCATTCCGCGAACAGCTTTTACCCGCGATGCAAGGGAAAGACCGATTGTCCCGATTCCAGCATATGCATCGATTAAGGTATCATCCTTGTCCAATTCAAGGGCTTTAGAAGCTTCTTCGTACAATACTTCTGTTTGTTCAGGATTTAGTTGTAAGAATGAACGGGCTGAGAGTTTAAAATCAAGTCCCATCAAGCTTTCCAGAATTGAATCTTTTCCAGCGAGATGGATCATTTTCTTACCCCAAACTAAGGGTGTATCACCTGGATTAACGTTTTGCATAACTGAAACAACTGCCGGTAGTTCTTTTTCAATGCGTTCAAGCAGTTCGCGTTTGTGAGGAAGTTTAGCAGAATTAGTAATAAAGGTTAATTGGACTTCCCCGGTTGACCATGATTCCCGAACGGCTAAGGTCTTGATGATGCCGCTATTGTGCTTTTCGTCATAAACCGGAATCTGCAAGTCTTCGATCATCTTCGTAACTGCTCGAACTGTCTCCATTGTGCGGGGCATTTGAACAGCACAAGTCTCCATGTCAACGAGGGTATGACTGTTTGGCTGGTAAAGACCGGCTGCTACTTTGCCATTGACCATTCGGATTTGAAACTGAGCCTTGTTACGGTAACCGTATTCTTCAGGGGCTGCAATAGTTGGGCGAACATCGTAATTACGGTAGCCGTATGGTTGAAATTTTTCGAGACTATCGATGATTACTTGCCGTTTAAACTTTAATTGTTGTTGGTAAGCGAGGTTTTCAAGTTCGAAACCACCAGCGATATCAGCATACTCATCCCGTGGCGTTACCCGATCCCGACTCTTTTTCCGGATCCGGTGAATTTTAGCTTCAAGATAGCGTGGGAGAACGCGTGTAACTTCAGCGACTACGACTTCATTTGGCAGGGCACCAGGGACAAAACATACCTTGTGCTTATAGTAGCCGATCCCGTGTCCGTTAACGCCTAGGCGACGAATTGTGAGTGGAAAACGTTTCCCAACCCATACATCAACATCTTGTTCATGTTGTTTAGTTTGTGTCATATTATTTCTCCGTTCTATTAATTCAATGTGTTTAATATTTTAGCACATCTCCAAATACTACTGGATAAATATGTCGGGGATGAAGGATCGCGTAATTAATTTTCGGAATGATAACTTAGCTAAACTTATAATCGATTATTATGGAAATAGTCAATTAAGTGTGCATATTACTAATAATATGTTTTTTGAACGAGTAAAATATAGTAGAATAATAATGTGAAATGTTGCATAAATAACTTAAAGGAAGTGACACGTTTGAAAATTGCTGCAATTGCCGGGTCAAATGCTAATCATTCATACAACCGGATGTTATTAGAATTTATTGCCCGTCATTTTAGTGATGATGATATTGATGTGATTGATATTCGTCAAGTGCCAATGTTTAATGCGTCGTTTGTAAAATTAAGTTAGAAAAAATAAAAAGCCATTTGTGATAGACTTTT
>OGIR01000919.1_pt1 | contig 18750 bp, 14 predicted proteins | sample 1571831 | NCBI WGS metagenome assembly OGIR01 (sample SAMEA2582124, study PRJEB24529) | metagenome | biome: Human gut stool | place: China | collected 2011 | reverse complement strand
GTTGATTCACTCGCACTCAACGATGTTGAGGCACTTTCGCTCGCGCTTACTGAAGCGGAAATACTTTCACTTGCACTCACTGAGACTGAGTTACTTAAGCTTTCGCTTATCGAGACCGAATTACTCATACTTTCGCTCATTGAGACTGAGTTGCTTAAGCTCTCACTAAGCGATGCTGACGTACTTAAACTTAAGGAAGATGACATAGATTGTGAATTGTATATTGAAGTACTTCCACCATAAATCACTTGACTACCATTATTAACAGCAGCTAACTGACTTGCAGCCATTGATGTTGCGACACTAAAGCTAAGTGAGGCGCTGAGCGATTCAGACTCATTAGCATAACTTGTGCTATTAGAATTCAAGGAAACTGAACCGACACCTACCGAACTTCCATTAATATTAGTTTTATTACTACTGATAAGTTCTGAAAAATCGTTATCATCAACTTTAATCGTGGCATTTTTAACATTAACATTAATTCTTGAATTACCAAGGTATGTAACCCCATTATCGGTCTCTAATTTATCCGTATTAAAAGCTACTCGGAGCGGATCATCAATATTTACTTTTGCGGTAACAAGACTAGACGATCCAATATTAGATGCTCCTTTACCAGCTATTAAAGTAACATCAGCCCCTGGATTAAAGTTAACTGTATTTTCAACTATTCCAAGCCAATTAAATTCAATATTTGCTTGCGAATTTTTGTCATATATTGTAGGGCCGCTAGCACCTTCCTGCTTGATTAATGTAGCAGTACCATTGAAATCAATTCTATTAGCAACTGTTCCAGCAACACGGAAATTAGACCCTGTGATAACTTCTAAGTGGACATTGGAACCTTTAGCAAGCTCAATATTTCCTCGTGTAAGGATATTTTCAAGTTGTGGTATGATTCGTACATTATCAACCTTAGCTGACATTTTAACAGCCGCATTTTCATTAACTATAAAGTGGTTACCCAAACCACCATCTAATTTAATGTTGTACTCTGTGTTACCAATATTTTCCATCGTTAAACTAGCGTTATCACCAACTTTAACAGTACTAATAAAAGTAATATTATCAGGAGTACTTGATGACGAAATAGCAGTAAGCAGCCACATGTCAATATCAGTTGCACTGTTATTTAATACTACATTAGCATTATCTGCAATATTAATGTTATGAGAAACATATAAGGCAGTGGTCTTATCACCATCTGGTGTTCTATGACTAAAGGCCTCTGTACCACACGACTGTCCATCAACTTCATACGATTTAACACTGTTTAACGTTGTATTTCCCACTAAGTTCAACGTTTTAACACCAGCACCAGTTTTACTCCACACTAATGTCCCACCGTAAGCCGTTACATCTTTATACGTCACGGTGTCCACTCCATTGCTACTCATGTTAACAAAACCGTACTTACTAGTGTTGTAAAGAGTAGCATTTTCAATTGTTAATTTAATCTGGGCACTACCCCCCCTATTATTTAGAATAATCCCGCCATCACTATTAAGAGCATTAATATAGTGTCCATCCCCAATAATGGTAATATTTCGATTCCCATTATTAATGGTAATCGCGTTGTTAAGGGTAATATTGTTTTTTAGCTTAATAGTTGTAATTGAAGCATCCCGCAAAGCTGCCTTTAATTCTTCTTCATTAGATACTTCTTCAATATTTTCTGCAAGTTGTACTATATTACCTTCAGTAACTGTTCGATTAGCCACGGAAGTTTCCCCATCATTATTTCCGGTTGCTGGCAAGATGGTTGCCATCCCATTTTCTTCTAAATGACTTGTACTCGCACTCTCTTCTATTGAAGTTTTTTCATTATCAAGTGATGTTGAACCCGTTATTGAATCTACCGGTGTCGAATTTGAATGACTCCCAGAGTGATCAATTGAAGCAGCATCACTGTTTTCTATTGCTTGGCTGCCAGAAATACTATTAGACGAGTTCTCGGTCACCATTGAGCTAGTGGTTGTACCTTCAAAGATAGTGGTTGAAGTTGTGCTTCCAGAAACACTATTTACTGATAGTGAATTACTTTGCATCGACTGGCTAACCGATGACGTACTTGTAGATTGACTAGCAGTTGACCCACTAGTAGATGCCATTGATTGACTTGTAGAGGTACTTACAGAAGTCGATCCCGAGCCAATCACTTGAGAACTATAGCCAACCGTTGTTGTCGCTGCGTGGACTTCTGTTGGTGAAACAGCACCAATTGCTCCCATTCCAAATAAAGTCGCTACTGTCGCGATTCCTTTTTTGTAGTTATCTGATGTATCCGCATCTTTTAATGCATCTAAATCATTAAGATCAATGGGATGTACTTCTTTCTTCGACATAAAAGAAAATAAACCAAAGAAACGAGTTAAAGCGCTAAACCAACCGCGTTTAGTTTTATATAATTTAACTTTACTTTTTGTTTCTTGAGCTTGCTTATGTTTGACCATAGATTGTCCACCTCTCCAATCTCATTATTCTATTATTATTTAGGTAATTGATAGTAAAGCTTCCCCTCAACATTCTTACACCTGGTTTCATCATGATGACACAAATAATTTTATTGAAAAAACATTGTTAATTTATGAACAAAAGTTAAATTATTTTAAAAAGACCTTATGATTTTCTTATGAGTTATTACTAGCTCAAAAATCATAAGGTCTTTTGTAACTTTAAACCTAACTATTTTTTCTTCTCTTACCTAAACTAATCCCAATAATCCAAGGAACGTACCGAGGATTACTCGCCAAATACTTTGGTGTTGATTACCTGTTTGCGGTAACTTTTGGGATACAGTTGAGGAAGTGTTTTTGCCAATGGTTGGTGTAGCATCCCCCTGGACGGTTATTGGTTCTGAGACAGACATTTCATTCACTGGGGATTCGCCAGCAGCACTTACTGCCTTAGCTGGAGTTGAATTTACTCCTGTGGACGTACTTGTCGGTGTAGCCGGTGTTTCTGGAATATCTGGTTCTTCCAAATTTGGAACCGCTGAAGACGTCGGTACGTCTGCCGATGATGTTGGTCCATCCGATTTAGGCGTCTCACTTGGTTGCGTTGATGCGCTTTCTGAAGAACTTGGTGTGTCGGACTGCGATGGTTCATCCGGCTGTGCAGGCGTACTTCCGGCACTTGACGATGAAGCTAGTTTTCCCAGATTAACCGGTGTTACCGGCATAATTGGCGTTACTGGCACATCTGGTTCATCAGGTGTTGGATGCGGTTTAACCGGATCTTTAGAGTATAGGACAATAAAATGAAGGTCTTGACTATCTGCCGTCACATATTGTTCATCAATTTGCGGGTTTGAAGGAGTATAACCAGCAACTAATGGTGAAACAACCGGTGTAAAGTGATCACTTACTGGTTTCCATGACTCCCAACTAGTTTTACCCGTTACTTGATCTGCTAATCCATCACGGATAAAGATAATTGGAGCTGCTTGGTATGAAGGAGCTGCTATCCCGCCCTCAACAAACTCATAGCGAATATCTTCATTAATTATTCGTTGGTCAGTAACCTTTTCTGTTCCATGAGTTAAGTGAATAACTACATTAAGTCATGGTCAGCAAATGCCGCTGGCAACGTTTCCTGGCTAACTAACTTATAGCCAAGTTGCTCATAATGTGCACTGACATTTTGATAGTCTTCACGCATTGCAAGTGGTATTTGTTCGTTAGCATAGCCTGATCCTAATTGCGCGTGATTAATAAGGGTTAACCCTGTTGCATCATCAATTACGGAATAAGTAATTTCATGAGGTTCAGTTGTATAATTTACTGTCACTTCAATCGGCTGTTCGCCCTGGCTAGCAAGCTCATTAGCAACTACTGTTTGATCTGGAGTATAGCCCTTAATTGATAGTGAAATTACTGCCGCAAAACTCGTCGGATCACTTTCAATTACTGATTGACCAGCCTTAATTGTTTCCGATTGTAATACATGCCAATCTCCCCGGTTAACTTCCTTCGTAACCTCATTTGTCGTTAATGAACGAGCAAAAGTTACTACTTGTTGAACATCAGGAGCAGCGGTTTCACCTTTTCGTGGACCATTTGCATATACATAATGAATGGTCCGTAATGACTGCGCCTGTTCCTCTTTTGATGTAATCCGCGGTTGATAATATACTTTAACACTTTCACTTGGCACTAATGCAGTTGGGTGCCCATCTACCACAACTGGATACGGATTGCCTTTTGTATCTTCCGGCGCTGCATATCCATACTTTTGCAGGTCTGGATTTGGCGATGCTGGCCAACCGCCCTTTTCTAACTTCCATGCTTGATCAGCATTAGCGAGTGGGATTTCAACCAGGTAATTGCCATTCTGATCACGTTGTTGGTTCAGCGTATAACCAATAATTTGGTGGTGAGGGCCAGCCACAATTGCTTGCCGGGTAAAGGTAGCCTGTTGGATAACCGGTTCAGTAACGCCCTCAATCATTATCTGTTTATCCGTAGTGCGGTCATAATAGGTAATCGTCCGCGTGGTTGTTTGATGTTCCACCTGTAAGCTATTCTTCATCAAGATATGAACAACTACATTTTGGTCAATATGGGTAAATTTGCTTGGCAGCTTATCTTCACTCACAACCGTGTAACCCAATTGCCGATAATGATCAATCGCCCCCTGATAAGCAGCGGTCGCACTTGCCGGTAATGCTTCATCTGCAAAACCACTTGTTAAGGATTGGTGATCAACTAGTGTCTTATCATCGGTATCATCAATAATCGTATAAGTAACTGCATTAGGAGCGGTCTTATATTCTACCGTGACCGTAATATTAGGATCGTCCGGTTTAGCTTGCATGGCTGCGACCGTTACTTGGCTCGGCGTGTAGTAGTCGATTACCGGTGAACTAACAGCGGAGAATTGATTGTCCTTAGTAGTCCATTCACCTACTTTTGTTTCACCAGTTACTTGATTAACCTTCTTAGGGCGGCTAAACGTAACTTGTTGATGAACACTTGGAGCAGCGACTTCACCTTTTCGTGGTCCATTCGCATAAACATAATTAACTGTCCGCTTGACCGGCAATTCTTCGTTAGTGACAATTACTTTTTCTGGATAAAAGACTTTTACTTCTTCATCCCCAGACAAAGCAGTTGGGTGGCCTTCTGCAACAAGTGGGTAAGCTTGACCATTTGCGTCTTCGGCCAGTTCATAACCTTGTTCTGTCAAAATCGGATTAGTTGAAGCTGCCCATTCACCAGTAGCGGGAGTCCAGGCCTTGTCACCGTTAGTTTCTTCAATCAAATAGTTGCCGTGGTTATCCTGTTTACCATCAAGGTTGTAGCCAAGAAGAGAACCATCCTGACCACTAATTACCGCTTGCCGGGTGAATTTGACCGCTTGCTTAACCGGCAAAATATCAAGCTGTTTTCCGGTATCTTTGTCATAGTACATAATTGTCCGCGTAACGGTCCGTTCTTCGCTATGCAGTTGATTTCGTTTAGCGACATAGATTGTTACGTTTTGGTTAACACTTGAGTTGTCATCAAAAGCAGCAGGTAACTTATCGGCAGAAACTAGGTAATAGCCCTTATCTTGATACCCTTGAATTACCTGTTGATACTTAGCAGCAGTATCAGTTGGCAATGGTTCATCACTTAAACCGTTCGCTAATGGAACCTGATTCTCTAAGACTTTTTGAGTATCTTTATCAATGACAGTATAGGTAAGTACTTGTGGGTCGGCTACATAATAAACAGTGATATCAACATCTGGTGAATCATGGTTAACGGTTATTGCAGCAATTGCTTTAACCGGATTGCCGCCTTCATCGACCGCGTGGTAACCAGCAATTACCGGAACATCCACGGCCACAAATGTATCATTAGCAGGTGTCCAGGCAAGCCATTGACCATCATCATTAATCCGGGCAAAGCCTAACTTAGTTGTATAAGTTGGCACTGCTTCCTTGCCAGTGTCTTTGTAGAGATAGTGGATCGTTTCTTTAACTTGCTGATTTTCAACATTGTTTACTTTTCCAGTTAAAATCCCACTGTTACTAGTAGTATCATTCCGATAAACATACGGCTGGAGATAATAGCCCGCTTCCTGATTGACTAACTCTTGTCCCTGCTCGTTAGTAACAGTCAACTTCCATGGATGCTGCTCAAGGTAATTTTGTAAAGCGGTATCTTTTAAAGCCACCCCTTGATAGTAACCCTTAGTAAAGATTTGATCTGCATTGGGGTCCTTAATATTAGCAGGTGGTAGCACGCCGCTTAAATCTTTTGGTCGCCAGCTAATTAGTCCAATACCAGTATCTTTCCTAAAACCAGCATAGTCGTCCGCAATTGTTACATCATAGGTTCTCGTTAAGCCATCATTAGAGTCTGTGCTTTTAACTGTAATTTCAGGAGACGTTATAGAAATCAGTTTGCGGGTAACATAGGTATTAGAGGCATCAATAACGGGATCAAGGTCATAGTTTTCGTAGTGGGAGATGATGCTCTTTTCAAGTGCAGTTTTAACCCCTGCAGCACTGATGAACTGGTAATCAACTTGATCATTGTCAGCAGGTTTAGTAACGGTAATCGTAAAATGCTTTCCTAATTTAACCACGCTTTCACTCTGAGCAGCAAGGGCAACTGTTTCTTCATGATCAGGATAACGAACAGCTTCATCACCGATACTCCACGTCTTGGTTTGTTAATTATAGTACCAAGTATGAACAGCATACTCGCTGCTGCCTTGTGGGATAATAGTTTGATTAAAGTTATCAGCAGGCTTTACCTTAGCCTCAACTGGAATCTTAATACCACTAGTAAACCGGCGATTACCAATTTGGATGTCGTTTTGCGGAACGAGCATTGTTGGTGCCGTTGCTGTACTGGAATAAAGATGGAAATAGCGAGTATCCAACGGTGCCTCATCCAGGTTAAAACCAGTAATATTGTGCCACGTCAAGTTAAAATGCAAGCGTGCCAAAGAAAGGTTATTCTTACCGTACTTGGTCTTAATATTTTCCAACTCATCATTGAAGACGATCTGGTAGGAATCATTGGACCCGCCATTACCGTTGCTACCAAGGGTATTATTATTTTGTGATGCTTCCCAGGTTACATCTTGCAGTTCCTTAACAACTTGTGATTTCGGGCTGCTAATGGCATATGATCGATTATTAGCAGCAACCGGCCGCATATAACCAATTACCGTTGAATAGCTTTCCCCACTAGTAGCTTGATAGTTAATGTTAATTGGCATTGTTTGACTTGCCCCACCCCCATAGGACAAGATGTGTTGCTGATCATTAGCCGTCAGCTGATATGGAATTCCCATGGAAACATTAATGTAATTTCCCGATTTGATCTCATGGTTAGCAATGTCAAGGTCAAGATCAAAGGCCAGATTAGTTCGGCCAGTACGATCAGTCCCGTTTCCCTGTTCAGATGCTGCTTTAACATTTGTTACCGTATAAGCTGTTTCATCAACCGGTGTCGTTGGTGCTAGCTCCTTATTAGTTGATGTCGTTGTATTGATATTTGATTGGCTCTCATTTGCGGAAACAACAGCTGGTAGTTTTGTTTGAGCAGCAGCCGGCTGGGGCGTTATTCGATTAGCACTTGTATCAGCTTGGGCGGTCTCACCATTAAGACCAAGAGCAATACTTGTTCCCAATAAAACCGATACTACCCCAACACTAAGCTTTCGTAAGGCAAAGCGCTGCGTTATCGGCATATTCTTTGTCAACCGTTCAACCTGATTATTCTTTGCAGTCAATATAAACTCCTCCTAAAATCAACCAGTAAATTTTTACTGATCAACTCTTTAATAAAAAGGTTAACTATTAATCAATAGGGAAAAATATAGTAAAAATTTTACAAGCAATTTCTATTGATCGATGGTTGATAGATATGGCTTAAGCATCAATTTACAAGCATAATAAAACAATCCAATTATAATTACAAGTTGATAAATGATTTAAAATTAGCATACAAAAAAACTGCCTTACAACACCACTACTGTAAGACAGTTTTTTAGACAATGCATCGAGTATTACTGTAAGTAATTAAGCAAGCATTGCATAAGCGTTAAGTCATTGCAATAAACCCTTGCTCTCCGCATTGTTATAATAATTACCATGTGATAAATTTTATAACTTATCCACACTTATAGAATAACAGGATTTAGATAAATTCCAATACATAAGTTGATGTTTTTTGCCGTTTTTAGGCCCTTTTGCGGATTTTGCTGGCTCTTAATGCTGATAAATGAAGTTTTCCATCCCATTGTTTCAGAAATGTTAAATTTTGATTTCGATTGTCATTAATAGAAAGTTTAAGTATTTACCAGTAATCATTGGCTGGCTCGTATTTATCAATTGATATGAAGGTCCTCTTCTCTATGCAAATGAAAAACGAGGATCAAAGAGTTTTACTTCTTCAAATCCTCGTTTATCTTAATTTTAATGATGTTTTTCAACTGCCGTAACTAGTTCTTCCAATGATTGACTTCCAAAAATAACTGGGTCATCATCAATCATCGTCGCTGGAACACTCATTATCTTCTTTTCTTTCCGTAATTCTGGGAAGTGTTGCAGATCAATCATCGTGGCAGTAATTCCCGCATTTAGAGAAGCCATTCGTTGACAAGCGGCAACAACGTCAGGACAGAAATGACAAGTTAAGGAAACACCAATCCGAATCTTAGTCGGCGCAAGTTTCTTAATCCGTTCTACCATTTCTGGCGCAATCGTTTGTCCAGGACCGGCAACGTTGTAGACACCTAGAACTAAGGAGTTTAATTCGTGACCAGTTGGAATCCCCGCATAATGTAAGCCAGTATCATTACCATCCGCATCAAGCAAGCGCAATTGTGGTAAGTACTTTACGTCCGCTGGTGCCGGTTTAGTCTCCATCTGCAGGTGCTGATCAAGTGAAGCAAATTCTTCAACAAAGCTAACTAACTGATTGCTAAGCTCTGTCCCATTGGTTAACACTTGGAGTTTAATATCCTTAGTCAAACGGGCAAAGATTGGTTGTAACTGTTGGTCAATCTCAGCTGGCAGCCAGTTTCCTTCATGTGGCGTGGTGTTTTCTTGTTGACTAAGTTCGCTTGTCTGTCCCACGGTCTTAGCAGGCTTTTTATTAGTTTCTGCATGAATCGGGATACCTTGCTTTTCCTTTTGCATAATAATGTATCGTTCTGCGGCAGTGGAAGCAACTGCCCCATCGGATGCAGCCGTCACAATCTGACGAAGATTTTTATGGATAACATCTCCAGCAGCATAAACGCCATCGATGTTTGTCTTACCATTTTCATCCGTCATGATATAGCCCCGATCATCCAAATCAAGGATATTAGCTAATGCTTTCGTTGCTGGTTGCGTACCAATATAAATGAACATCCCAAATGTCTGGTCACCATCATCGACATGGTAAACTGTCTCTTCGCCAGTCTTATTATTAACCAAGGTAGCAGTAGTAAGGTAATCATCCCCACTAACTTCTTTTACCTCAGTATTGTATTCCACACTGACTTTAGGATTATCCAAGGCACGCTTAGCCGTCAATACTGGACACGCAAAATGATCGCCACGAACTAAAATAGTAACGTGCTTGGCAAAGCGGCTCAAATAGTCAGCTTCCTCGGCGGCCGCATATCCGCCACCAACGACAAAGACTTGAAGGCCGGTAAAAAGTTCGCCATCACAAGTTGAGCAATAAGCAATTCCCCGTCCACGAAATTCATTTTCACCGGGAAAACCAACCTTTTTAGGATTAGCACCAGTCGCAATAATTACGCTTCGGGCAGTATATTTTTGGCCACTCTTGCCAATCAATGTCTTAACTTCACCAGTAAGATCAAACTTTTCAACCGCATCATGTTGAATTTCAACCCCAAAACTAGCTACCTGACTTTGCATCTGGTTCATCAATTGGGTACCATCGACTTTTTCAACAGCTGGATAATTGTAGACTACCGAGGTCGTTGTTACCTGACCGCCGACAGTATCTCCTTCTAAAATCAACGTATCCAGGGTTGCACGTCCAGCATATAAACCAGCAGATAATCCCGCTGGTCCAGCACCAACGATGATTAAATCATGTAAATGTTGTTCTGCCATTTAGCTCACCAAATTAAAGCTTACCAACTAGATCAAGACTTGGCTTAATTGAATCTTGGCCTGGCTTCCAGTTTGCTGGGCAGACTCGGTCACCATGTTCACGAACAAATTGGGCAGCTTGGAGTGTCCGTAAGATCTCATCAGCACTTCGACCAATTCCCATGTTGTTAATTGTGTAGGATTGGATAATACCATCAGGATCAACAATGAAGACTCCCCGGTATGCTTGACCAGCGTCTTCGTCAAGAACATCGAACATCCGGGCTAACTTACCAGCTGGGTCAGCAAGCATTGAATATTTGATCTTGCCAATCTTGTCAGAAGCCTGAGCCCATGCCTTGTGGACAAATTCGGTATCCTCAGAAACGGAGTAAATCTCAGCATTTGCTTTCTTGAAGTCTTCGTACTTATCTTGCAAAGCTTCCAATTCAGTTGGACAAACAAATGAAAAGTCAGCTGGGTAGAAGAAGAAAATACTCCACTTACCTAAAACATCCTTCTTTGATACTTCGGTTGTTTCATCATCATGATAAGCATTTACCTTAAAATCTTCAATTTCATGTCCTACAAAGTTCATGTATATCCTCTCCTTAAATTAGAATCATTCTTAACTACAATTATTAGTATAATCTTTTTATACTAATTTGCAAGTGATTTTAGAACAATTCTAAAAAAGGTTAAATTTCTTTACCAAAAATTTTCGCCTTAATTGCCTGTCCAGTTGGGGTTCCAGCCAGTCCACCGAGGCCTGTTTCCCGTAAATCAACTGACATTGACCGGCCAACCTTATCAAGAGCAGAAATACATTCATCGGCCGGAATCATACTCGTACAACCAGCGAGTGCCATATCAGCTGCAATTAACGCGTTTCCAGCTCCAATCGCATTTCTTTTAACACAAGGGATTTCTACCAAACCGGCAATCGGGTCACATACCAAGCCTAACAAGTTACTAAGAGCAATTGCCAATGCTTGACTGCTTTGTTCTGGACTACCACCCGCTGCTTCAACAGCCGCCGCGGCAGCCATTGCCGATGCCGAACCAACTTCTTCTTGGCAGCCGCCTGTCGCGCCAGCAATTCCCGCATGATTGGCAATAATTAAGCCCAACCCACCAGCAGTAAATAAGAAGCGAATCATCTGATCTTCACTAAGGCCTAATCGTTGTTCTAACATAAAAAGAGCGCCAGGAAGAGTCCCGGATGAACCGGCAGTCGGGGTTGCGCAGATGACTCCCATTGCTGCGTTAACCTCGTTAGTTGCGATCGCATTTTCCACGGCAGCCATCATAACATCACCAGAGAGGGTCTTTCCTTTTGCGCGATATTTTTTCAGCTTAATCGCTTCGCCTCCAGTTAGACCTGTTTTCGATCGAACTCCCAGCTCATTTTCACCTTGCTTAATTGCAGCCCGCATCGTCAATAAGTTTGCTCGCATCCGTTGCCAAACTTCTTCTCGCTTAAGACCGGATTCATGACATTCTGCCTCAATCACTAGTTCTGATAGCGGTTTTCGCTGCGTCTCTGCTGTTTGCACTAAATCTTTAACACTTTGATACATCATTTTCTCCTAAAGACAAATTGCAGCCGGATACTTCTTTTCAAAATAAGCAATCGTCGCTGGCTGCATTGGTTTCTTAATATCGTAAACATAAATATCACAATCATCTGCCCGTAATACTTGCCGCCGGGTAAATGGTGCTTTTTCTTCCAAATCAGCATTAATTGCCAGTGCATTGGCCATCTGTTTACTATAATCACGAAAAATAACAATTGGTAAGGGACCTGCTGGCAAAATATCAACTCCATCGAGGCTAATTGCCCTTATTTCAATTGCTCCGCCACCGATTGAACAGCCAGCAACCGTTACCCTCGTCTTATCACCAGTCATTTGAAGGATGGCTGTGTTAGGATGGTGAATCGGGCTTTCACCCTCTTCTTCAACAAAGCGAAGGTCCATTCCTCCTTGGCGAGCAATCATTGGCGCCGATGGAACTCGTGAATCGTCTGGCGCAAATCCTAGCAATCCCGCCGCAATTGCATAGTCTGTGCCATGACCACGATGCGTCTGGGCAAAAGACCCATAATAGTGAACGGTTACTTTAGGTGGAACCGTGCCAAAAAGTTTATTTGCGACTCGACCAATCTTGACCGCCCCTGCAGTATGCGAACTAGAAGGACCAATCATTACTGGTCCAATAATGTCAAAAACACTTTTATAGTTATTTTTCATGTTGTTGTTCCCTTAAAAATAAAATAGAGGTTGAAAGAAAAATCATGTTTTTCTCAACCTCTTCATTATAATTACTTTTTCTTTTTATGAAAGTCAAGAAATGACCAGAAGCCGCGATGACCACCAGATTTTTTCTTCGGTTTCTTTTCTGCTTTTCGATCTTCTTTGGCAGCCTTTTCAGCAAGTGCTTTTTGCTTGGCGAGAATTGCCTCCCGCTTTTGCCGCTCTTTTTCAGCCTCTTTTCGGGCTGCCATTGCCTTTTTAGCCCGTGCTGCTCGTTGCTGAGCAGCTTCTTTCATTAATTGTGCCGCATCTGTTCCATTGTATCAAACATTGTTGCCACCTTAATAGCTGTCTTATTGGCTAAGGCTTGATCAGTATTTGAAGCCACTTCAATATTACGGGCTGCCGTAATCTCACGTTCCCAGTATTGTTGTGTCTTAATAGGTAAACCAGCAAACTCCTGGCTCCGTAAGAACTGACTTGCTCGTGATAACTGCATCTTCAACGAATGCTTATCCGTTTGCTGACCATTTAATGCTTTTCGCGAATTATAAATCGCTTGATCAACAAGGTCGACCATTGCTTGTGGTTCATTATATCCCTCTTTATGCTCTTGAAGGACATCCTCCCCCATTCTAATGGCTTCATCATAAAGACCCTTAGAACGATCAGTCCCATTAAAGTATTTATATGTTTGCCTTACACGTACTTGATCAGCTACATCTTTACTTAGTTGATCAAAAACTACTTTTTCGTTCATTAGATTTCCACCGCCCGACTTTACTCGTCTACTATTCTTAGTATAGCAGTTATTGATCGCGAACGAAGCTAAAATGTCAATTTTTTAGAAGATTATCGAAAAATTTACCCGCTCGCCGGTTTGAGCAAAGAGTAATTAAGTCGTTATTACTCCTAATTTTCATCCATTATTCAAAAAAGGAGCTATCGAGAAGAATATTTCTCGACAGCTCCTTATAAATAAGATTTAACTTACCAACTAGCCTTACGAACACCAGGGATTTGACCCTTGTGTGCTAGTTCACGGAACTTAATCCGTGACATTCCAAACTTACGCATGTAGGCATGTGGTCGGCCATCGTAACGGTCACGGTTGTGAAGACGAACCGCACTAGAGTTACGAGGGAGTTTGGATAAACCGATGTAGTCGCCCTTCGCCTTTAATTCTTTGCGCTTTTCAGCGTATTTCTTTACTAAAGCTTCTTGGTGATGTAATTTAGCAATCTTTGACTTTTTTGCCATTAAGTAGTTCTCCTTTTATATTAAAAACTTTATCTACTATACAATTACTATTTAAAATTAAAACATCTGCGAACTCTTTTCATTTTAATATTATCGCTGATACTTACAAAAAATACAAGGATTTTGCATTACTTTTTGACTTTTCTTAACCATTTAGTTTTTTCGCGTATTTACGGTATTCGTCAGCATAATTATATTGATTATTATATTCAGTTAAAAGTTCATCATCATGGGTATAGGCTCGCCCCGTCACCATCATCTTCTTGTAAAGGTCACGGTATGGCAAATCACTCTTATCGGCAAGTTGTTTTTCCTGATCGCGACTATATCCAATATGACGGAAGCTGGTTTCAGCTAAACCAATATCGTCTACTTCCAAAATTAGATAATGAGCCCGCAAATCACGCTGAAGAGGTTGCCAGTGATTGAATGGCTCGCCGATTGCTCCTGGGTTTAAAACCATGCGTTCATCACTCCCATATCGCAAAAGATCATGGTGAACATGAGCATAAATGGCAATATCAACTGGTTCACCAGCGACATTAAACAGCTTATCAAAGTTTTCACTAGCTTGCGTGGGAAAAAGGTCTTGGCCCATATTAAGCCAAGGTAAATTATGGGAAATACCAAAATTAAGCGGGCCCACGCGTTTCGTCACGTGCATCGGCCAACTTGCAATTTTATCAACCATTCCGTCAGGGGCATGTTCGGCAACATACTGGGCTAACCGTGCAAAGTAAATGTGGGAAGGACGTTCCATATCCATCATCCCGCGAGCACCACGCACAACTAGGTCATCCCAATTCCCTCGTACAATTACTGTCGGCGTCATTTCTTGTAAAATTTCCCAAATTGGTTTTACACTTGGACCCGGCATTAGTAAATCACCAATAAACCAATATTCATCAGCATGTTGTGCTATACTATCGCGATACATTGCTTGCAACGCTGTTAGATTTCCATGCGTATCTGAAAAGACTGCAATCCTCTTTTTCACAGATGATTTCCCCTTTCTTACCTTCATTAATATATTAGCAAATTTTCGAAAAGGAATGCTAAATTAATTTGTGTTTTCGGAAAGGATTCCCACATTACAAATTATTTTGTTACAATATAGTTTTATGAACAAATCATTTTAGGAGATGATAATTGAAATGGATTCGGAAGTCGCAAGAGGAAAATTTCCTCACGGTTGGCACCGAACTTTTTACACCCTTTGGCTCGGCACGTTCATCACCGGGATGGGCTACTCGATGACGATGCCGTTTATTTCACTTTTTATTGCAGAATTAGGAAACTTTACGCGTTTTCAGCTCAACATTTACTCAGGACTAGCATTTGGTGTGACCTTCATTAGTCAAGCCATTGTTTCACCGTTCTGGGGCAGTCTGGCTGATCGCAAAGGACGAAAACTGATGTGTATGCGTGCATCGGGAGTAATGGCTTGTACAATCTGTGCAATTGGATTTGCCCAAAGTGTCTGGATGATTATTGGCATGCGGTTCCTTCAAGGAGTCTTTTCTGGCTACATTAATAACGCTACTGCTTTAATGGCTGGGGAAACACCGCATAATAAATCAGGCTGGGTAATGTCAGCGATGACTACTGCGGGGGTGGCCGGCAATTTGGTTGGTCCTTTGCTTGGTGGTTTCCTATCAGGATTGTTTGGGTACCGAATCCCATTTTTCATCACCGGAGCACTAATGTTTTGTGTCTTTCTCAGTACGTGGTTATTGACGGTAGAACACTTCACCCCAATTAAAAAAGAAGCGATGAAGCCAATGAAAGAGATAATTCATAATTTGGATAATCCACCATTGATCTTCGTTATGTTCTTAACCACAATGATTGTTACTTCTTCTACCATGTCAATTGACCCAATTATCAGTTTGTATATTCGGCAATTGATGGGCGGCCATGGCAATATTGCCTTTGTTGCCGGGCTTGTTGCTGCTACTCCAGGACTAGGAACATTGCTTGCTGCTTCAAAGGTTGGTCACACGATGGACCGGATTGGACCAGAGAAAGTATTGCAGATTGGAATTCTCACGGCCTTTATCCTCTTTATCCCCATGACCATTACTAAGTCTCCATGGGTCTTGGCATTTTGGCGCTTCTTGCTTGGGTTGGCAAACGCGGCGTTAATGCCTGCTACCCAAACGGTCTTAACCCTTGACGTCCCAACCGAAGCATTCGGCCGGATCTTTAGTTACAATCAATCTTTCCAGGCTGCGGGTGCGGTGTTAGGATCAATTCTGGGATCATTCATTTCGGGGATTTCTAGTTATGAAATGGTCTTTGTCATTACTGGTTTGACTCTCCTGCTTAACTTTATCTTGGTAATGTTAGTTAGACCAAAGAAGCAACTTACAGAATAATTTACAGAAAAGAGAAAATTATGGTTCAAACAAATAAATTATTAAATGAACACGAAGTAAATAACTTATTTTCCCGGGTTGCCCCCCGCTATGACTTATTAAACAATGTGATTAGTCTAGGAACACAGAAAATATGGCGGCACGAACTTTTTAACCAGCTTCAAATTAAACCTACCGATAACGCCTTAGATGTTTGCTGTGGAACGGGAGACCTCGCAATTGCCCTAGCTAAGCGGATCTCTGCTGGACGAGTAACCGGACTTGATTTTAATAAAGAAATGTTGGAAATCGCTAAAGAAAAGACAAAGATGATTGGTAATCTTTTCTTGGTACAAGGGGATGCCATGGCATTGCCGTTTGATGACAATAGCTTTGATATCGTCACCATCGGCTTTGGCTTACGAAATGTTCCAGATGCAGATAAGGCGCTCAGTGAGATTTACCGGGTCCTCAAACCAGGCGGGCAATTTGTTAGCTTGGAAATGTCGCAGCCGACTAATCCCATTATTAAAGTCGGCTGGAAAGCTTACTTTACAGCCTTTCCTTTGATGGCTTCATTAGCTGGTGGACATTATCACGATTATCAATATTTAAAGAAAACTAGCCAACAATTCGTCTCTGCCCATCAACTTGCGCGGATGATGAAGGCAGTTGGATTTAAAGAAGTCCATTATCAACCATTGAACTTTGGCGCAGCTGCATTACATTTTGGGAATAAGTAGAAAAATCGGGTCTGAAAAATTCAGAACCCGATTTTTTAAATCAACCCAATTGCAAACGTTACGACTTGCACCAATGAGCCAATTAATAATATTTTAACTGCACATGGGAATGTCTCTTTCTTAACTTGCTTAGCAAATAACAGCCGTGTTTGCTTAACCACAAATGGGATAATTAGTAAGGTTAACAAGACTGTCCATGGTGCGAAATGAAGAACCGCGGCGAAAATAATAGCTAAAAATGCTAAAACATTCTTAATAGCAAACGCATATAGACCATTTTTCTGCCCGATAAAGTGAATAACTGTATGACGGCGATTGTCTTCATCTTCACCCGCATCACAAATATTATTTGCTAAGAGTAGGTTGGAAATCCATAATTCATCTGGTAAAGCAACGAGAAAGACGACCCCGATATTTGCCCAGGACCATGTAAATTGTGGGCCAACATTAATGAAGACAGAAATAAGGGTAATCATGAACCCCATTGTAAATCCCGAGGCAAATTCACCAACTGGCAACCCTGACAAAGGGAACGGACCAGAAGAGTAAAGAATGCCGATCGCAAAACAAAAAATTCCCATCCATAATAGTGGCAGGCCGACACGGGTAACTAAATAGATGCCGATTAAGCCAGCTACTACACTAAAGGTAAGCAAAAGGCCGAGAACCAAGCGCGGCGAAATATTCTCCCGCCCAATAATGTTCGTATTTTTCTTATAATCAACGGTATCAATGGCATGGTTATAATCATTATAATTATCCATCATATCAACTGCCATATTGAATAATAGCATTGCAATGAAAAACAGAACTGAATTCATTAGATTTAGTGAATGATAATAATAGACACTAAGGCAAACTCCAAGGAGCATTGGTAAAATACTGGCAGTTTTCGCCTTAATTTCTACTAATTCTAAAAAAACATTTAACGACATTTAGTAAATTTTCCTTTCATAATTCCTTAGTTGTTCGGTACAATATAGATGGTACACCATAACAAAGGAATTATCGATTAATGAAACAACATTTTTTCCATACCTATCCGGCGATTAATAACGCTCTAGGTAAAGTAAATCAAACAATTAATGACCGGCTTACAATTAAAAACACCCAGCTACACGACGCCTTGCAACAGATGGCTTCAAATGGTGGTAAATATCTTCGTCCAGCATTCTTCCTTTTATTTGCAAAGATCAATCATCAAACTGTAGCGGAGCAAGAAAAACTAATTAAAATTGCTGCTTCACTTGAGGTTTTACACATGGCTACTTTGATACATGACGATATTATTGATGATTCGCCTAAGCGTCGTGGAGCTGTCAGTGTCCAAGCCGCCTTTGGTAAAGATACGGCTGTCTATACTGGGGACTTCCTTTTTACTATCTTCTTTGATCTCCTCGTAGAAACAATGACCGGGTCAGCCTACTTGACACGAAATGCTCGGACGATGCGCAAAATTCTTACTGGAGAACTAGGACAAATGGATAATCGCTTTGATCTTGATCAATCATTACTCGATTATTATCGCAATGTAAACGGCAAAACGGCTGCCATTTTTAGTCTTGCCGCTGAAGAAGGAGCCTATTTTGGTCATGCCAATCATCGGACCATCAATTTAGCCAAACGAATTGGCCAAAACATTGGGATTAGCTTCCAGATACTAGATGATATCCTTGATTATTCAGGGGATGAACGTCTTAACAAGCCCGTTTTAGAGGATTTAGCAACCGGTGTTTACTCTCTTCCCCTTCTTTTAACCTTACAAAATCATCGTCATGAATTAGAACCGTTACTTGCCAAAAAACGCCAAATGACGATTGAAGATATGGAAAAAGTCCAAAAGATTGTTGTCACTCATGGCGGTGTTAAACAGGCACAAGAGATTGCTACTAAGTTTACACAAAAAGCGCAAACCGAAATCGATGAATTAGCAGATAAGCATACTCGAAAGATGTTGAAGTTGGTAGCAGATAAGTTATTGACGAGGGTAAATTAAAACAGATAAGACTAAGGAAATTTGACGTGTACCCCCAGAGTTGGAAATCAACTCTGGGGGTATTTTATATGACCAA
>OGIR01000903.1_pt1 | contig 19075 bp, 15 predicted proteins | sample 1571831 | NCBI WGS metagenome assembly OGIR01 (sample SAMEA2582124, study PRJEB24529) | metagenome | biome: Human gut stool | place: China | collected 2011 | reverse complement strand
CAACTGTAATAGTAGATGGGACCTGTTCATCCTTATTAGCTAACTCATAACCATCTGGTAATGAGAGCTTAACATCAACTTTATCGCCAACTTTTCCTGAAACTTGGTCAGTTTTTACTACCTTGCCATCCTGGTCAACGTAATTGATTAAACCAGTCTTAGATTCGTTATTAACGACATATGTTGCATTAGCTATTGAATAATCGTCATCTCCATCTGAAATAATTTTAGGAGTCTCATATGAAGTATGATTCAATTTATTAAGCTTATCAATTTCAGCTTGTACTATACCGTCAATGGTTGACCTGACAGATTTATTAGAGTCATAAATTGTTGGAGTATCAATAATAGCTAAAACTTTTCCAGTATTGTCTTTAAGAGTAACCTGATTGGGTACAATTGATCTTTTATTAGCTGCAACGATTTTATATGGTAAAGACGAAGCATCAAGCATCACAGACATATTAGTTGTTTGCCTAGTGTTCCAAGTGTTTAAACCAGATACTGATGCCGAAGAAAAGTAAAACATCCAAGACATATCAGTAACATTACTGGTATCCCAATGACTTAGATCGCCAATCACGCCATTATAGTTATCAAACATACTAGACATATCAGTAACATTACTTACATTCCAATGACTTAGATCGCCAACCACGCCTTTACAGTCTTCAAACATACCAGACATATTTCTAACATTACTTACATTCCAATGACTTAGATCGCCAATTACGCCATTATAGTCATGAAACATCCAAGACATAGTAGTAACATTACTGGTATCCCAATGACTTAGATCGCCAACTGTTTTTAACTCAGTATTACTAGCAAATAAAGAGTACATATTTGTGATATTCCGTGTATCCAGATTACTTACATCTGCATTTATTAGGCCGGTATTAGAAAATACAAATGACCAATCATTGTCAGTTGCAGTGACTTTATCACTATATTTTCCAGACGTCTTGCTTATTGCAAATGCTAAACTTTGGTGTGCTAAACTCCTGGCTAGGTTTGATGAAATCCCAACTCCAGTTGCATTTCCAATCTTTACTCCAGCATTATCAAAGTCATTTAGATTTGGCACAATAATATGTCTAGTATCTTGTCCATGATAGCTAGTCAGATTAAAGGTATTAGAATCATTTTGATAATCCCAATCTTTTACATTAACGGTTCCATAAATATTGGAATCTAAGCCATCAGAATTACTTGTATCAGCAGCAGCCGTTGCAGAACTTGGAACTGTCTGGTTAGTTTGATTGTCCTTTACAGATTGATCATTTTGAGTAGTCTGACTGCTTTGTACAGCTACGGGTTGATTATTATTTAAAGTAACTGAATTATTAGTGTTATTGACCTGATTTGTTTGATTAACACTTGTTGTTTGGACGTCTTGACTACTTTCATTCGTTGTATCAGCATGAACCGTATAAGCACCAATTCCTCCCAGCAAAGTAATTGTAGTAGCTGTTAAAGTAGCTACTATCCAATTTTTCCCAGCTTTATACAGCTTTTTATGTTCTTTAGTCATATTGGATACTTCCTTTTGTAATTAATCTAATTTTTATTATACGACTTATTTAATCAATTAGACTTGAACAAATTAAAATAGTGTTCATGTTCACTTATTAAAAGTAGTATGTATTATTCTAGGTACTTAAAAGAACTAGGTTAGGCTTAATCTTGTTTAATTTTTCTTTATTCAATAACTAATTATGGTAATTCTAGCTAAATTTAGTCTTAATTAAGTACTACAATCTGTTGCAATTCCAAAAGCTAAAAAATGCTGACATTCCTTGTAAGAGTAAGAGTTAAGAGCTACTTTCTAAGATACTTTTTAGACATTATTACATTAGTACGATAGTGTACAATTGATGCAAAAAGAGGTGCTAAGAATGGCAGAATTGAAAGGCTTAAAGAGTTTAGAGTTGGAATAAGGCTTACAGTTTTGTAGGCTTTTTTATTTACCTTAAAGTGTAACTTTTGAGTACACCCTAAAGTTACAGACAGAGTTATACTTATAACAATAATTAATGTGTCACAATTAAGTGTAACAAAAAAGGTGATAATTATGGCGTTGGTTTTCTACGCACGTGTCTCAAGTAAAGGTCAAAATCTGGATAGACAATTGGCGCGAGCTAATGAGGTTAAAGCAGATAAGATCTTTACGGACAAACAAAGCGGGAAAGATCTTAATCGACCAGGTCTAGAACGAATGTTCGAATATATACGTGAAGGTGATATTGTTGAAGTCGTTAGTCTTGATCGTCTAAGTCGTGATTACAATGATATTCAGCACTTAGTTCAACGATTAAAGGATAAGAAGGTTAAACTGATTGTTGACGACCTACCTCAGACTAATACTGGCAATGAATTAGTTGATCAGTTCATGCTTGACATGATGGTTAATCTCATGGGCTTTGTAGCACAAAATGAAAGGACAAAAATACTAGAAAGACAGCGACAAGGTATTGCTGAGGCTAAACGAAAAGGTGTTTATAAAGGTAGGCCAAAGAAATATGCTTCTCAGAGCAAAAATAGAGAGGGAAGATTGGTATATGAGAAGGTTTATGATGCAATTACTTCTGGTAATTACAAAAGTAAGGCTCAATTAGCTCGTGAAGTTGGACTTTCACGTCAGCAGATATATCGAATTATTAATCAAATAAATGATCAAAAAAATAAATTAAAGGAGATATAATTGCAATCTGATAGCGAATTTGCTATCATCATGATATGAAAGTAATAGAATTTGATTTTTATGACTGGGACGAGTTTGAAGACTACTTAGACAGTTTGCCTGACAAAGATGCTGCCAAACTTTTAGCGGTAATTAATAATATTGAGGAGCAAGGTTTAGCGATTGCTGAACGGCAGAAATGGACAAAAAAGTTGGAACCAAATCTTTATGAGATTCGATCTAAGCTTGCTTCTAATATTCAACGTGCGATTTATTTTCATTGGGAAAACAATAGATATGTTATAACACAAGGCTTTACTAAGAAGACTCAAAAAACGCCAAAACGTGAAATTAAGAAAGGATTACGCAGGCGTAATATATATGAAAGGAGACACCATCATGAGTAAAATTGACGAGTATATTGCTAAGCGAAGTCAACAGAGTACTGAATTTGCTAAAGCATATAAAGAAGAAAATCAGCAATTACAAGTTGCAGTCGAAGTTCGTAACCTTCGTGACAAATTGGGTATGTCTCAGCGTGAGTTTGCAAAAATGGTTGGTAAACCACAATCGACAATTGCTAGAATCGAAAGTGGTAAAATGAATGTCTCAATTAATGTACTAAATGAAATTGCAGATGCTACTAACCAAAAATTGACAGTGAAATTTGAACCTGTGACAGCTTAATAGAGATTAAACTCTTCCATATTGGGGGAGTTTTTCTATTTAATATATAAATAGCCCCTATATTCCGAGCGTAGAATATAGGGGCTTAATACATCAACATTCTTTAGGGGTTATTTATGCATTATGGATACCCTTGCTTACTTTAGATAATTATTATTCAAGATGGAAACTGGCATTTGTATCGTTTAAAAGGCCCTTATCACGTAATTCTTGAATAGTATGTCGTTTGTCACCGCGAACATAGAATTTAACACCATAAAGTCTTACACTCTGGTTTTCCCCTAGAACTTTTACATTCTTTGGATTAATTTGCTCCAATAACTCTTGCTTCCAATTATCTTGTTCCAGTAGCTGATTACCTTTAGGTTCCATGTAAATTTGATATATGTAGTCAGCACCTTCTAGATACAAGATGAAGTCAGGCATATATCCGGCATAGTGGATAACATCGTTACCAAAATCATGGAGTTTGAAATTATCAGCACGTTCATCAATTCGAATCAAGTAAGCACCTTTATATTGCTCTTGCAAGGCTGGAATAATTGAATCAATTTGGTCAATAAATTCCTTTTCAGTAATGTCAACAATAGCATTATCGTAAGCGTACCAGTCTTTTCCTTTCATTGAGTTAGGACCAATTTTAGCTGCTGTATGATTATTGAATGAATCAGTGACTCGCTTGGTATAGTCATTAACTACTTCTTTAACTGCCATTGGTATGAACTCATTAGTTCCCTTGGATTTCCTAAAGTTTTTAACAATAGATTGTTGAATATAGGTAAAATACCTTTTAACAGCAGTTAGCTTTTGAATGTTTGTTAATTCTTCTGTTCCATTGGCTACTCTAGCCTGAACTACTGCATGTCCTAGCCATTTATCACTAGTCAAAAATTCACGAATGCTAGTTATCGTAGGACAATAATTTTTAAGGCTATCAAACCGGAAAAATGGCATATAAGAAATGGCAGCTTTAATTAATGCTTTATTAGTTGGATCACTAAAACGTGCTGCAACAATTGTATGGCTAGAAGAAATATTATGTTTGTCTGCACCAGTGTCATAATTGCGTTCTGTAGTAGCATCTTCTAATTCAATTATTGAAGCTGTATCTGTATCAATTCCATACTTTTTAATTGAATCATAGCTATTGGCAGGTATTGACACTACCTTATTGTAATAAATGTTTCCATGATTATAGACTGTTGTTCGTTTAAATGATGGTTTAACAGTAGCGTTGTAAGTATGGTACTTGGTGTCTTCATTAACCGGAAGATTAATGGCGTCCAATGATTTACGTAGATTTTCCAAATATTGAGGATTGTTAATAGTGTGGTAATATAAGCGCTCTAGTAGCTGAATTTCCGGTTTTCGATCGTCAAAACGTCGAGTATATGATTTCTTTCCTTGATAAATAAAAGGATTATAACGTGCACCACGCCCAATTAACTGGGCTTCTGAATTAGTGTCTTTAGGTTTAATGTTTTTTTCACCAATCCGCACGATATCATATAGGTTTAGAACGTCCCAACCTTCACTCAGTTTGGCAACCGCAAAGACTGCACGAATAGAGTTAGTTTCCAATGAATTAAGCTTTTGAGCAACTGTTTCATCGTCAAGGATGTCTTTAGAACCGGAATCGTTAGCATTAACTACATTGAATTGACGGAAATCACGTTTTAATTCCGATACGGTTTCAGCAAAATCCTGCTTTAGCCAATATTGATAAGCTAAATCAAGTGCTTCACTTTGCGTAGACCGTTGCTGTGATTGGACAAATTCTTGTAAGGACTCTGCCGTTAAACTGTTAATCATGTCATGAAACTCTTGCTCAGTGTCTTTCGACATTTTAATGGTATTAGATTTGAATAGAATTACTGGCTTAAAGTCTGGAATTTCCATATTATGAGCAATACGTTTACGATACTGCGACAGTAGTACGGCATTTAGCATTTTTGATTCATCGGAATTATTAGCTTGAAGCCGATATACTTTTTTGGAGTAACCATCGCTAATAAATTTACCAAGATCGTATTGAGCAATAATTTTGTCCTCATACTTATGATAGATTTCTGAATTATGTAAATCGATGGTAGCCGTAAATTCTAACTGCAGGTTTTTGCCATTAAGTCCACGAATATGATCAAGAAGTAGTTCCCAGTTATGACTATCTTGATTTTTTTGTTTACTACGCGTTCCAACGTTAAAATGATGGGCTTCATCGGCTAAGATAACGAGTTTATGCTTAGCTAATGAGTCTTCTGTAATACCATTTTCTCGTGGTGTATAGATATCGTTAGATAATTGCTGAATACCAGCAAATTTAATATATATAACATTTTTTTCTAGTTCTGTTGGATATTCAGAAACAGCTTGAATACTGATGTTATTACCATCAATAGAAATAGGATCACTGAATAAATATTTTGGTGAGCTGCTATTAATGAAATTGTCTAAAGTCTTATCCACAACGGCAGTGGTATGCGTAGTGAACAAAAAGCATTGATAATTCCACTCGTGAAAAAGATAAAGAACGGTAGCAGCCATAATATCTGTTTTACCAGATCCAGTAGCCATATAAAACATTAGTTGATTATATAGGCTATCGGCACCCTGAATATGTCTAACAGTATCTAAATGACTAATTGCATCTACTTGGTATGGACGTAGCTTATGCTTTAAGTTGTCACTGATATACAGTGGTAACTGATCCATTTTCCTCATTTGCTGAGAAAACAAATCCGTACTGTTAAGAGCATTTAATAACTTTAATTCAATTTTTTCTTCTTTAGCTTTTTTCTTGCGGGGCATTATGCATTCCCCTTTCCATAAAAGCTCTTATTGAACTGATAGTCAGTATCAGAAATTAGATCGCGTACATCAGCATCATCAATATTAGCTTCGTTGAAATAAAGCTGATTTTTATTCAGCATCTTGATAAGTAGCTTCTTTTGATCGTCAAACGACATGGCTTTACATTCAGGATCGTTTTCGTACTTGCTAAGATCAACTCTGAAATCATAGTCAGCTCCACTCTTCATGCGTTGATAGACATCATTTAAGACATCAATAGTTGTGGCTTTTTCTAGATTTTTCAAGTATCCCATGTTCTTTTCCATTAGTTCGGCGTAGACAAAGGAACCTCCACCTTGCCAATTAACATCTTTGGATATACCACCTTGTTCACCATCGATAACTTTTTGCAGACGTGGTACAGAAACGGTATTAATATAATCCATTTGTTCAATGCCAATAAAACGACGATGCATCTTCATTGCTACAGCTTGAGTAGTAGCTGAACCCATGAAAAAGTCAAGAACTAGATCGCCTTTATTGGACCCTAAGGTAATAATTCTTTGCAAAAGATGTTCTGGCTTTGGAGTGCCAAAAACATCCTTGCCATCAAACAATTTCTTAATTTCACGTTTAGCATCTTGGTTATGACCAACTTCCTTGTATGTCCATAGAGTCTGCGCTACTACCCCTTTTACATTAGATAAATAACGTTTAAGACGTGGAACATTGTTGCCGTCTTTGCCAAACCAAATTTGATTATCTTGAATCATTTTTTTTAATTTGTCTTGAGGATAAAGCCAACTTCGGCCATCAGGAGGTAGCACCTTTCTTCCTGACGGTGTTGTAATAGGATATACGTTAGCTTGAACGGCAGGGCCTACTGAAAGATTGTCAGATTGCCACGGTCCCCTAGGGTCATTGTCAGGGTTTTTATAACGACTATCTGCTTCGGCTGAACGTGGTAATCTATTTAGTTCCTTATCAGAACTGTTATTTTTAGCATAAACTTGTATGTAATCATGACTCTTAGAGAATGTCTTTTTCAGATTGATCGGAGCATATGCACGTTGCCATGCTACTTCATTAAGGAAGTTCTGTCGTCCAAAGATTGAATCGGCTAGAACTTTTAAATAATGACTTTCATTATCATCAATGGATATCCAAATCGTCCCATCTGCGGATAGTAGTTGCCATGCAATTTCCAACCTGGATTTCATAAAGGTCAACCAAGCAGCGTGCGTGAAACGATCATTGTAATCAAAGTCTTTAGTAGTATTGTATGGTGGATCTAAATAAATTAGTTTAACCTTTCCAGCAAAGCGTTTCTTAATACTGTGCAATGCAATTAAGTTATTCCCTTTAAGTATCAGATTATCTTTATCACTAAAATTAGTAGTGTCATGTTGACCGGATTGGTCATAACGTTTAGCGTTAACTAATACTTTTGGTTCAAACAATTCACTAATTTCTGAATGAGCCAAAGTTTCATTTAAAAATGGTTCGTCAGCACTCACATCTGGATCAGCGTCTTCTTTATCCATACCGGCTTTTAGCACTGTGTCCTTATAAGGAAAATCTAAAACAACATCAGTAGAATCACTAATAAACTTACCATCACTAGTTAGTCCAATTCGATTTGCATACTTAGTAAAGCTATCTTGCCAAAATTCTTTATATTCAAATACGTCTGCAAACTGATTAAGTTTAAATACGTCAGTACCAGCAATCTTTTCAGTGTATTGGTCATGAATTTGCTTATTTGCTAGTAATGCAGTCATTAGATTTTTATCGTAACGATCTAAGTCTTCGAGTACAGCATTACGTTTTAATGATCCATTGTTGTCTAAGTACTTATCTCCAAAGCTCGATAAAACTGATTTTATCTGCTCCATAATTTTTGAATCTACTTGCATAATTTCTACTCCTTTTGGTTGTATTTAGAAAATTTAGGATCTTTTAAGCCAAGCTGAATCAACTCATCAAATACGTCGATCATCTTACGATCTTCTTCAAAAGCTATTAACTTTACTGTTTTATAGGTATTAGTTCTTATTTGGGCTGTTTTAGAGCCTTCTTTTTTTAGTCTATAAGGGCTTGAATCAGTTGCTTTAATAGCTTTACTAGCATTTTTTGCTACTTTATTTAGAAAATCATCTGCCATTATTTATCTTCTCCAATTCTGTAAATCAGTTCTTTTAAAAATAACGAATACATTTCATGAGTTCTTTGATCATGTACGTCATTAGGCTTGTGTGTTAATCCTTCATTAGCCCACCTTTTAACTCGTTCGCGATGATAAATTGAATTGGCAAAAATTGCATCACCAAAAGTTTTTTTAGCTTCTTTAGCAATAGAATTATCTGAGTTAGCACGCTTGGATACTAGATATAAAACAATTCCTAATAATTTAAAATTAGCATTGTAATCAGAACGAAGCTGAGACAGATACTGTGCAGTTCTCAAGACTCCTTCATAACTGGAACTTTGGGTTTGTAATACAAGAACAATGAAGTTACTGGCGAGGACTGCATTATTAACTAATGTGCTTAATGTAGGAGGTACATCCAAAATAATATAGTCATAATCTTGCGATAGTGGTTCCAAAAAGTGTTTTAGAACTAAATTACGGTCATGTTGTGGCAATTTTTCTAATGATTGGTTCCATAAACTCATGTCCCAATCGCTTGGAATTAAATCTAAATTCTTATCTAGGTGGCATATGCTTGGCTTTAATGATTCTTTCTGTAATGAACTGTATAAAGATCGTTTAGGTTGTATGTCGCCATAACTGTTCTTGAAGAATAAAGTAGCTGAGGCTTGAGCATCTAGGTCAACTAGTAATACCTTTTTACCCGATCTGGAAAAATGATCAGCAGCAATTACTGACATAGTAGTTTTTCCGACCCCACCTTTGAAATTATAAAATAATAATGTTGACATAATGTTCCCTTCTTAATTGATTATTGTGAGCATTAACACTTAATTACATAATATTATTGTCGCAAATTTTAATCAACATAAATCACAAATCATAAATTATTTATCACAAATCATAAATCATTTATGATTTTAATTTATATAAACTTATTATTTACTTTGAAAACAAGAAAGAGTATCTTAGATATGTAGCAACATATTATTTATTGCTTGGATAATTGAATAAATAAGAGTAAAAGAAAAAGCCCACCAAGTACTGGGAATACTTTGGTGAGCTACCGATTAAAACTAGTCGCATTAGCCAATCGGAATTGTCTATTTCTTTAACATTACTATTTTAAGAGAAATAGACTATGATTTCAAGAATGTGAAACTAATATGTAATTATAATTAGATTTACAAAAGGAGAAATAGCGACTAGTAATACTAGTCGCTATTTCTTTTGGATCACAACCGTTTAAACTCGCAAGCAGTGACTCTGCACCGTGGTAGTATCCCGAAAGCGTCCGTGAACCTGGAGACGCGCCAGGTTTGTAGTAAACAGTCATGGGTATGCTAAACCCTGTCATTATCGCATATGACAAAAGACGTGGCTTGGAAGCTTCGGAAATGCTTCAGACAACCCATCATTCAATTGTAGTGTTAGTGGCACATTACCGACGAGAGTCTTTAACTGACTGTACCGACAACAACAACCACCCGGCCAACAGGGACATAGAGGGCGAATGAATGGGGCAAGGGCGGAGTGCGCTTAAACTGTCTGCTAGCTAGTTATTGATGAGCATATTAAGTATATTGATATGCTGATTAATGACCAGCTAGGGTTGACTGAGAGAACAAAAAAGCTCTCTTGATACTTGAAGCCATTTTTAGGCTTGGTATCGAGAGAGCAAGCTGGAGCAAGTTCCTTGCGGAAGCTTGCTCTTCCTTTATTAGACTTTAAGGCTTACTGTGTTTTGGGTTTAGGAAGTTATAGTTCTGGTCCATCATCTTTATGTTGATGGTTAGGATAACTGTTGTGCTGTTGCTTGCGTTGCTGGTCAAGTTTTCGTTGACGCTTTTCTTCTTGTTGTTGCTGTAATAGACGTTTACGCTTCTTGGCTTGAAATTCTTGTTCAGCAATGAGTTGCAACTGATGTTGTGCTAAGCGAATGCGTTTATTTTCTTGCTCGCTAAGTGCATTTTGAATCTTATATTCAGGTACTTTATTGGTGTGTAGCTTATTGATTAGGTCTTGAGGTAATGGATCTAAGAAATTAAAGTCAGACATAATTATTCCTCCGTGTCATTGTTTTGTTTGTTGAGTAGGTAGCTGATTGCTGTTGTAAATCCAAGGGTTAGTACTTTATACCAACCAGGTGTAATGATTGTTAGTCCTAAGATGGTTGCAAATTCAATCAAGAATTTGTTGGCGAACTTTTTTACTTCGTACAAGTCATTTGTTAGTTCACTTACAGCTTCTTTTGCAACCTTTGCGGACAGTTGTGCGCTTAGTTTAGCCTGGTTAGTTTGGCTTTGAACATCAATTAGTTTATTTTTCACTTCTGCACTAATTACTTGGTCAACAGTTTTGCCAGTGGCAGCTGAGAAAATCTTGTATAGATCTTTTGCTACTGGGCCAGCATTGTACTTAATGCCGTGGCTTAGGTACTGAGTTAGTGTTTGAATGCTAGGGACCAAGTTTTTGTTGATTGTTTGCGTGTTAGCTGCAAGGTGTTTGGCTGCAACTTTAAAGTCAGAATTCATGATTTTGTTCTCACGTGCAGTATCCTTTAGGTTAAGTTCTTTGTTATGCCAATCAATTTGGATGCCTTCAAATTGATTGGCAATATCATCAACTCGTTTGCCTAAACCGTCGTTAAAACCGATATCTCTTGCTTCAGTAACGGCCTTTACGACCTTAGAAGTCTGGTCCGTCAGCTGACTTGTGATTAGATTGTGCCCTTCGCTGTTTTGCTTTGATAGCTCGTTTTGCAGCTTCTCGAGTTCGCTGCTCTGTGCTAATGGATTCAGATCTTGCTTGGTTGCTTGTTGATCTTGCATTTCGCTGAGCTGCTTTGCGAGTTACATATTGCTTACGCTCTTCAGCTTTGGCACGTTTAAGTTGTTCGAAGTTGAGATGTTGTCGAAGCTGCTTTTGCTGTGCTGCTGCTCTGGCGTCAGCTGCGAGTGATTTGATTTTTTGAAGTTGTTCTTCTTCTGAAGATTGTTGTTGTCCATTATGATCAACTTCCTTTCTAGAATGGACGTTAGTTTTTGACAATGGTTCTGAATTACTTTCTTTTTGTTTAATCAGTTGTTTTTCCCAGTAGCGTTCAAGACCTTGTTTAGTAAAGTCTGTACCCAAACCACGAGTATTAATGACGTTACCATCCTTATCTTTGCGTTGATAAAACGCACGAATTCGCCTTTCTTTTGTGCCGCGTGAAGTATTTACTTTCAGATGGTAAGTCCATTGTTGTTTCTTACCACGTTCAACGACAGTAACTTCATGCTGTTTCAACCTTGCTAAGAAGTCCTTAATATTAGTAACTTGATTCTTAATCTCATTGATGGTTTGTTTCAGCTCTCTTTGCCATGGAGCTTTATTTGGAAGGTCTTTAAGGCTTTCCGGGGAACGTTGATTGTTAATTGGACCTGGCCATTTGCGTCCCGTAACGAGTTCGAAATTGTTAGCTAAATAGTCATCTAACTTGTTTCGCAAAGGCCTGACGCTAAAACGATTGGTTGGAACCGTCATCGTTCGATTAGATGTACCGTGACGAGGTTTAACGGAATTTATTAAGATGTGGGCATGGAGTTTACCTGATTGGCCATGACCACCGTCCGCTTGAACAGCGATGACAGCCTGGCAATCTCCGAAGCATTTATTGGCAAATCCATTTGCAAGTTGTAGTAATTGCTTGGCTTGTGTATCCAAATCGTTAGTATCAAACTCATCTCGCGAGCATGAAATTATAATGCTCTGAGCTTGCACCTTTCGATTAGGATTAAATGCTAGTTTAAGATTTTGATGAAACTGCTTTGCTAAATATCCACCGTTTTGTTGAGTGGATAAAGTACCGTCACTGTTATGAAGCATATTAATGTTGATACCGCTACAAGCTAAGACTCGTTTATTGGTTTTAGCATCATTATGTGCAGGATCGCTAAATAGGTAAGCAAGACTTTGATAGGTACTTTTAATTGTGTTAGATTCAAGAATCGCCATTATTATTACCTGTCGTCTTAGTTGCAATCTTAATAGCACTTACTTTTTCCCTTAGCTGGTCTGCAATAGGTAGCAGCTTTTGAATTTCGTTAATTACCCAGTTCCAGACATCGGCGTCTGTGGGATCATTTTGAAGCGCAACATTAGCTGCATGTGCGATTTGATTAGTATTATTAGTTAGATTAGTTGCTGACCATAATAAGCCTTCAAGTTGAGCTTGGATGTTGTTATAGGAAGATTGAATCTTGTTAATGGCATTTAACCCTTCGTTAGACTGTAAACCCAGCACCGCACGAGACAAGCTGGAACGTCCTAAGTCAGCCCAAGTTTTCACTAATAATTGAGCTAATGAACGGTCATTCTTGCTGACCTGTTTAGCGGTAATATTAACCAATCGTTCGTCAGCAATCATGGTACGAATTGCATCGGCATTATTGTCAGCTTGGACTGCCTTCTTTACCTCGTTGAATGCTTGCAACTCATTATCATTTAACCGAAACTGAATGATATTTCGTCGAGTATTTTCGTTCATGTTTAACCTCCTCATGTTGCTTCAACCTCGTTGAAGCAAGACAATTTTTGGCCTTCGCCTGATGGCGACAACGGCCAACTAAATTGTCATAATTCGTCGACGACAGATACCCTATAATCCGCTAGTTGCTTTGTAAATTTTTGGTTAGTATTACGAGACGCGTATTACAGATTATCTGTCGGGGCAAGCAGTTAAAAAGAGTTGACATACGCCAATCTTTTACTGCTTGCAAGGGGAGCTAACAGCTCCCCTTGACCCCTCAGTTGTCCATGTAATGTTCATCTATAATGACACATTAATGGACGTCCTTTTGACTCACCAAAAGAACGAAAACTGACCGACCTTTAGTTGCAAAGTTCGGGACAAACAACGTCATTTGGAGGTTAGCCAAACGAAGCAAAACTAAGTTCCTTTTGAGTCATCAAAGGAACCGAACAATGAGCACTTTCTGTTAAGAAAGTTGCCAAAGTAATTGCCCATGATTAAGGTAGAAACTATTTGCTAACGCCTCCCGCTGGTCGTTGTTTGACCTCACCTTCACGTTCAAAGTTCTTTAACTTTGAACGTTGCGTTCGGTTATTGTGAACCTAACATAAAAAGGACCTCCTTCCGGTTCAACCAGACAGCAGGTCCTTATCGTTTAATGAACATTAGCATTTTCTCTCCGCTAGTCATATTCATACTTGTGTTTGATTTTATGGGAAAAACACATTAGAATTAGAACAGCTGATTAACCAAGATAGACAGTTGTTAATTAAGCTAATATTCAATTGCGACGGTGTGGTTGTTGTCGTGATTGAAGTTATGATATATGAAGATAGATTAAAGTCTCGCTGTGGTTGGTTGAGGCTTTTTTCTTTTAACTTCAGTTATTATGGTAGCACAGACATTGTGAGAATCAACATATTTTTTACTCTTACACCCTTTCGTATAGCGATTTTAGGGCAAATTGAAATTTCACAAACTTGAAATGAAACCAATTTTGTGATATGCTTAAACTGAATTTTTTGGTAGTATTTTTTTGGATAGTATTTTTTTGGTCTAATTAAAAAAATGCTTGTGTTAAGTGCTTGTGAAAAAATAAAATTTTTGAGTCAAAATAATAGCAAAAAAAATTTAAAAACGGATACAGTTAAATCTGTATCCGTTTGATTTTAAGTTGTATTTTTTAATATAGTATTGATCAAAATAAAAATGGCTTGCCAAAATACCACGGCACCTCTTCAAGTCCATCACATTTGATAATGGTAAAGAGTTTGCCGAATGGCGTGAGATCGCTAATAAGTATGATATTAGTACCTACTTTGCAGAAGTTGGTGCTCCCAATCAGCGGGGGTTAAACGAAAACAATAATGGTATTATTCGACGTGATGGGCTAAAGAAGGGCATGTATTTTCGTTCATTACCTGATGAATTAATCCGGCAAATTATGACACGCCGTAATAACATTCCACGCAAGTCACTTAGTTACCAAACGCCTTTAGAAGTATTCATGAAGCATATTACAGATGATCAATTTCTAATTTAAATTGACGTTCCGGGAATGTAAAAAAGTCGGCCCATGAGCACTCTAAGTTCATTAGCCGACTTTTTATGTTTAAAATATTAATCTGTCCGGGTGAATTTTCACTATCACTGAGCATTTTGTAATTCCTCCTTCGTGTGGACCTCAGCCGTTAACAAATCACACAAAGGGGTTGCAAGTCCATATTTCTTACCATGACGGGCAACATAGCCGTTAATATAGTCAATCTCTGTCCGCCGGTTGTTCTTGACCAGGTCCTGGTACATTGATGGGTAATGAGCACCGATAACACGGTAGCAATCTTCAACGTGCTTCACTGCTTCATCTACATCAAGGTGAATCCCCTCTTTTTCACCAACAGCAGCAAATTCCTTTACCACGCCAACAACCATCTCATGGGCATGACTTGTCTTACTAAATTCCTCAAGGTTGCATTCAAAAAGGGTACACAGTGTGTTTAGTGTCCCATTAACACACCCTTTGCGAAAGACCGAATACCGTGGATCATCAAGTAAGCGCGCCTTCAAGCCCGCTTCATCCAAAGCCTTCACTAATTCCGCTGCTCGACGATCTTGTGGTTCCCCCGGTTCAACGTTTCGTAACTCACAGCTCCCATCATCTTCCAGCAAGACGTGGTCCGGTCGGGTCATTTGTGCAGTCCACATTGTGTTACCAAGAAATACCCGATTCTTTGGCAGGTATTTCTCCAAGGTTTTCTCATGACCAATCCCGTTCATCAGGCAAAGGGCCAGCGTATCATCATCAAAAACTGGCAGCATGTCCTTAACCATCTGTTCCAGTTGCATACTCTTGGTGAAAAAGAGAACCACATCAAAGTGCAGGTCATGCGGTACCTCCTTTTGTCCATATACCGGAACATCTACCGCTACTTCTTCGCCATCGAGGTTTGCCCGGAGGCCACCTTGTTTGAGGGCGGCAACCCGTTCATCCCAACCATCAACAACTGTGACATCATTACCAGCTTGTTTTAACTTGAGGGCAAAACGCGTCCCCATCGCGCCAACTCCCGCAACTGCAACTTTCATTTAATCACGCTCCCTACTTAGCATTGACGACTACATTGCCAAATCCTTGGTCAAACTTCACTTCCCACTCACCAGCCGTAAGCTTTGGTGGCAGGACAAACGTACCGGATGATACCATTTGGCCCTTGCTAAACGTCTTCCCTTGTTCATCAAGTTTCTTGACTAACCACTGCAACGACTTAAATGGGTTGCCCAATACTTCTGATGATTCACCATCCTTCAATTTTTTACCATCTTTGTAAAGGTCTGCATGAACCTTTGCCGCATCATCAACACTATCAAAGGCCTTGTCGGCATCGCGTTCTTCCCCGTAAACAACTAGGCCACCAACCGCACAATCAGACATTACGTTATACTTTCCAAGGTCCGGGAACCAGTCGACGAAACGCGCATCTGGCAGTTCCAAGTCACCGGCAACCGTCACCTTATGGAAAAGATCGTCAAGCGAGTCAGTTGGCTTCAGATCTTCCTTTGCCCGAAACGCCAGTTCAACTTCCAGGAGCGGTTCGTTAAGGGTGGACAAATCGACATCCGCTGGTGACTGCAAGAACCGTTCTGCAACTTGTTGTCCGTACAACGGTGAATCCGCGTCAAACATGTCCTGGGTCTGCTTGCTCGTCAGTGATACCTTATAGCCGGCTGTTTCCTTTCCCTTTAACTTCATGACTTCGTCTTGAACTGCATAGGCCGTGTCATCATCTGTCACTACGTCTTTCCAGTCGTCTTCTTTTAATGGGGTATTGGTGTCATAAGCTGTAAATAGTGCCTTTGCGAATTCTTCTTGCTTTGCGTTTAATTCAGCCATAGTAATTACCTCCAAAAAGTTCTTACAGCTAAATTTAGAAAGAAAAAAGCGTTCTTACCGTCGCATTTCTGCAACTGTAAGAACGCTTCCGCGTGGTACCATCCTACTTTAACCGGCACAAGGCCAGTCATCTCAATCACAAACTAACATTTGTGGCCAAGGTAATGGATGGCAACCAACCTAAGCTTACTTTAATTCAGCCGGTAACTCAGGAACGATTAACTCCCACGAGCCGTGACTAACTTTCACCAACCGTTAGCTCTCTGCACCTAGTCCCTGGTCATTATTTCCTTCAACGTTTTTCTCATCTAAATTTAATTGTTGATGATAATATACGCGCGATTATCTTCATTGTCAACAGTGAAAATTAAAATTCTTTAATAAAAGTGAACTGAGATCTCACTTTGCAACTTAAAATCTGTTGCACTTAGATTGTAAATACTCAGTAAAAAAAGAAAGGTTGGTCATTACTCCTTTCTCTTTTTTTAGAATTACGTAAAAGGCAACATTATCAAGATAAGATAATGTTGCCTTTTAATCGTAACAATTAAGTACAAATTCTGTTCCAACTGGATACCCAACTATTGAAAACCAGTGGTTTTTCCTGCCACACAACTTAGTGGCTAACTTATATGGGAAAGCTAAAGTCTCCGACAATAATCGAGCATTATTTAGCAAAGAATACAGTCGTGCTAAAACCGCTAATAACTCACTGGTTGTAAATTTACTAGAAAATCTTGGCGTTTCTTTTGAATTAGTGAACGACACAAGTCACAAGACAATTATCCAACCTATCTTTAATAACCCGGAGAATATTTCAGAAGAATGCCAGTCTATGATGAAATGCCTATGTAACTTGTTTAATATCACTTGGCCATATCGCGATTTAGCTATTAATAGTCATCCAGAATGGTCACTTGAGCGGTATGATGCTGGCTTTAATCAGCTATACAAAATTGCCACACAAATTATAGAAAACCAACAATGGATTGATGAATACAAGAACTCTTATGATGCCTTACGCAAATCAATTCACGATTACGGGCAAAGATTATCTATCATGTCTCCGGAAGCTTAATCATAAGCAACGATTTTCCAAAATTATGAAAACAACTGTCATGTATCAGAAATTTAATATTAAATGAATCTTTGTCTCATCATTTGCTATCATATTCGAATTAATAAGCACAATATCTAATGAAAAACGCCTGTCGTTAAGGATGCTGGTGTGCAGATTAGGTTAGCTGATTACTTACCCGAGCCGGCGGGACATCTGAAAAGATGCTCTTTTTTATTTTAAAATCATCAAACTAAAAAGCCCTTTAGCTTGTTTTGGCTAAAGAGCTTCTTATTACACCATTTTTTAGCAAAGTAACCATATAACCTAGGGTGAATATGAGTACTTTAGTTAACTATTACTTTTCGTCCTATTGACCCGGGCGTGGGGTACCTTGAATAAAAGGTGATAGTTATTAAATACGCCTTGAACATATTTCAAAAGTGTATTTTTTCTTAATACAACTTTAGCACCTTAGCTTTACATATTTATCCACTTATCAGAGCTATTACCATTGCCTGCTGGATCATCAGTAAATCTCAAGACCAATTGCAATCCGTTAGTAGAAGCAGTTGGCAAATCAAAACTGGTGTTAAATCCACTGTATTGACTACGATAAATCTGCGGGTAAACCTTAGCAACATCAGCACGCTCACTAAGATTTAAACGCTGGCGGCCAATTTCATGACCTTTTTGTAATAAGATCGCATAAGCATATGGTCTGGTCATTGCATTGTCATTAGCTACCCACCCCTGGACAGTCATATGACGACGGTTGAGTGCCACATGATCAATAGAGTAAGCCGACTGTTGGAAAGTACCCATATTTAACCATGAATCGGTGTGTGCACCATCGTTACCATTACCATTAGCATCTGCTGAATATCGGCTAACTAATGAGTAATTGTGTCCTGAAATTAAATGTAGTGAGTTGAATGCATAGTTGAACCGTGAGTGATTTGCAGTTTGAACATCGCCAAAGACATTCTTAACATCTTGCGATGATTGTAAACCAACCTTTTCAGAAGCAACCTGTTGTCCAGTAGTATTATCAAATACAATCAAATAATGATTAGGCTCAAGCTGTGAAAGATCTGTAGCATGCCAGCCTGCAACTTGTAATTGCCCATTGCTTAGTGTAACAGAATCAAGATTAGATCGATTTGTCCGGTTTATTGGTTTAAACCAATAATCTACAGCATTCCCATTTCCTGCAGCATCGTCCGTCCAACGGGAAATAAATTGAATATTGTCATTGAAGAACTGTGGAGTTAGGTTAAAGTTCACACTGAATCCAGAGTTTACAGCATTAGCAACAGTATTATAAACATTAGCAACATCAGGACGACTAACAGCCGTTACCTTTTGCCGTGCAATTTCATGACCAAGGTTCCGGTCCCAGGCAATAATGTAGTGGTAAGGACGACCAGCAGCTTGGTTGGTAGCATGCCAACCAGTTACAGTTAAGGTATCGCCATTAGCACTTAGCTTATCCAAGTAAGCCTGATTATCTTCATTTAGAGCTAGTGAGTTAAACCAGTAATCAACCCGAGCTCCTTCCCCATTATTTGGATCATTGCTATAACGGGAGACTAATCTTAACGAGTGATTAATACAACTATTGGGAATATCGATCGTGACGTTAAATCCAGAATAAAGGCTATTATCAACATTTGAATATGCTCTTTGAACGTCCGAACGAACTTGCGGTACAAGCTTTTGACGAGCAATCTCGTGCCCTAGCGTATTATCAAACACAATCATATAACGGTAACGATCAGAGTTGCTTGCACCTGTAG
>OGIR01000897.1_pt1 | contig 19168 bp, 7 predicted proteins | sample 1571831 | NCBI WGS metagenome assembly OGIR01 (sample SAMEA2582124, study PRJEB24529) | metagenome | biome: Human gut stool | place: China | collected 2011 | reverse complement strand
CCACCGCGACCGTGTGGCCGAACTGCTCATCCGCAGCGGCTACCGCTGCAAAAAAGCCGGCTCGTAGCGTGCGCCGGCAGCTTCTCCTCTTGGCGTTGCTGTGCGCGCTGTGCGGCGCCGAACGCGCCGCGGCCCAGTATTACACCTGGGGTTCGGACCCTCCGCAGAAGTGGTCGGCGATCCGCACGCCCGACGTGCGGATGATCTATCCCGATACGGTCGCCGGCATTGCCCGGCGCACGCTGTTCTACATCCGTTCGGTCCGGCCCGACATCGGTTACGGATTCCGCCACGGTCCGATGCGCATTCCCTTCGTCATGCATCCCGAGAATTTCCAGTCGAACGGACTGGTGATGTACCTTCCCAAGCGCGTGGAATTCCTCACCTCGCCCGCCGTCGACAGCTATTCGATGCCGTGGTACAAGCAGCTCGTGGCCCACGAGTACCGCCACGCCGTGCAGTACAACAACCTCGACCGGGGCGTCATCCGCGCCTTGAGTTACGTGCTCGGACAGCAGGGGTCGACCATCGGCCTGCTGTGCATGCCGATCTGGGCCATGGAGGGCGACGCCGTGATGTCCGAAACGATGCACTCGTCGTTCGGCCGCGGTCTCCAGCCTTCGTTTTCGATGGCCTACCGCGCCATGGGCAGCGTCGGCCGCGACCGCCGCAACATCGACCGCTGGTTCTGCGGCTCCTACCGCGACTACATTCCCGACCACTACGAGCTGGGCTATCAGATCTGCTCCTACGCCTGGGAACGCTACGGCGAGAACATCTGGGACAAGGTCGCGTGGTACGGGTCGCGCAACCCCTACGTGCTGGCCACCACGCGCGTGGCGCTGGGCAAATTCTACAAGACCAACGTCATAAAGCTCTTCCGCGAAACCTTCGACGAACTGGAACGCTACTGGGATTCGCTGCCGGAAACCGGGGACAGCGCCGTGCCGCTCACCGCGCTGCCCGAAAAGAACCACACGACCTACCAGTGGCCCCTGCCGCTGGGCGACACGGCCGTCGTGGCGCTGAAAACCGACCTCGACCGCGTTTCGCGTTTCGTCGTGATCGACCGCCGTACGGGCGGGGAACGGACGGTCTGCCATACGGGGCTGGTCTCGACCCGTCCGTCGATGGCCGACGGCCGCGTCTGGTGGACCGAGTACCGCCGTTCCACGCTTTTCGAACAGCGCGTCAACTCGCAACTGTGTTACATGGACCTCGCCGACGGTGTGCCCCGCACGGCGGAACGGCAGCGAAATACGCTCTATCCCACGGCTTCGGGCGAGGAGTTCGGATGGGTCGAGTACAATCCCGACGGCCGTTATACGGTCGTGGTGCGGCACGGCGAGGGTCCCGAACGGCGGTTCGAAACGCCCGTCCGGTCGGAGATTCACGGATTGGCGTGGGACGATCGTACGGTGGCGTGGTACGTCCTCGTCACGGACGACAGCGGCATGTGGATCGGCCGCATCGACTCCGACGGCCTGCACCCGATTACCGAGGGGGCTTACATCACCCTTTCGAACCTGCGGGCTGGGGGCGGCAAGCTCTATTACGGCTCGATCGCCTCGGGCCGCGACGAGGCCCACTGTTACGACCTGATGGCCCGCCGCGAATACCGCATCACCACCTCGGCCTACGGCTCCTTCGCGCCCGCCCCGGCGGACGGAGGGGTGCTGTTGACGACCTACGACCGCCTCGGCTACCGCGTCGCGGAGCAGCGGGTCGCCGCCGATGACAGCCTGCTGATTCCCGTCACGCCTTCGCGGCTGCCCGTCAACCTGGTGAACCCGCCCCGCAAACGCTGGGACGTGGTGAACCTCGACACGGTGCGCTATACGCGCGCCGATTCGGTCGGACAGTCCGGCGAGTTCCGCGCGAAGCGGTATCGCAAGGTGCCCAATCTGGTGAACGCCCACAGCTGGATGCCCGTGGCGTTCAACCCTTTTGCGGCGGTCGACGAACACGTGATCGACCTCAATGTGGGCCTTACGCTGATCTCGCAGAACCTGCTTTCGAGCGCCGAGGCCTACGCCTCCTACGGCTGGAACCGGCACGAAGGCTCGCTCGTGAATCTGGGCGTGCGCTATTTCGGGCTGGGCGTGCGTTTCGACCTGGACGCCTCCTACGGCGGCAATCAGCTCTTCTACTCGCTGGCCGGCCGCGACGGGCAGGGCAATCCGGTCTACCAAAGCCGTCCTGCTCCCGACAAATATTACTCCGTGGGGCTGTCGGCCACGCTGCCGCTCTATTTCCAGCGGGGTTATCACACGCGCCAGCTCTCCCTCTCGGCGGGCTGGAACTACTCCAACGGCATGGTTGCCGATCTGGGCAAGATCGAATGGGAGAACGGCAGCATCTCCAACATTCAGCGGGTCGGTTTCCGCGAGGGGCTGCACAAGGTTTCGTTCGGAGCCGGATTCTCCGACCAGGTGCGCATGGCGCACCGCGACATCGCGCCCCGCTGGGGCTACACCTTCAGCGCGAACTACACGTTCAACCCCGAGAACGCCCATTTCAGCGACCTGATTTCGTTCTACGGGCAGGCTTATCTGCCGGGATTCGCGCCCCACAACTCGGTGCTGGTGGCCGCGACCTACCAGACCTCGATCGGCGGCTACAAGTTTCCGTCGGGATATGCTCCGTTGAGCTACAAATCCACGCGGCTGGTTCCGCGCGGGTTCACCTCCGTGGACATCGTGTCGAACAACTACACGGCTTTTCAGGCCAACTACCAGCTGCCGGTGTGGTATCCCGAGGGCGGCATCGGCTCGGTGATCTACATCAAGCGCATCCGGCTCAACGCCGGAGGCGACTACGCGCAGTTCCGCGACGTGGGCCGCGGAGGAATGACGTGGCGGCGGATCTGGTCGGTGGGCGGAGACATCGTTTTCGACTTCAACGCCTTCCGGCAGCCGGCGTCGGCCACTTCGACCTTCAAGCTGTCGTGCTACCATCCGTCGAGCGGCGGGGTGTACGTCGCAGCGTCGGTGGGACTGCCGTTTTAAGGTGAAAGGTTAAAGGTTAAAAGTGAAAGGTGAAAGGTGAACTTTGCGGTTAAGCGAGGGCAGAGACCGCTTGCGGGCTATGCCGAGCGTGAGCAAAGTCGAGCCGCTTCAGGCGGATTAAAGTGAAAGGTTAAAAGTAAAAGGTGAAAATTTCGTATCTTTGTCGCAAATATCGTCGTATGGGACAGAAAAAAAAGACGGGTGTCAGCCCGAAAACGATAAAATGGATCTGGTACGCGGCTTTCGCACCCTTTGCGCTCGTGGCGCTGATGCTGGTGCTCACGGTCTTCGGCGTGTTCGGCCGCATGCCCTCGTTCGAGGAGCTGGAGAATCCCCGCAGCAACCTCGCCACGGAGATCTACTCCGAGGACGGCAAGGTGATCGGAACCTTCTTCGTGCAGAACCGCTCCTATGTGCAGTACGCCGACCTCTATCCGTCGGATTCGACGCTTCACATCCGGCTGGCCGGGCATGAGGTTCCGCCCATCGTCGCGGCGCTCATTGCGACCGAGGACGTCCGTTTCCACACCCATTCGGGCATCGACATTCCTTCGCTGGCGCGTGTGGCCGTGAAGACCCTGCTGTTGCAGAACACCTCGCAGGGCGGCGGCTCGACCATCACGCAGCAGCTGGCCAAGAACCTCTTTCCGCGCGATACGGTCCGCAACCGCGGCGCCGTCGTCCGCAAGGCCAAACTCGTGACCTCGAAGTTCAAGGAGTGGATCACGGCCCTCAAACTCGAATACAACTACACCAAGGAGGAGATCGCCGCCATGTACCTCAATACGGTGGAGTTCGGCTCGAACGCCTTCGGCATCAAGTCGGCGGCCCACACCTTCTTCAACAAGGAGCCGGACGAACTCAACGTGCAGGAGGCGGCCGTGCTGGTGGGGGTGGTGAACGCCCCGACGCGCTATTCGCCCATCCTGAATCCCAAGAACGCCCTCGTGCGCCGCAACCTCGTGCTTTCACGCATGGAGGAGGCCGGGGCGCTGACCCGCAGGCAGCGCGATTCGCTGGCGGCGCTGCCGATCGTGACCAACTACAAGCCCGTGTCGCACAACGAGGGTGCGGCGACCTATTTCCGCGAGATGCTGCGGCTGGTGATGAACGCCCGGCCTCCCAAGCGCAGCCAGTTCTACAACGAGTGGGACTATGACCAGGCGGTGAAGGAGTACAACGAGAATCCGCTCTATGGCTGGTGTCACAAGAACCGCAAGGCCGACGGCACGCCCTACAATATCTACCGCGACGGGTTGAAAATCTATACCACGATCAACTCCGTGATGCAGACCTATGCCGAGCAGGCCGTGCAGCGGCAGATGGAGAAGGAGATTCAGCCCAAGATGGACGCGCAGTTCCGGGCGACGAAGACGCTTTTCGTCGATGCCGACAAGGAGGAGCGCGACCGGATCATGCGCCATGCCGTCCGTTATTCGGACCGTTACCGCGAGATGAAGCACGCCGGGGCGGGCGAGAAGGAGATCAACGCCGCTTTCGACAAACCCTGCAACATGCGGGTGTTCACCTATAAGGGCGAGCGCGACACGCTGATGACCCCGCGCGACTCGATCCTCCACCACAAGCGTATCATGCGTGCCGCGATGGTGTCGCTCGATCCTGCCACGGGCTTCGTAAAAGCCTATGTCGGAGGGCCTAACTTCCGTTACTTCAAGTACGACATGGCCAAGCAGGGCAAACGCCAGATCGGCTCGACGATCAAGCCCTTCGTCTACACCTTCGCCATCGACCATCTGGGACTGACGCCCTGCACGATGGTCCCCAACCTGCCGACGACCATCGAGACGGCCAACGGTACGGCCTGGTCGCCCAAGGAGGCCGGCAATGTCGAGTACGACGGGGTGCTGCACCCCCTCAAGTGGGGACTTGCGCGCAGCCGCAACAACTACTCGGCGTGGATCATGAAGCAGGCCAAGCAGCCGGCTGCCGTGGCCGATTTCATTCATAACATGGGCATCCGCAGCTACATAGACCCCGTTCCGGCGCTGGCTCTCGGCTCTTCGGAATCGAACGTTTACGAGTTGGTGAGCGCCTTCTCGACCTTTGCCAATCAGGGCGTGCACACCGATCCGATCTTCGTGACGCGCATCGAGGACCGTCAGGGCAACCTGATCGCCAGTTTCATTCCCCAGTCGCAGGACGCCGTCAGCGAACGCACGGCCTACACGATGCTCACGATGCTTCAGGACGTGGTCAACTCGGGGACGGCGGGCCGTCTGCGGTGGCAGTTCGGGCTGACCGACATGGAGATCGGCGGCAAGACCGGAACTTCGAACAAGAACCGCGACGCGTGGTTCATGTGCGTGACCCCGAAGCTGGTGACCGGCGCCTGGGTCGGCGGCGAGGACCAGTCGGTGCACTTCATCCGCGGCGGCGAGGGCAGCGTGATGGCGCTGCCGATCGTGGGCGAATATATGAAAAAGATCTACGACGACGGTCGTTTCGGCATCAGCCGTACGGACCAGTTCGTGCGTCCGGCGATGATGCCCCGTTACGACTGCGAGGACGAAGTCGACTCCGAGGGGCGGAATAACCCCGAGGACGACAATTTCTTCGACTGACACGGACCGGGTTTTCTGTATCCGATAAAAGTCCGGGCCGCCCATTGAGGGCGGCCCGGACTTATTTGAGGATCGAACCGGTTTCGCTTATTCGGCCGGGGTGCCGGTGGTGAGGTCGTTCCCGTCGGCGTCCATCAGCTGAACCCACGTGAAGGGACCCACCGGGAAGTCTTTGGCCGTATAGCCCGGACGGACAGCCGGCGAGGTGTAGTAGGATGCCTGGTTTTCCGTCCATCTGAAGAACTCTATGCCGACGTAATCGGTGCCGGTATTGTAGCCGGAACCGTACATCGTTGCCTGGCCTGCCTGCGCCTCGTCGTAAATGCCGACGAGTTTGGGCGAGGTCTGGGTCGTCGTAAATGACGAGTAGGCTCCGGTCGAGTGGGTTATACGGGAGTAGCGAGTCCGGATCGGGTAGACTCCGTCGTAGCCGTAAATCGCATTGTCGGTTTTCGTGTAGAGAATGCCGGTCGACTTCGGAATCGGGATAGCCGGAGTGGAGGCGCCATTATAGGATGCCTGGTAATATGCCCGCAGGTCGTACCTGTTTCCGTAGATCGTGATGCCCCAGCCCCGGATCATGTAGGACGAGTTGACGGTGCCCGGTTTTACGATAACCTCGAATGTTACGGGAGCTTCGTTTACCTGCGAGGTGGTGCTCGTAACTCTCCATTTGCCCAGCCATCTCTTGTAGAGAGGATCGGTATTGTCCGGCAAGAGCGAGGCGTCGATCGAAACCGGAAGCGACGTGATGGGCGTGGTGGAGACGATGAATCCGTTGGAGACGGCGCATCCGAATACGACGGCTACGTACTCGTCGTAGAAACTCGGATAGTTGAGCGTATAGGTGTCCGCACCTTTGTGGAGCAGGCTGGCTGCGATCGCTTCGGGATCGTCGCCTGCGCCGATGTTGCCGTTGAGCGTGCCGACCAGGCTTTGCAGGAGCTTTTTCTCGCGCTGGGCCTCGAATTCGGACTTCAGCATCAGTCCCATGTAGTAGTACTCCGTATCCGTTGAGGGAACTGTATTCACCGTAACGCTGTTGTAGGTCTTCGTGGCATCGGGAACGGTCACTTCGAACGTGATGTCCGACCGGACCGGCTCGGGCGTCATAATCTTGAAATCGGCGCCGTTGACTTCGGCGAAATAGTAGTCGTCGACAAAGGTGAAGTTCTGTGCGGTCACTCCGTCGATCTCGACCGGCATGTAGAAACTGATGCCGGCCTTGGTGTAGATGAACGGTGCGTACACGGTGGTTTCACTGTCGATCTTGACCGCAAAGCGACGGTTCGTGAGCGTTGCCGAATACGTCTTGTCTTTCACGACGAAGGAATAGGTGTTGAATGACATGTCTTCCGCATTGTTCCGGTAGGTCTCCAGGTCTTCCGACCAGTCGGTGTCCGCGGAAACGGGGGTCAGGATGTAGTAATTCCCCGTGATGATGCCGCGCAGGACGACCATTGCCGCGGATGTCTCCATCACCGTGAATTTGTAGTCGCCCTCCATGCCCTTGTAGGTCGATCCGATGTTGTCGGGATTTTTCGGGTGTACGAAGTAATTGATGAGCGAGTTTTTCGTATCGAAATTGAGCGTGACGCCCAGATCCTCGCCGAGCGAATAGAGGCTCGTCTCGGTGATGGACGGGTTGCTTTCGATCTCGGAGGCAACGGTGACGCTGCCTTCGGAGAATTTGAAAAACAGGTTGTATCCGCCGAACTCCTGGGTCGGGGAGGGGAAATAGCGCACGTGCCATCCGTTTTCAGCGCTTTCGAGCACGGTCTTGGCCTCCTGCTTGGCGGCTTCGATGCGTTCGGAGGCGGACTTGTCGAAAAGATCCTCCTCGTCGAACAGGCATGAGGTGAGCAGGGCAGGAATGGCCAGAACCAGAAATAGTATGATTGCTGTTTTTTTCATATTCGGTGTCGCTTATTCGTTTGTACCGGAATTTTCGGGCGTGTCCGTATCTTCGTCATCCAGCGAGTCGAAGTCGAGGTTGGGCGCTTCTTCCGCACGGCGCAGTACGATTTCCCGCAGTTCGTTCAGGTCGATGTTCCAGGTGCTTTTCATGTAGTTGGAGACGATTTCGAATTTGGCTTCGATTTTCGGCCGTCCCGTGTCGCCGGCCGTCGTCAGCATCTCCTCCCACTCTTCTGCGCTCCGGTTGACGTAGAGGGCGATGAGTTCCACGAAATCCTCGCCGTCGGCTTTCGATGCATACGGGGAAATGAATCCTTTTTGCAGTGCCGATTCGGTGGTCTTGTAGATTTCGAAGCATTGGTCCTGTACGTAATCCGGGCCGGAAATCTCCGCGAAATCGGTGGGGTAAGGTTTCGTCTGATTGAGGATATGCCCGAATTCGTGGTGGATCGTCTTGAAATAGGCCGTCTTCGCATTGACGGTCTTGGGGTTCAGGTTGTCGAGGTTGTAGAGCGTGATCTTCGCCCCGGCTTCGGCCGTTCCCAGCACCATCGCTCCGTTGGTCTTGTAGGCATACGAGCCGACCAGGAAGAGGATTTTCGGGAAATAGGCCTTGATGAAATCCGTGCTGCCGGTTATCTCGTCGTAGGCTTCCAGACACATGTGGCGCACCAGTTTGGCCATGGCGACCGACTGCTTGTAGCTGGCGGGTGTGAGGTAGTAGCCCATGCTCGACTCGATGTCCTCGAACCGGTATTTGAGCTGGATGTTGTAGGTTTCGACGTAGTTGCGCTTGAGCCAGCGGTCGAGGTCGTTCTGTTCGGTGGTCGTCGGCCTGACCACGCTGGTGGAATCCAGATCGTCGTTGTCCGAACAGGCTGTCAGCGCTGCGCAGAGCAGCGTGACGGAAAAGAGCAGATATATCAGATTCTTTTTCATACGCACTTTGGTTTGTTATTTTCTCGGGTTGGGGGTCAGGCCGGCGGCAATAACGTCGGCCGGAAGTTGCAGGGCGCGGCGCGGATCGGCCGTACCGTTCTCGTCGCTGATCTGATCGGTGATTTGCACGACGGTTTCGGCGTCTTCATCGAGCAGGTAGCGGTAGACCGTGATGCCGAAGCGACGGGTGTCGAACCACCGCATGCCTTCGTGGAGGAACTGGTAGCGGCGCATGAAGATGAGCGCCTGAAGCATGCTCTCCTGCGGGCCGCCCTCTTCGAGCGTGTTGTAGGGGGCCGCATGGAGCTTTTTCTTGGGATTGAGCGTCTGCGGGCTGCTGACCGAGGTCTTTCCGACGTAGAGTTCGGAGTAGTCGGGGTAGGTTTCCGTAGCCCATTTGATGATCGAAGCCTCCGTCATGGATTTGAACCCTGCCGAGAAGAGGTTCGCGGCGTAGAGGTTTATATCCTCCAGGGCCTTGTCGAGCGCCGTCGGGTCTTCGTTCATCTTCATAATATAGGCTTCGGCGCGGTTGAGCAACGCCTCCTCGGAGGTGAAGAGAACGGAAATCGCTTTGTTGAATCCGGTTCCGGCGACCGGGTCGGTGTATTGGAACACGCGCCATGTCCGGGGAAGAACGTATTTGCCCGATGAGGCAAGCACTGCATGCGGCGCTTTGAAAGTCACGCTGCTGCCCCACGGACCGCCTTTTTTCGGCTGAACGGTTTCATAGATTCCTTGCAGTTTGCCGTGCGAATAGCGGCCGGCGGTGGAGTACCAGTCGAAAAGCAGTCCGTTGTTCGATGTCGCGGCCTGGAGGAGGAAGTTGGCCGTGCTGGCCGAATTGACATATTCCTGATGCCTGCTGGTGCCGTTCGGCAGAGCGGCGATCGCACTGTAATCGCGCAGCAGCGACGACGGGTTGGAGGTCAGGGCCATCGTCGCGTATTTGATGGCATTGTCCCAGTCCTGCATGAACAGGTAGTAGCGCGAGGCGAAGCAGCAGGCGGCCTTGTAGTTGAAGTGGTATTTCGGAACCGAATAGGCCGTGTCGTCGATCAGGGGGATGCCCGCTTCGATGTCTTTGCCGATCATCTCGTAGACCTCCTGGAGCGTTCCGCGTTCGTACCTGGGGTTGAGGTCGGTTTCGGCGTGGTCCATATAGGGTATGCCCAGGCAGTTCCCGGCTGTTGCCGGGTTGTAGGGCATGCAGAACATGTTTGCCAGTACGAAATGGGAATAAGCCCGGCAAATCAGCGCTTCGCCTTTGCTGGCCTTGAGCCTCGTGGTGGTAGGTCCTCCCAGCTCCTCGATGGCCGAAAGCGCCTGGTTGGCGTTGGCGATGTTGTTGTAGTTCGAACTCCAGATGTTCCGCGGGGCGTCGTTGTTGCTGGTAACCTCTTCGGCCCATTCGTAGACATCCTGATAGAACTGGTTGTAATTCTTTGTGATGCCGTAGTCGCAGACGTTGTCCGAGGAGAGTTCCGCAACGAGCTGGTAGCTGCCTGCCCCGCTGATGTAGGCCGAGACGAGTATGTTGGCGATCTTCTCTTCGGAATCCAGCGTCGTGCGCAGATCGGGATTCTGATCCAGAAAATCGCTGCACGACATGAATGCCGGAATGACGACCGCTATGCCCAGTAAATATATGATGCTTTTTTTCATAGGAATCTTTTTAAGATAAATCAGATTTTACAGTCCGATTCGGATTGTGAGCGTGAACTGCCGCGGCACGGGGGCTGCGACGCCGCCGGTGTTGTAGAACTCGGGGTCCTGGCCGTTGAGCTTCTTGTCGGCGTAGATCAGGAAGAGGTTCGTGGCTTGCAGTTTGAGCGAAAGCGAAGAGAACCGCAGTTTCGAAATGAGTCTCTTCGGGAAGTCGTACGAAAGCGAAATCTCCTTCATGCGGATGAAGTCGCCCTTGGCGATGCGTGCCGTCGAGTAGTTGTAGGCGCTGTATCCGTACGAAATCGAGGAGTTCAGCTGGCGCTGGCGCTTCGAGGCGATGGCCGGGATGTTCGTGACGGCTTCGTCGCCGGAGACCATCCAGCGGTTCTTGAATTCCCGCGGCATGGCGTCGAGGTCCGAGTAAATGCTGCTGAAGACCGGGTTGAGCCGCACGACGTTGCCGAACGAGTAGGTCATAAAGACGTTCAGACGCCATCCCTTGTACTGGAACGTATTGCCGAAACTGCCCAGGTCGGTCGGATCGACCGGTCCGGAGTAGACCAGATTCGTTTTCAGGTTGTTCTCGTTGCGGTCCTGGAAATTGAAGGAGCTGGAGCTGAGTTTGCCTTCCGTGTTGACCACGACCGGCAGTCCGACTTCGTTCAATCCTGCGAACTGGAACGAGAAGAGCGAGCGGGCGGGATACCCCTCCATCGTGAATCCGGTTCCCGAAACCAGCGTCATTGCGCGCGTGGAGGTTTCGAGTTTGGTCACTTCGTTGTGGATGTGCGAGTAGATGAAGTTGGTGGTCCAGCTGAAGTTCTTGGTCTGGATGTTCTTGGTCGAAAGGCTGATTTCGACGCCGTTCGATTTCATCTCCGCGACGTTGCCGTATTTGGAGATCTCGCCGCCGATACCCTGGGTCGTGACCGTGCCGATCAGGTCGAAGTTGTTGCGTTTGTACCAGTCGAAGGCCAGGTTGATCCGGTTGTTGACGAACCCGACGTCGAGTCCGAGGTTCAGCTCGTGCTTCTTCTCGTAGGTGAGCTGCGCATTTTCGAGGCTCGAAACCTTGAGACCGGTTTCGGTATCGCCGCTGGTCGGACGCCACGGGGTCGAGGCTTTGATGACGGCCAGCGAGTTGGTGACGTAAGACGGGCCGCGGTCGGCGGTCAGCGAGTAGGAGGCTTTGAGCGACAGGTGCGACAGGGCGGGCTGTACGTGGCTGAAGAACTTCTCCTCGTGGACGTTCCATGCCCCGGAGATATTCCACGTCGGCAGCCAGCGGGCTTTGCGGCTCTTGCCCATCTTGTTGGTCCCTTCGTAGCGGTAGGTTCCGTTGATGGTGTAGCGTCCCTTGTAAGAATAGGTTCCGTTGAAGAAGAAGGCCACTTCGCGATAGAACGAGTCGCCGATCGTGTAGTACTTGCTGCCGCTCTCCATGCCCTGCTTGAAGGCCAGGTAATCGTAGTAAGGCTCCATACCCATATCGTACTGGAGTCCCCAGCCGCGGAACCAGGTGTTGTGCCGGTCGATCTTGTTCACCGACATACCGCCGTAGAGGCTGATGATATGCGTGTTGTTGAACGTTTTGTTGTAGGTCGCCGACGCGCGGAAGTCGTACGAAAGCATTTTGTTGTCCGTGCGTTCGTAGATACCGCCCTTGGGCAGCACGGTCACCGGAACGGCGTAGGGGTTGTCCGGATCGGTGTAAAGGAACGGGTTGTTGTCCCGGACGGTGGTCGGTTCGACGGTCCGGTAAGCAACGGACTGGTTTGAGGACTCGGTGATGTTATGCTCCTGGATCGAGGCCTGGTATTTTACCGCGCCCAGGGCGCTCAAGTCGAGGCCCTCGACGGGCGACCACTTCAGTTCGGCCTGGAATTTGGTCTCGACGACCGAAAGGTCGATGTAGTTGTTGTCCAGTTCGTGCAGAATGTTGAAGCTCGCGTAGTTTCGCGTGTAGAATTCGTCGGGGTCGAGCGTGCGCGACGTATTGAGCGCATAGGAATAGGGGTTGATATCGAATTCGCGCTTCACTTCGCCCGTCACGTAGTTGGTTGCCGACGACAGCGTTCCCGGCGCCTTCTGCTTCCGGTAGGAGCCGTTGGAAATCAGGTTCAGCGACAGGTTTTTGAAGATGTTGTAGGTGGCGTTGATGTTGGCCGTGTAGCGTTCCACCTTGCTGGTCTTCGTCCAGCCCGGGTCGCTCATGGCGCTCAGCGACGCATAGTAGGACGATTTGTCGGTTCCGGACGTGAGGCTCACCGAGTGGGTGTGCATGACGTTGTTGTTGAACAGCTCGCTGAACCAGTTCGTGTTGCGGAACTCCGCCGCGCGCAGGTAATTCCCGATGCTCGCGTCGTCGTTTTGCAATTGTCCGGCCGCAATCATCTGGTACATCTTTCCGAATACGCCGCTTTCCGAATCGGTGATGGTTTCGGCGAGGTTGAGCCAGCCTTTTTTCTGCATGTCCATGTACACCGACATCTGGTCCTGCGAGTTCATAATGTTGAAATCCCGGTAGGACGGAATCATGCGGTAGGTGAATTCGCCGGTGTAGTTGATGGTGCTCACGCCGGCGCGGCCGCGTTTGGTGGTGATGACGATGACGCCCGCCATGGCGCGCGCTCCGTAGATGGAGGTGGCGGAGCCGTCTTTCAGAATGTTGAAGCTCTCGATGTCTTCGGCATTGAGTCCGGCGATGGCCGATGCGATGAGCGTCGTGGCGTCGCCCGACGACAAGGAATTGGCGTCGACGTTGATCACATCCTCCATGATCACACCGTCCACCACCCACAACGGCTTGGAGTCTCCGAAGATCGACGTAGCGCCGCGAATGCGGATTTTCGGGGCGGCGCCGAAAGTTCCGGAAACGTTTTGCACGGACACGCCGGCAGAACGGCCTTCAAGACCGCGGCTGATTTCACTGATACCGTCCAGTTTGACATCCGAGGCCAATAGTTGGTCCGTGGCTCCGGTGAAGATTCGCTTGTCCATCTTTTGCATACCGGTCACTACGACCGATGCGATTTCTTGTGCGCTCGCTTTGAGTATGAAATCCATGCGGTCGGCATCGACCTTCTTCTCGACCGGATCGTATCCCAGAAAGGAGACACGCAGTACGGCTCCGGAGGGGACATTTTTGAGTGTATAAAGCCCGTCGATCGCTGCCGTGGCGGCATTGTTCGTGCCGACGACCTGGACGACGGCGCCCGTCAGCGGCGTACCGTCCTCTTCGGATACCGTGCCTGTTACCACGCGGTTCTGTGCCGAAGCCCGGCACACCACTGCCATGGCGAGCAGAATGAGTATGGTCAGTTTTTTCATTGGTCAGTCATTGAAATTCTTGGTTCCGGGGCGCAGACAGGGCCGCGGTCGGCAAAAGTCGCGGCCCGCCCGCTGCATTCGGAGTCGGTTAGTAGTTTTTGGAAAGTTCCAGTGCGTTGGTTAAACAGAGCTGCCCGGTAAACGACCAATACCGGTCGTTGTTCTCCCAGAAACAGAGCGTCTTGGCCTCCCGGCCATTGCCCTGGCCGTTATCGCTGAACACGAGCTGGATCGTGCCTGCATTTTCATCGAAGACAGGTTCCGCCGCCCAGGCGACCACGCCCGCCTGTGACCAGATATAGTTGCCTTGCCCGTTATTCGGGCCATTGAAATGGAGGGTGTAGAACTTTGTTCCCGAAAAACCCAGTTCCTGACCGGTCTGAATGACCACTTTGCCATCGGCGAACTCCGCCGTAAAGGGATAATCCTTGAGTGCGGGATCGTTGATGGTGACCTTGTACGAATATTGATTTTCCTTGGCGGAGAATGTGACCGACGAGAGATTCTGGATGCTCCCGGCAAAAATATCGGTTTTGGTTACGTTCCACGTGCCGAGCAGGAAATCATAGGTGCTCTTTTTAGGTTGTATAAGCGTAACGATCACCGGATCGCCTTCTTCAGGTGTAAACTCCGCGCGCCCCTTCACCTCGACACGGCTCGACGCCTTGTTCGATGTGAAACTGACGCTCGCGCCGTCTTCGCTCTTCGAGAACGAGAATGCGTTATTCGGGTTCTCCGTGAGTTTTACATCGTAGACTCCGGAGCAGGTTACCGCAACGGAGAGCGTGCGGTCCGTATCGGAGAAGATGAGCGTCGAGGGTACAACGACAAGCCCCCTGAATTTATCCTGAACAACGTTGATCAGCAACGGCTTGAGTCCTTCCGCCTTCACGGTGACCGTGGCTGAACGCTCCTCTGAGCCCGTATACGCAAGAACGTTGAAATTGACGGTCGAGCCGATGACTGCAGTACGACACCACGATTCGCTCGACTCCGCCGTTACATCCCGGCCACCGGCATCTACAATAGCACTGGCAAGACCGCCCTTGTAGTCGAATTTTTCACGCGTAATACTTCGGAGTGAAACAGATGTAGGATCGTCATCCTTCTCGCATCCGGTCAACAAGGCCAAGGAAGCCAGCAAGAAAAGTAAGTAATGTTTCATATGGGTAATTTTGGGTTGGTTGATTCCGCATTGTCAATCCTGGCCGGCTGATACTGCGACCTGCCGAATTCAATGTAAAATTACTGAATCCGGGATTCCGTGTTGAAAAATATCGTTCACTTTTACGATAAAATCGGCTCGGAGGCCCCGGGAGTTGAGAAATGGCTCATTCTGCCCCTGGCTACTGCGTTCCGGGGTCCTGCTTTTCGAGGAATTCCGTCGGAAGAACCCCGAACTGCTTGGCAAAACATTTGGCGAAATAGGACGACGAACTGAAACCGGTAAGAAATCCGATTTCGGTAATGCGGTATCGGCCTTCGATGATCATCCGTTTCGCCTCGTTCAAACGAATGAGTTTCATAAAATCGTTTGGCGTCAAGCCCGTAACGGCTTTCAGTTTTCGGAAAATCAGCGTGCGGCCCATCGCCAACTCACGAGCAAGAAGTCCCACGGACAAATCCGGATTCCGCATATGGGCGATGATCACGTCGCGGCATTTAAGGATGAACTCTTCGTCCAACCGGTTCTGTTGAGAACCCGTATCGAATTCGGTCATGAATTTGCCTGCATAGAAGCGCCGGATTTCATCACGCGTACGAAGCAGGCTGGAAATCTGCGCTTTGAGCTGGTCAGGCGAGAACGGTTTCTCGATATAGGCGTCAGCGCCGCATTCGAAACCCTCGATTTTAGAGCTTATGCCAGTCCGAGCCGTGAGTAAGATCACAGGGATATGGCTTGTGGAAATGTCGTTTTTGATACGCCGACAGAGCTCTATTCCATCGATATCGGCCATCATGATGTCGCTTACGACCAAATCGGGATCGTTGTTTCGAAGCAGGTTGAGCGCCTGGCTCCCGCTATCCGTTGAGATAACAAAATAATCGTTTCCGAGCACCTTGACCAAAAAATCGAGGATATTGCTGTCATCATCTACAACCATGACTGTATGGCGGACCGTCATATCGGAGGGCCGTTGTATCGCCAGGTCCGTTCCGGGTTCTTTCTGAAGCTGCGATTGCCCGACGGTTTCCGTATTGAGACGTGTCTCCACACGAATATCCATCTTTTCGCTCGCAGGTTCAGGGATGAATGCCGTCAGCAGCGCTCCGGATTTGCCGTCCGGACGTTCTGTCGCCGTAATTGTTCCGCCCATCAGGCGGATGAAGATTCGGCACAGATGCAAGCCAATTCCGACTCCGGACGCGAATCCGTTGTTCCGGGTTTGGTAAAAAGCTTCGAAAACCTTTTCCCGCTCTTCAGCCGGGATACCGGGACCGTCGTCCCACACTTCCATCACAAGACCGTCGTCTCTGCGATCGATGCAAATGTGGATTTCTTCTGCGGCGAAACGCAGAGCGTTGGACAACAGGTTACTTATGATTTTGGTCAGCGCCTCCCGGTCGGTGATTTGCATCAGGCGATTAGGGATCTCTTCGATCAAACGGATGCGCCGCTGTTGCGCCGTGGGACCAAACATAGTCAATTGCTCCCGGACGAGCTGGCCGACATCGCAGATATCGTAGCGGAGTCTGTATTTGTTCGAATCGATCTTCCGGAAATCGAGCAGTTGGTTGACCAGCGAATGAAGTCGGTGGTAATTTTGCTTGATAACAGCCAGATACTCTCCGTCCTCCTCGGAAATCCGATGTGATTTCATTACTTGTTCCAGCGGCCCAATAATCAGGCTCAAAGGAGTTCGGATCTCATGGGTGATATTGGTAAAGAAACTGATGCGTTGCTCGTAGAGATTCCGTTCGTTCTCGCGTTTGACCGATTCGATCTTCTCTCGCTGCTGTTGCTCGGTACGCCGCATCCAGTAATACAGACCGACAGCGATTACGATAAGCGTCAGTACCACGTAACCTGCCAAAGCACCTTTCGACCGGAAAAACGACGGCTGGATACGAATCCAGAGTTTCGTCTCATCAGAATTCCATTGCATGTCGCCGTTGCCAACCTGCACCCGAAAACAATATTCTCCGGGACGCAGGTTATTGTAGTTGACCGAAGCGTTCCGGCTATCGGTCATGGACCAATGATCGTCGAGTCCGTCGAGTCGGTAACGGTAGCGGCAATCTCCCGGAAAGAGGTAGGTTGGCGAAACGAAACGGAATCCCACCGAGGTCTGGCGGTGCGACAGCGTGATCTTCCGGGTGTATTCGACAGGAACCGAAAGCGGCGAGCTTCCGTCTTCCGCATGGGATACAGGCAGTCCGTTAAGCGAAAATCGGGTGATTATGACCGGATAGAGGTTCAAGTTGCCCATGATGTCATGGGGGGGGGTGAACGTACATATACCATCGGTCGTACCCAGCACGATGCGCCCGTCGGAAGTGAGGATACCCGAATTGGACATAAATTGTTCGGTGTGAAGCCCGTCGGCGCGCGAATAACGTTTCAATTGTCCAGTTGCGGGATAAAAGACGATCAGCCCCCTGTCCGTCGTGATCCAGAGTCTGTCGTTTTCAGGGATGATCCGCTGAATGATCTTACTGGGCAGAGGCAAGGTTTCATGGCGAACGAAACCGTCCTTTTCGTTATAACTGCAAAGTCCGTAACCGTTGGTTCCGATCCACAACCGGTTCGTGCGGTCGACGGCAAGCGTGTTGACCGCATTGCGGCTGATCGTCGCAGGGTCGTCGGGATCGTACCGGTAGTGCTGCAGGAGGTCGGTACGGGCATCGTAGGAGTAGAGGCCGTCTTCGTTCGTCGCGATCCAAAGACGGCCAGCATGATCCTCCGTAATGTCTGAAATACGCACCTTGGGGTCGCGTGTCACAAAACGATCTTCAAACCGGTCGTAATAAAAAAGCCCCACGGAAGTTCCGGCCCAAATGCGGCCGCTGCTGCTCCGGAATAGGACGAAGACACGAGAACTGGGATCCGACGGATCTGCAAGATAGGATTTCACGGTTCGGCTTTTCAAGTCCACGGCTTCGATACCCCGTTGGAAAGCGGCGATCCAGAGCGTTTGGTCATCGACAAGCATTGAAAAGACGTTGTAAATGGCAGTCCCAACGTTTTGAGCCGTGCGGTACGGAACGACCATGCCGGCATGTCTGTCGAAGAGCAGGATGCCGTCATTTTCGTTTCCCAATAGATACTGCCCGTCTTTCAGTTCACAGACCGCGCTGACGACCTTACCCCGGTCGGAACTATCGTTCTTTCGTGTGGCATAGCAAGTGAAGCTGTTACGGGCCGGGTGAAATTCTACACCCTCATAACAAGATCCGAACCAGAAATTTCCTTCGCGGTCGTATAGAAAAGAGAAGATGTTGCAACACTTGGTACGCATGAAGGGAACTTCAGTGTCCTCTATGGGACGAAGTTCCGATTCAGAAATACGGTAGAGTGTCGCACCACTGTTCGCACAGACAAGCAATTCGCCCGGCGCCCGCTCTGCCAGGCAGTGGATACGTTGCAATCGGCCCTCCCCATTCCTATCGTCATAATTGGTGAAACGGCCTGTGCTCCGGTCGAAGCGATCAAGACCGGAACTTACCGTCCCGAGCCACAACGTGCCGTATGAATCTTCTGTGATGGCATCGATCGAATTATCCGAAATGCAATTCCGTCCGTCTGTTTCCTTCCGGTAATGAGTGAAGCATCCTGTCTGCTTGGAAAAAGCGCACAACCCTTCGCTGTAAGTTCCAATCCATATGGTTCCATCCTTGCTTTCGTAAATGGTAGAGATATAATCCTGCGCGATGGAGGTGTCATCACCGGGAACATGGCGGTAAACCGTAAGGCATTCCGTTACAGGATTCCAGCGAAAAAGCCCCGAATTGACAGTTGCAATCCAAATTTCACCTTTCCTGTCCTCAATGACTTCGGTCGTCTGTCCCGTAACGCATGCTCCGTCGGAAGTTCTGACATCGAAATGTCGGAAACGGTCGGTCGCGGGTGTGTAAATGTCCACGCCGTTATCAAGTGCGAGCCAGATCTGCCCGTGGCTGTCGAGCATCAGCCGGCGGATATTGTTGCTCGAAATGCTCGACCGGTCGCCATCGGTATGGGTGTAACTGCGGAACTCACAGCCGTCGAAACGGCACAATCCGTTGTCGGTTCCGAACCAGATGAATCCTATCGAGTCCTGAACGATGCCATAGACGTGATTGGATGACAGGCCGTCATCCACAGTATAGTTACGCAGATTATGATAAACAGAGGCGTTCGCCGATTCGGCACGCTCCGACAGAAACAAGATATAGAATAGAAACAAAAATGCAGCAATACAGCGGAAAATTCGTTTCATAGAAATTTGGATTATTGACAAATGTAATAAATGCAGGACTTTCTACAAAGATAATATGATACAGAAAAAGGCCAATTTCGTACATCTCGGTGTTGCGAGACGACGTTTCATGACGCGACAGTTCGATTTTTCCTTTCCATTCAGATTATTGGCCTCGATATGTACTATTTTATCGTACAGCGGAAAACTTTTCATCTATTTTTACTTCGCGAGACGAGATAAAGAATTACTACTTAAATTTCTATCTTAATGAAATCGAACCCAAGCCGCACCCTGTTCCGCACGCTCTTCGCGACGGGACTCA